>JACCDZ011721445.1_pt1 | contig 24748 bp, 28 predicted proteins | sample 7449551 | NCBI WGS metagenome assembly JACCDZ01 (sample SAMN15323452, study PRJNA562643) | freshwater metagenome | isolation source: river surface water | place: USA:Blue River Watershed | collected 2017-08-18 | reverse complement strand
GAGCGCGGCCGCCTGCACCTGGCCAAGACCCTGATCGCCGGTGGCAACGTGCTGCTGCTGGACGAGCCGTCCAACGACCTGGACGTGGAAACCCTGCGCGCCCTGGAAGACGCGCTGCTCGAGTACGCGGGCAGCGTGCTGGTGATCAGCCACGACCGCTGGTTCCTGGACCGCATCGCCACCCACATCCTGGCCGCCGAGGGCGACAGCCAGTGGGTGTTCTTCGACGGCAACTACCAGGAGTACGAGGCCGACAAGAAGCGCCGCCTGGGCGAAGAGGGCGCGGCCCCGAAGCGGGTGCGCTACAAGGCGCTCAAGTAAGCACGGCGTTCGCTCGCTCCAGGCAAAAGGGCTGCGGTGTTCCGCAGCCCTTTTTTCATGGCGTCCTGGGTGGGCCCTTGCATGACGACGCCAAATTGCTCTGGGTCGACCGGCCTTGCCCTGACAATGCCGGCATACCGTCCGACATGACCCGCCTCCACATTCCCGAATCCGACGTCGAGCTCACCGCGATCCGCGCGCAGGGGCCCGGGGGGCAGAACGTCAACAAGGTGGCTACTGCCATTCAGCTGCGCTTCGACGTGGCCGCCTCCGGCTTGCCCGAGGCGGTGAAGGCCCGCTGGCTGGCCGATGCCGACAGCCGGCTCACGCCTGAGGGTGTGCTGGTGATCAAGGCGCAGCGCTATCGGACGCAGGAGGCCAACCGGCAGGACGCCTGGGCGCGTCTGTACGAACTGCTCGCGCGCTACGAGCGGGCGCCCAAGGCGCGCAAGCCCACCCGGCCGACGCGGGCCTCGGTGAAGAAGCGGCTGGAATCGAAGGCGAAGCAGGGGCTGCTCAAGGCAAGCAGGCGCTCAAGGGAGCCGTGAGGGCGGGGCGCGAGATCCCAGACCCGGCACGGACGGCGACTCCATCCGGCGTTGCGCCGGGAATTCCACTGCGAACGGGTGGCGGCAGCCGTTACAGGTCGCAGGCTGCGGGAAACCGCTGCACGTGACCCTCGGCATTGACCGCGGTGATGCCCCGCGCCGCCAGCACCGCCCGCACCGTGGCCCGGGCCACCGCCTCGGCGGCCATGGTGGCCAGCACCATCATCCCCGGGTGCTTCTTGTGACGGCCGGTGGCCAGGGCGAAGAGGGTGTCGCCGTCGGCCACCGTGTGCACCGGGTTGATGGCGCGGGCCAGGCCGTCGTGGGATACCTGGGCCAGACGATTGGCCTGGGCTTTGGTCAGTTTGGCATCGGTAGCCACCACGCCGATGGTGGTGTTGGTGACCGTGAGGATGGGGTTGCTGGCGAGGATCGGAATGGGCGCCTCGCCCGCCAGTAGCGCGCGGCGGCTGTCCAGCAAGCGCGTGCCATCCGCCGTGCGCGCCCCGGCCAGCACCCGGCCGGTGTCGGGGTCGACCACGTCACCCAGGGCGTTGCAGGCAATGAGCGCGCCCACCGTCACACCGTCCACGGTGACCGAGGCGGTGCCGATGCCGCCCTTCATGGCGCGCTCGTGGCCGAAGATCTTGCCGATGGCCGCGCCGGTGCCGGCACCCACGTTGCCCTCGGCAGGATGTGTCGTGGAGGCGGCTTCGCAGGCCGCGTAGCCGGCGTCGGCCCCCGGGCGGATGCGCGCGTCGCCCACCAGCAGGTCGAACAGCACCGCGCCGGGCACGATGGGCACACGGGCGGCGCCCACGTCGACCCCCACGCCCTTGTCCTCCAGCCAGCGCATCACGCCGGCGGCCGCGTCGAGGCCGAAGGCACTGCCGCCCGAGAGCAGCACCGCATGCACCACGTCCACCGTGTTGACGGGGGAGAGCAGGTCGGTCTCGCGGGTGCCGGGCGCGGCGCCGCGGACATCCACCCCGCCGACCGCGCCCTCGGGCACGAGGACGACGGAGCAGCCGGTGGGGCGGCGTGTGTCGGTGAAATGGCCGACTGAGATGCCGGTCACGTCGGTGATGGCGCCGCAGGGCGCGTCCAGGGGATGGGGGCTGCGCATGGTCTGATTGTGGCGGTGTTGGAGCGGCGCCGGGCTGGGTGTGGGGGCTTGGAGGCGCGGCCTAGCCGCGTCCCCCCTGGCCCCAGCGTGGCAGGGTGAAGCCGGTGGCGATGGCGGCGATCCGCAGCCCGGTGGCCAGGCCGGCGGCGAGGATCAGGGCGACGCCGGGCGCCAGGCCGGCCTGGGTCGCGCCCACCAGCGCCCAGCCGCCCACGAAGGCGCACAGCGCATAGGGCTGGTGGTCGCTGAAGGCGCTGGGGATGTCGTTGCACACGATGTCGCGCAGCACCCCGCCAAAGACGGCCGTGATCATTCCCATCAGCACTGCCACGATGGCCGGCATCCCCTGGTCCAGTGCCACCTGCGTGCCGTTGGCGGTGAACAGGCCCAGGCCCAGGGCGTCCGGCCACTGCATCGCCCGCAGGGTGGGCGAGAGGTGGCGGGCGCGCAGGAACAGCATGGCCGCGACGGTCAGGCCCAGCAGCACCCACAGCCAGGCCGCATGCTCGACCCAGAAGAAGGGTCGGCGGTCCAGCAGCACGTCGCGCACGGTACCGCCGCCGAAGGCGGTGAGGCCGGCCACCATGCACACGCCGACGGCGTCCAGGCCCTTGCGCACCGCGGCCACCAGGCCGGAAAGCGCGAAGGCGAGCACCGCGATCGCCTCGACGGCGGTGAGCGCGGAGGACAGTTGCAGCCAGGAGGGGGCGAGGTCATTCATGGGGAGCGTCCAGCTGCCAATGCTAGCGCGCTCTCCAGGCACCCCCTCGGCGATCAGGCCGGCCTGCTCTGGACCTGTCCGGCGGGGGGGGGCGGGCGGCCCCTCCGGCGCCAGGGCGGAGCTCAGCGCCCCAGCGCCGTCTTGTGCTCGATCACCTTGCCCACCAGGCCATAGTCCACCGCCTCGGTGGCCGAGAGCCATCGGTCACGCTCGATGTCCGCCATGACGTCGTCGAAGGTCTTGCCGGTCTCGCGGGCGATGGCCCGGGCGATGCGCTCGCGGGCCTTGATGATTTCCTGGGCATGGATCGCGATGTCGCTGGCCTGCCCGCCCGCGCCGCCACTGGGCTGGTGAATGAGGAAGCGGGTGTTGGGCAGGCAGTAGCGGCGCTCGCGCGGCACCGAGAGGTACAGGTGCGTCGCCGCGCTGCCGACCCAGCCCGTGCCGATCATGCGCACCGGCGCGGTGATGAAGCGCACGATGTCGTGGATCGCGTCGCCCGACTCGAGGTGCCCGCCGGGCGAGCTCACGAACATGTCGATGGGGGAGGGCGCGTCGGCGTCGAGCGCGATGAGGCGGCGCGCCACGTCGCCGGCCAGGGTGTCGGTGATCGATCCGAACACCAGCACAGTGCGTGAGCGGAAGGCCTTCTCCTCGAGGAAGGAGTTGCGTGGCTCCGCGCTGGAGGGGGTCTGGGCGTCGGGGTCGGGTTGGGTCATGGCGGTTCCTGGGGCAGTTCCCGAGCGAAACCGGATCGGATCCGGCAGCTGGCGAGGCGGTGCGGACCATGATGCCCGCCGCCGTGCCGCCTCGGGGCCGCATCGACGCGGGTTGACCGCCAGCTGCGCCTGCGTCCTACAAGGACGGCCCGGGCCGAGGCCCATCGTCGGCGCTCGATGACTTCATCCAGCAACGCGAGGGCTCCATGATCGAAGCAGGCAACGAATCCCCCTTCCCGCCCGGTGCGGGAACCTCCGGCTCCTCCAGCGCGGGCGCCGCCAGCAGCCTCGGCGCCATGGGCAGCAAGATGCACGAGGCGACCTCCGACGCCGCGGCCTCGGCCACCCGCACCGCCCGCGCCGCTGGGGACGCGATGGAGGGCGGCGTGCACCGCATGGCGCAAAAGGCGCATGAGGCGGTGGACCGCCTCGAGCAGACCCTGGGCGCGGGCAGCGAGCGCATGATGGACTGGCAGCAGGAATACGGCGACATGGCCCGCGAACAGGTGCGGGCCAGCCCCCTGGCGGCGGTGGGCATCGCCTTCGGGGTAGGGATTCTTTTCAGCAAGCTCTTCATGCGCTGAAACCATAAGGGGCCTGCGAGGGCCCCTGCGATCTCCGCGCGACGCGAACCCCACGCCGCGCGTCCTGGCGCCGCGTGGGTGGGTGCCCTGCGCAGTCAGACCCGCAGCGAGACGCTGCCGATGCCGGTCAGTTCGCCCTCGACCACCGTGCCGGGCTCGGCGATCAGCAGGCCAGTGCAGGAGCCGGTGGTGACGACCTGGCCGGCGCGCAGCGGCAGGCCGCGGGCCTGTGCATGGCGGGCCAGCCAGGCGAGCAGCCGCCAGAGGTCGGGGGCGGTGTGGCCGCCGGTCACGTCGGCCACCACCTGGCCGCCGAAGGCCAGGCGGGTGTGCAGCCGGGCGAGGTCCAGCGAGGCCGGGTCCACGCCGTGGGCCGGCGCGCCCAGGACCAGCGCGCCATGGCTGCCCAGGTCGGCCAGCCGGGGGGCTGCGGGCGCCTGCCGGGTCTCCACCAGGCGGCTGTCGACCAGTTCGATCGCCGGCAGCACCTCGCCGATGGCGGCGGCGATCTCCTCGCGACCCGGCAGGCGGTCACCCGGCACCAGGTCATGCTTGAGCCGCACCGCCAGCTCCAGCTCCATGCCGCGAAGCGAGCTTGCGGGCGCGCCGAGGTGGGCGCCGCTCACGCGCAGGCAGTTCGCAGGCAGGGGGGCCGCACTGGGCTCACTCTGGTTGTCCGGGGCGCCCACCTTCCAGCCGCCCACCGAGCTGCCGGCCCGCACGACCTGCGCCATCCAGGCGTCCTGCACCGCATAGGCCTGGGCCTCGTCGGCGACCGGGATCTCGGCGGCAGGGAGGCGGGTGCCGGTGGCGAAGGCCAGGGCAAGGCGCTGGGCGAGGGAGGAAGGGTCGAATCGCATGGCGGGGGATCATACGGGGCTAGACTGCATGCGGCGGCAAGGCCCCTGCGCGGGCCGCTTGCGGATTCCTTCATCCCCTACCTTCGGAGACACATCGTGCGCGTGCTCATGACCGGTGCGACCGGTTTCATCGGCGGTGCCCTGGCCCGCGCCCTGCTGGCCCAGGGCCACGACCTCGTCTGCGCGGTTCGCGACCCCTCCCGGCTGCAGCTGCCCGGCGACCGCTGGCGCGGCGTGGCCTGCGACCTGGCCCAGGTGCCGGGCGACGACTTCTGGCGGCCGCAGCTGGCGGGCGTGGATGCCGTGGTCAATGCGGTGGGCATCCTCCGTGAGGCCCGCGGCCAGACCTTCGACGCCCTGCACGCGCGCGCGCCCATCGCCCTGTTCGAGGCCGCCGCGCGTGCCGGTGTGCCGGCCGTGATCCAGGTCTCGGCCCTTGGCGCCGACGAGGGCGCGCAAAGCCGCTACCACCGCAGCAAGAAGCAGGCGGACGACTGCCTGCGCGGCCTGCCGGTGGCCGGCGCGGTGGTGCAGCCTTCGGCTGTCTACGGCCCGGGCAGCGACGCGGCGGCGATGTTCAATTTCATGTCGGCCCTGCCGCTCCTGGCCATGCCGCAGTCCGGGCGAATGCTGATGCAGCCGGTGCATGTGGACGACGTGGTCGACGGGGTGCTCGCCCTGCTGGCCGCGCCGCCACGTCCGGTGACCACGGTCGCCTTCGTCGGGCCTCGGCCGCTCACCATGGCGGGCTACCTGCGCGAACTGCGCGCCGCGCGCGGCAACCGCTGGCCCCTGCCGGTGCTGTGGATGCCCACCTTCGCCTTCATGGCCGCGGCCCGCGTCGCTGGCCTCATTCCGGGCAGCGTGCTCGACGCCGAGACTGCCGGCATGCTGCTGCGAGGCAATGCCGCGCCGGTGGACGACTTCCAGCGCCTGCTGGGGCGGGCTCCGCGCAGCGTGGCGGAATTCTTCCAGCCCGGCTCCGCGCCAGCCCCGACTGCGGCGGGCTGAAGTAGTCGTCTTTGCCTGTTCTGATTCCGTACCGTCCCCCGCCCTCCATGCCCCTGCCTCGCCTCTCCGTCCTTGACCAGTCCGTCGGCCGCGCCAGCCGCCCGCAGCACGAATCCATCCAGGCCAGCGTCGACCTCGCGGTCCGCTGCGAGGCCCTGGGCTACGACCGCTTCTGGGTCAGCGAGCACCACAACATTCCCTCGGTGGTGGGCAGCGCCCCCGAGGTGCTGATGGCGGCGATCGCGGCGCGCACGTCCCGCATCCGCATCGGCAGCGCCGGCGTGATGCTGCCGCACTACTCGGCGCTCAAGGTGGCGGAGCAGTTCCGGGTGCTGGACGCGCTCGCGCCCGGCCGCATCGACCTGGGCGTGGGCCGCGCGCCCGGCGGCGACATGCGCACCGCGCGCCTGCTCAATCCCGCCGCCGGCAGCGCCGACGACTTCCCGCGCCAGGTGCTGGAGCTGCAGGCCTGGGTGACGGGGCAGCCGCTGCCGCCGGGGCATCCGGGGCAGGGCGTCGCCGCCTTCCCGCAAGGCGATACCGCGCCCGCCCTCTGGATGCTCGGAAGCAGCGCCTACGGCGCGCAGCTGGCGGCCCATTACGGCTTGCCCTATGCCTTCGCCTGGTTCATCACCGACGGCGCGGGCGCGCCCGAGGCGCTCTCGCTCTATCGGCAGAACTTCCAGCCCGGGGTGACGCAGGCGCCGCGCGCGGCGGTGTGCGTCTGGGCCCTGGCGGCCGACACCGAGGAAGAGGCCTGGTTCCAGTTCCGCTCCCGCGAGCGGGCGCGTGTGGACCGTCTCTCGGGCCGCTTCGGCCCGCTGCAGCCGCCCGAGCAGGCGCGCCGCCCCTGGTCCGACGCCGAGGCGGCCGAGGCCGGGCGCATCGCCAAGTCTTCGTTCGTCGGCACCGGCCCGCAGGTGCGGGACAAGCTGCTGGCTCTGGCCGAATCGCTGCAGGCCGAGGAACTGGTGGTGATCACCTGGACCTGGGATCCGGCGGCGCAGCGGCGCTCGTACGAGTTGCTGGCGCAGGCCTTCGGGCTGCAATCGGCCGCTGCTTGAGCCTCCGCGGAGGCCCGCCTCCGATCTGTTAAAACCGGCGCATGCTGCGCTGGCCAAATTGCCGACGACTGGCCACTGCCCTTGGGGCGTTGGCTGTTTTGACGCTGCTGTCCCTGGGGGGGTGCGGCGGCGGGGGGGGCGGTGGCGACGGGTCAGGGGGCGGCAACTCCGGCACCCGCTACGTGATCAAGGTGACGGTCTCCGGTCTCGATGGCTCGGGCCTGGTGCTGCAAAACAATGGCGGCGACGACCTGGCGGTCTCCGCCAATGGCACCGTCCAGTTTTCGAGCGGGCTGACCAACGGCTCCGCTTACGCGGTGACGGTCAAGACCCATCCCAGCATGCTGACCCAGACCTGCACGACGGGCAGCGCCTCGGGGACCGTGACCAGCGCGGACGTCACCAGCGTCACGCTGACCTGCACCTCGCTGTCGACCCCTTACCTGTTCGCCGCCGGTGCGTCGGGCAACAAGGTGACGGCCTTCTCGGTCAACGCCAGCGACGGTTTGCTCACCCTGGTCGACACCCGAAACGAGGTGACGCTGTCTTCCCCGACCGGCATCGCGGTCGATTCGTCGGGCGGGAACCTGTTCGTCACGAACTCGGGGAACAGCGGCGCCGCCGCGATCTCCGTCTACACCCTCAACACCAACACCGGCGTACTGACCAGCGCAGGGACGGTAGCGGCCTCCGGCAGCCCCTCGGGCATCGCCACCAGCGCGGACGGCAAGCACGTCTATGCCGCTGGCACCAGTGGCGGGAGCGGTCAGTTGCGTGCCTTCTCCATCCAGTCCGGCGCGTCGCTCTCGGCGGTGGGCGGCAGCCCCTTCACGGTCGGAACCACGCCGCGGGGCGTGGCGGTGGATCCGAAGGGACGCTTCGTCTACGTGGCCAACAGCGTGTCCGGTTCCATCACCGTGTTCCAGCGCGACGCGGGGACAGGCGCCCTCACTGTGGTGACGCCACAGGCCACCGGCAGCCAGCCCCAGGGCATCGCCGTGGATCCGGGCGGCCGGTGGCTGTACGTGGCCAATGCCGGTTCCGCGCAGTTGTCCGTCTATTCGATCGACGCGACCAACGGAGCGCTCACCCAAGTCGAGGTCAAGACGCTGGCCAACGCCCCGTACGACCTGGCAGTTGATCCGCGCGGGACCCACGTCTACGCCGTGTTCAACGGCAGCAACCAGATCGCCTCGTACCAGATCAACACGGGCACGGGGGCGCTAACCGAGATTTCCGGCTCGCCCTGGAGCACCGGCCTCGAGCCGACGGCCGTACGGGCCGATGGCGCCGGCAGGTTCCTCTACGTCGCCAACAAGCAGTCCAACACGCTGTCCATCTTCAGCATCACGTCGGGCGCACTGGCGCTGGTCGGCTCGCCCTCCGGCGGCACGGGAACCTCGCCCGTGGGGCTCGCGCTTTACACGCGCTAAGTTTTCTTTCCGGGTCCTGCTGCCCACACCGCCACGCGGCCTGCTCCTGCAAGCTGCCCATCCGCCCACGGCCACCCTCCGCCTCCCTTGTCATTCCGACACCGAGGAGTCCCATGGCCATCGACCTGCTGAAAGACGGCGGCACGCCGCTGGAGCGCCAGCGCTTCACCTGGAAAGACGTTTCGCCCCGGCCCCTGAGCAAGCTGGACGACGACGCCTTCAGCCGGGTACGCGTCATTTTGATGAACGGCGTCGAGCATGACGCGCTGCGCCTGCAGCAGGTCTTGCTGCGGATGCTTCGGCCCGCGCGTGAGGTGCTGGCGCGCCTGATGCGCGTCGAGCAGCACCAGGCGACCACCATCAACTGGCTACTCTCGGCCGACCACTCGCCGCTGGAGACCACCATCGCCTTCGAGCAGGTCGCGATCGAGGTCACCGCTTCCGTCGCCCAGCTCGAGCCGGACCCGGTGATGGCCCAGGGCTACCGCTTCGGCCTGCTGGAGGACTTCGATCATCTGTACCGGTACGCGGCCCTGCTCGATCGGCTCGAGGGCAAGGACGCCAACACCCTCCTGCAGGGGTACACCGACATCGTCCCCGGTCGGCCCACCTCGCAGCACCACCGCGCGCCGCGGGACGACCTGATGCAGCCCTACGCCTCCGACGCGGCCCTGGCCACCAAGCTGCACGCCGCCACCCTGGTGGGCGGCGAGTACCAGACGCACGACTACTACATGAACGTGGGCCCGCAGTTCGCCGACCCCGTGGCCCGCGCGCTCTATGCCGAGATCGCCTCGGTCGAGAGCCAGCACATCACGCACTACGGCTGCATGCTCAATCCGGAGGAGACGCCGCTGGAGAAGCTGGTGCTGCAGCAGGCCTGCGAGGTCTGGAACTACCAGGCCTGCGCCCAGCAGGAGAGCGACCCGCGCCTGCGCGCGCTGTGGGAGCGCTTCCTCGACTACGAGCTGGGGCAGCTGCAGGTGGCGATCGACCTCTTCGAGCAGCTGGAGCGCCGCGACGCCGCGCAGGTGCTGGGGGACGGCCGCCTGCCACCGGGCATCGCTTTCAAGAGCCAGCGCGAGTTCGTGCGGGAGGTGCTGGCCAGGGAAGTGGGGCTGCGCAAGGACGGCACCCGCTTCGTGCCTGAGGAGGAAGAGTCGGTCGCCTCGCTCGCCTGGCGCAACCAGATGAATTCGCAGGGCTCGCCCTCGCAGCAGGTGTCCGCCGGCTACCAGTGGGCGCCGGGGGGCGAACTCAATCGGGCGCTGGCGCGGGTCGGCACCTCGGCCACCGTCTGAAAACAGGAGTTCGTCATGCACACCACCGTCGAAACCGGCCTGAACCGCACCGGGCTGGACATGGCCCCTTCCAGCAAGGACGACATGGTCCGCTTCGCCCAGGCCGCCGGCGCGCAGGCGCCGGAGCCCGGCCAGCCTTCGCTGGCCGACGTCCGCCTGGCCCTGGCCTCGGAGGCCGACGCCCTGGGCTCGGTGCCCTTGCCGCTGCGTCTGCGGGGCATGGCCACCGCCCTGGCCGACACGCTGCAGGGGCACAAGAGCGCGGTGCTGGTGGACAAGCTGGGCGAGCGCCTGGCCACCGAGCGCAGCGGCGTGCGCCTGTACGAGGCGCTGGAGGTCAAGGTCCGCGCGGCCCGGGGCCTGCAGGGGGTTGACGCCGACGCCATCACCCGCCTGCGTGACGACGAGGAGTCGCACTACCACCTGCTGGCGCAGTGCCTGGTCTCCATGGGCGCGGACCCGACCGCGGTGACGCCCTGCGCCGACACCGCGGGCGTGGCCCTGCAGGGCGCACTCCAGGTGGTCTGCGACCCCCGCACCACCCTGGCCCAGGCGCTCAATGCCACGTTGATGGTCGAACTGGCCGACGGCGCCGGCTGGGAGCTGCTGGCCGACCTCGCGCAGGAGGCCGGCCATTCGGATATGGCGCAGCGCTTCTCGGTGGCACAGGAGACCGAGCGGGAGCACCTGGCAAAGGTGCAGGGCTGGCTGCGCACAGCGGTGATGGCAGAAGTGGGCTGAGGCCGCCTGATCCGGGTCAAGCCCGACGGCGGACGGCTGCGGCGACAATCGCCGCATGCCCGAACCCGTCCTCACGCCTCCTGGTCAACTTGCCGAGCGCCTGCGCGCGCAGGGTTATGCCGTGCTCGGCGCCGGGGACGTGGCCCGCTGGATCGGCGCACCCCTCGCAGACCTGCAGGCGCTGTCTGGCGCCTGGAGCGACCTGCCTCCCGACAACTACCTGCGTGACGGCGGCCGCTACCGCAGGCGGCGCCATGCCAGCTTCGTCGTCGACGCCGGCGAGCTCCGGCCCGTGCCGCACCGGGCGCACTGGCAGCCGGTGGACTACAACGCCCTGCACGGTGGCATCGAGCGCTGGTTCGAGCCGATGCAGGAGACCGTTATCACCGCGCCGGCCTGGCGCGCGCTGATGCTCGCCCTGGGCGGTGCGGCCTCGGCCCTGCGCGGGCCCCAGCCCTGGTTCGCGGAGGCGCACCAGTTCCGTATCGACACCGAGGGTGGCATCGGCCGCCCCACGCCCGAAGGCGCGCACCGCGACGGCGTCGACCTGGTGGCGGTGTTCCTGGTGGCGCGCGAGGGCATCAAGGGCGGCGAGACCCGCGTCTTCGAGGCCCACGGCCCGCAAGGGACCCGCTTCACCCTCACCGAGCCCTGGAGCCTGATGCTGCTGGACGACGAGCGGGTGATCCACGAGAGCACCCCGATCCAGCCGCTGGATGCGGCGCGCGGTGGCCACCGCGACACGCTGGTGGTGACGCTGCGCAAGGGCGGCTTCCAGGACCCGCCGCAGGCCTGAGCCTCACGCCTGGTGAGGGTGGCGCCTGCGCGGCGCCCGGGTCCTTCAGGCGTCGCGCACGTCGGCCACCGGGTTGGCGCCGAAGTCCGGCCGCGCCAGCCAGGCCAGTACCCGCGCCGCGGCGTCGTCCGGCGTCTGCAGCATGCCCTTGTCATGGAGCGCCTGGAAGTTGGCGCGGTCCGGAAAGCGTGCGTCGGCGGCGCCGCGCAGCTGCACCTGCATGTCGGTGGCGATCACGCCGGGCGCCAGCGAGCACAGGCGCGCGCCGTTCGGCTTGAGCGCCTCTTCCAGGGCCACGCAGCGTGTGAACTGGTCCATGCCCGCCTTGGCCGTGCAGTAGCCCGCCTGCGAGGCCATCGCGCGGCGGCCGAGGCCGGAGGAGATGTTCAGCACCTTGCGCGGGCAGGTCCAGGCTTCGGTGACCTCGAGGAAGGCGCCGGTCAGGAGCAGCGGTGCCTCCAGGCCCACGCGCAGCGCACGCGCCAGCTCGCCGGAAGGCACCTGCCCGATCGGCGCGATCGGCGGGATCACGCCCGCGTTGTTGATCAAGTTGACCGAAGCGGGCCGGTCGCTGCTCCGGGTGGCCAGCCACTGGCGCAGCCGCGCGGCCAGCGGCTCGGGGTCGGACAGGTCGGCCTGCCATTGCTCGAGGGGAATGCCCGCGGCTTTGGCGCGGGCGGCCAGGTCCGCGTCGGCGTGGCGGGCGATGCAAAGCAGCTCGTGGCCGGCGGCGAGCAGCTGGCGGGCCATGGCCAAGCCCATGCCGCGCGAGGCGCCGGTGATCAGGGTGAGTGGACGTGGGTTCATCCGGGCATCCTAGCGGCGGGATCGCCGCGCCCGCGCCCGCGCAAACCCGGATTCCCCGGCCTGAAGCCGGCCTAGAAAGGCACTTCGCTGCGCCAGGCCCGGCGCGCCCCGTCGACCGGATGCGGAAAGTCCACGCGGCTCGCATGCAGCAGCAGCCGCGGCGCGCGGGCCTGTACCTCGGGAGAGCCATAGAGCGTGTCCCCCAGGATCGGGTGGCCCAGGGCCAGCAGGTGCACCCGCAACTGGTGCGAGCGGCCGGTGAGGGGGGCGAGCTCGACCCGGGTCGACTCGCCTTCGTGCGCCAGGATGCGCCACAGGGTGCGGCTCGGGCGGCCCTGGGCGGCATCCACCTTCTGCAGCGGCCGGCGGGGCCAGTCGGCGATGAGCGGCAGGTCGATCAGGCCCCAGCCGGATTCGCCCTCCCAGTCCTGCACCGGCCCCAGGGCCTCGGGCAGCGCCATGCGCCCCTGCACCACGGCCTGGTAGCGCTTGCTCACTTCCCCGCGCTCGAAGGCGCCACTCAGGGCGCGCTGGGCCGGCAGGCCCCGGGCAAAAAGGAGCAGGCCCGAGGTGGCCATGTCCAGCCGGTGCACCACGAGCGCGTCGGGGCAGGCGGCCTGCACCCGGGTGGCGGCGCAGTCCTGCTTGTCCGGGCCTCGGCCGGGAACGGACAGCAGGCCGGCCGGCTTGTCGACCACCAGGCAGGCCGAGTCGGCATGCACCAGGGGCAGGTTCCCGAGGGCATCCCGGGAGACGGGAGTTAAACTGCCGGCTGTCATCAATTCATCACGGAAGTGTCACAGAGGCGCTTCCGGCCGATCGTTCCCACCGAAAGCCCCCCATGCTGTTTGGAAAGCTGCTGCCCCGCGAGGGCAATTTTTTCGACCTGTTCAACCAGCACGCTGACCGCATCGTCGAGGCTGCCCGCGCCTTCTCGCAGCTGGTCGCCAACTATAGCGACGCCCACCTGCGCGAGCAGTACAACCGGGACGTGGACAACGCCGAGCGCGCTGCCGACCGCGTGACGCAGGACGTCAACCGCCTGCTGCACCGCACCTTCATCACGCCCCTGGACCGCGACCAGATCCACACCCTGATCAACACCATGGACGATGTGGCCGACCTGATCCAGGACTCGGCCGAGACCATGGCGCTGTATGACCTGCGCACCTGCAACGAGGAAATCACCCGCCTGACCGACCTCTCGGTCAAGTGCTGCGAGCGGGTGAAGGACGCGGTGGCCCTGATCGGCAAGCTGGCCGACACCGCTACCGCCGAAGCCGCCCTCAAGACCTGCGAGGAGATCGACCGCCTCGAGTCCGATGCCGACCGCGTGATGCGCAGCGCCATGAGCAAGCTGTTCCGCGAGGAACCGGACGTGCGCGAGGTGCTCAAGCTCAAGGCCATTTACGAGCTGCTGGAGACGATCACCGACAAGTGCGAGGACGTGGCCAACGTGATCGAGGGCATCATCCTCGAGCATTCCTGATCGGGCGGGGACTCCATGGAAACCGCACAGGCTGCGCTCTGGGTCATCGCCTTGCTGGTGGTGCTGGCCCTGGCCTTCGACTTCATGAACGGATTCCACGACGCGGCGAACTCCATCGCCACCGTCGTGTCCACCGGGGTGCTGCGCCCCACCCAGGCGGTGCTGTTCGCCGCCTTCTTCAACTTCGTCGCCATCTTCATCTTCCACCTGAGTGTGGCGGCCACCGTGGGCAAGGGCATCGTGCAGCCCGGGATCGTCGACACCCATGTGGTGTTCGGCGCCTTGGTCGGGGCCATCACCTGGAACGTGGTGACCTGGTACTACGGCATTCCCTCCAGCTCCTCGCACGCCCTGATCGGCGGCATCGTGGGCGCGGTGATCGCCAAGGCCGGCACCGGTGCGCTGCTGGCCGCCGGCATCGGCAAGACGGTGCTCTTCATCCTGGTCTCGCCGCTCCTGGGCTTCACCCTGGGCTCGCTGATGATGGTGCTGGTGGCGCGGGTCATGCGCCGGGCCTCGCCCTCGCGGGTGGACCGCTGGTTCCGCCGGCTGCAGCTGGTCTCGGCCGGCGCCTACAGCCTGGGCCATGGCGGCAACGACGCACAAAAGACCATCGGCATCATCTGGATGCTGCTGATCGCCACCGGCTACACCGCCGCGGGTGACAAGAGCCCGCCGAGCTGGGTGATCATCAGCTGCTACATCGCCATCGCGGCCGGCACGATGTTCGGCGGCTGGCGCATCGTCAAGACCATGGGCCAGAAGATCACCAAGTTGAAGCCGGTGGGCGGCTTCTGCGCCGAGACCGGCGGCGCGCTCACCCTGTTCCTGGCGACGGCCCTGGGCATTCCGGTGTCGACCACCCACACCATCACCGGCGCCATCGTCGGCGTGGGTTCTACCCAGCGCGCGAGCGCGGTGCGCTGGGGCGTGGCGGGCAACATCGTCTGGGCCTGGGTGCTCACCATCCCGGCCAGCGCCTTCGTGGCTGCCATTGCCTACTGGGTGAGCCTGCAGCTGTATTGAGCAGGCTGGCCCTGCCGACCCGGTAAAAGGCCACCGTGAGGTGGTCTTTTCATTGGCGGGTCCTGCCGGACGCAGGGGCAGGGCCCTTCACTGGGAGATCTTGCGGCCCTCTTCGATCTGATATTCGAAGTAGCGCTGGAAACTGAAGGCAATGCTCGCCATCAGCACCCCGGTGCCGATCATCAGCGCCGCGGCGATGCCGAAGACGGTGAGCCAGCCGGTGGTGCCGGCCGCATGTTCCGGCTCGGCCTGCGGGTTGAAGCGGGCGTTCCACTTCTCGGGCGTCATCAGGCCGTAGACGATGGCGTTGAGCGCGCAGCCGGCGATGGTGAAGCCCAGGAGGGGAATCAGCAGCCAGCTCAGGGTGTCGTCCTGGCCGAACTGGCCGACCCGGTTGATGCCGTAGACACCCAGCGCAGTCGGAATGGGCAGGGCCCAGCCAAGCAGGTCGCCGAAGCCGCGCAGGTAGAAGCGGTGCAGGCCCAGCGGGCCGCCGAGGAAGGTGAGCCAGGTGGCCAGGGTCTTGTTCTTCATGGGGTTCACTTCTTCACAGGTTCAAGGTTTCCCGCGGCGGCGTCGTGTCGCCTTCGCCCAGCGTCTTTTCCATCAGCACGATGTCCAGCCACTGCTCGAACTTCCAGCCGCAGGAGCGGATCGCGCCCGCGTCGGTGAAGCCGGCCGCGCGGTGCAGGCCGATGGAGGCGGCGTTGGCCGAGTCGCCGATCACGGCGATGAGCTTGCGCACCCCGCGCGCCTGGGCCTCGTCCATCAGGGCCTGCAGCAGGAGGCGACCCAGGCCGCGGCCCCGGGCCTCGTGGTGCAGGTAGATCGAGTTCTCGGCCGAGAAGCGGTAGGCCGGCCGGGGCTTGAACCACTGGCAGTAGGCGTAGCCCAGCACCTGGCCCCCGTCTTCCACGACCAGCCAGGGCAGGGCGCGCGCGGCCACGTCGGCGTGGCGCTGGGCTATCTCGGCCTCGGTGGGCGGGGTGGTTTCGAAGGTGGCCGTGCTGTGCAGCACGTGGTGCGCGTAGATGGCCGTGACGGCAGGCAGGTCGGCCGCCTGGAGGGGGCGGATATGGGGCATGGGGGCCTTGTCTATAATCTCGGGTTTTCCGTCGTGTCGATGGCCGGGTGGCCAATCGCGTGTCTCAAACGGCGGAGGAAACAATGGGGGCCTCGACACCGCATGGATGCGGATCGCGATGCCTCCGGGCCGGGAGTCCGGCGTCCCGTATCTAGGGCCTGTCCTTGAAGGAAAGCGCCCGGGACGACAGGCTCAGGGCCCACTCCCCGAAGGATAAATCATGGTCGTGATCCGACTCTCCCGTGGTGGCTCCAAGCACCGCCCGTTCTTCAACATCGTCGTTGCCGACAAGCGCGTGCGCCGTGACGGCCGCTTCATCGAGCGCCTCGGCTTCTACAACCCCTCCGCCAAGGAAGGCGAGGAAGGCCTGCGCATCGCCCAGGACCGCCTGGCCCACTGGCAAGGCGTGGGCGCCCAGGCGTCCCCGACCGTCCTGCGCCTGATCAAGCAGGCTCCCAAGGCCGCCTGATCGGCCATCGGGCCGCAGCCTGCTGCGGCCCGACCTGCCCCGTCACCCAGCGATGACCCTCTCCCTCGAAGCCGCGGAACTTCCCGCGGACGCTGTCGAAGTCGGCCGCATCCTGGATGCCTGGGGCATCAAGGGCTGGTTCAAGGTCCTGCCCCACAGCGCTTCCCCGGAGGCGCTTTTTTCTTCCAAGCGCTGGTTCCTGCAGCCCCCGGACAAGGCCCGGGCCCCCGGTGGCGGCCCGCGTGACTTTCCCTTCACCGGCACGGTGCTCCTCAAGGTCCGCGAGGCCAAGGAGCACTCGGACAGCGTGGTCGCTTCCGCCCAGGAGGTGGACGACCGCAATGCCGCCGAGAGCCTGAAGGGCGCGCGCATCTTCATCCCCCGCTCCAGCTTCCCGTCCCCCGCGGACGACGAGTTCTACTGGGTCGACCTGATCGGCCTGGCGGTTGTCAACCGCGAAGGCGTCGCCCTGGGCCAGGTCAAGGACCTGATGTCCACCGGCCCGCAGACCGTGCTGGTCGTGGCCCGCGAGGAAGAGGGCAAGAGCGTGGAGCGCATGATTCCCTTCGTCTCGGCCTTCGTCGACCAGGTGGACGTCCCCGGCGGACGCATCACCGTGGACTGGCAGCCGGACTACTGATCCCGGCCGCTGCGCTGGCCCCCCGGCCCCCGCGAGCGGCTTCCCCGTCCCCGAACGAGCCCCTCCCGCCTGCGGGTATGCTGGCGCCGCCCATGCGATTCGACGTCATCACCCTGTTCCCCGAACTGTTCACGCCCTTCCTCGAGAGCGGCGTGACCCGCCGCGCCTTCGAGCCCGGCGGGCCGGTGCCGGTGCGCCTGTGGAACCTGCGCGATCACGCCGAGGGCAACTACCGCCGGGTGGACGATCGACCCTTCGGCGGCGGCCCCGGCATGGTGATGATGGCCGAGCCCCTGGCCCGCTGCCTGGCGGCGGTGAAGGCGGACCGCGCGGCCTCGGGCGCCGATGCCGGCGCGGCCCCGGCGCCGGTCGTTCTCTTCTCGCCCACCGGTGAGCGCATCGCCCACCCCCTGGTCGAACGCGAGGCCGCCCCCGACCGGCCCGGCGCCATCCTGCTGTGCGGCCGCTACGAGGGCCTGGACCAGCGCTTCATCGATGCGCATGTCGACCAGCAATGGAGCCTGGGCGACTTCGTCCTCTCGGGCGGCGAGATCGCCGCCCTGGCGGTGCTCGACGCCATCGCCCGCCTGCAGCCCGGCGTGCTCAATGACGCCGGCAGCCACCAGGAGGACAGCTTCAACCCGGCGCTGGACGGCCTGCTCGGTTGCCCGCACTACACCCGGCCTGAGGTGTGGGAGGGCCGGCCGGTGCCGGCCGAACTCCTCTCGGGCCACCATGCCCGCATCGAGCGCTGGCGCCGGGAGCAGCGCCTGGCGGCCACCGCCCGCCTGCGGCCGGAGCTGATCGAGGCGGCGCGGGCGCAGGGGCGCCTGGCCAAGGCCGATGAGGACTTTCTGCTTCGTCTGCCGGCCTCGCGACCAGGCTAGCCGGCCCGGTCGGTACGGGGCCTGCACCGGGCTATAATGGCGGGCTACCCGATCCTCTGCCCGGCCGCCCTGGCAGGCCCGTCCTTCGGTGACAAGCCTGCCGACTCCACGAGCAATGCTCCTGCGAGTTGGGCCTTTTGCGTAGCGCGGACATGATCCAAGAGGTAAACATGAACCTGATCCAGACTCTCGAGCAAGAAGAAATTGCTCGCCTCGGCAAGAAGATCCCCGAGTTCGCCCCCGGCGACACCGTGATCGTCAACGTGAACGTCGTCGAAGGCACCCGCAAGCGCGTGCAGGCCTACGAAGGCGTCGTGATCGCCAAGCGCAATCGCGGCCTCAACAGCGGCTTCACCGTCCGCAAGATCTCCAGCGGCGAAGGCGTCGAGCGTACCTTCCAGACCTACAGCCCGCTGATCGCCAGCATCGAAGTCAAGCGCCGTGGTGACGTGCGCCGCGCCAAGCTGTACTACCTGCGTGACCGCAGCGGCAAGTCGGCCCGTATCAAGGAAAAGCTGCCCGCGAAGGCGGCCGCCGCCGAGTAAGCCCTGTGAGGGGGAGCTCGTTTCCCCTTCGCCCACAGCCGCCGCCAGCCTCGCGCTCGCGGCGGTTTTGTTTTTCCAGTCCGCATGAGCCTCGACCCCTCCGCCACGCACGCCGACCCGCCGCCGGACCAGGTTCCCCTGTCCAAGCTGCCGCATTTCGTGCCGCAGCAGGTGCCGGTGGTCGGAGTGGACAGCCACCTGCCGGTGGTCCCGCGCGAGGCCCTGCAGCCTGAGGCGCTGCGCCAGCGTTTCCTGCTGCCACCCGCCTGGGAGGCCGAGCTGCGGCGCGAGCCGCGCTTCACCGACCGCGCGCCCGCCGCCGCCTCGGTGCTGGTGCCTCTGGTGATGCGCGAGGAACTCACCGTCCTCCTTACCGAGCGCACCGCGCACCTGTCCAACCACTCCGGCCAGATCGCCTTCCCCGGTGGCCGCCAGGACCCGGAGGATGCCGACGCCGCCGCCTGCGCCCTGCGCGAGGCGCGGGAGGAGATCGGCCTGGACCCGCGCCATGTGGAAGTGCTGGGCACTTTGCCCACCTACACCACCGGCACCATGTTCGTCGTCACGCCGGTGGTGGCCCTGGTCGACCCCGGTTACCACCTCGTCCTCAGCGCCCACGAGGTGGCTTCCGCCTTTGAGGTACCCCTGGCCTTCCTGATGGACCCGTCCCGCCACCGCCGGCACATGGTCGAGGTCGACGGCTTTCGCCGCGAGTGGTTCTCCATGCCCTGGCAGGAGGGCGCGCGCGAGCGCTTCATCTGGGGTGCCACCGCCGGCATGCTGCGCAACCTGTACCGCTTCCTCTCGGCCTGAGCCAGAGGATGAGGCGCCGCCTCCGGCTGGCGCTGCCGGGCCGGGCCGAGGCAGGGCCCGGGGGACGGCTGCGGCGGCGGCTATCATCGAGCCATGAGCTTCTTCGCCATCCTGTTTGCGTTGCTCATCGAGCAGGTGCGGCCGCTCGCCCCGCGTAACCCCGTCTTTGCCGGCATGTTGGGCTGGACCCGCTGGGTCAGTCGCAACTTCGACGCCGGCCGCGACCACCATGGCTGGATCGCCTGGGCGCTCACCGTGCTGGTGCCTTCGTTGGCCGCCGCGCTGCTCTATTGGGGCCTGGACGTCGCCATCGGCTGGCCGCTGGCCATGTTATGGAACGTGGCGGTGCTCTATTTCACCCTGGGCTTTCGCCAGTTCAGCCACTACTTCACCGAGATCCGCGAGGCGCTCGACGCCGGCGACGAGGCGCAGGCCCGCCAGCGCCTGGCCGAGTGGCAGCAGGTGGAGGTGGCCGACCTGCCCCGCAGCGAGCTGCTGCGGCACGTCATCGAGTACTCGGTCCTCGCCGCCCACCGCCACGTGTTCGGCGTGCTGGCCGCTTACTGCATCTTCGCGGTCCTGGGCCTGGGCCCGGCGGGCGCGGTGTTCTACCGCATGGCCGAATTCGCCAGCCGCTACTGGTTCCATCACAGCCGCCAGCAGCCGGTGAGCGAGGCGCTGCAGGACGCGGCCTCCATCGCCTGGGCCCGCATCGACTGGCTGCCTGCGCGCATCACCGCCCTGGCCTTCGCCGTCGTCGGCAGCTTCGAGGAGGCGATCGACTGCTGGCGCAACCACGCCCAGCGCTTCCCCAATGACAACGACGGCGTGGTGCTGGCCGCCACCTCGGGCGCGGTGAACGTGCGCCTGGGCGGCGAGGCGCTGCGCTCGGCCTACGCGCCTTCGCCCGGCCCCGGCGGATGGCCCGAGGGCGGGCCGCCCTCAGCCACCAGCGAGGACAGCGAGAGCACCCCCGGCCGCGAGGCGGAGGCGGCGCACCTGCGCAGCGTGGTGGGCCTGGTCTGGCGTACCGTGGTGCTCTGGATGGTGCTGCTGGCGCTGCTGACGCTGGCGCGTCTGCTGGGCTGACCTCGGTGCCGCACTGACAGAGGGCCGGGCGTGGCCGCCGTACGGGATCTACCAGCGCGCCTGGGACAACTCCGCGAACAGGTCGGCGTAGATGCGGTGGCGGTTCGCCGTGACCGCGCCTTCGCCTTCACCGCCCACCGCCGCCAGCACCGCGCAGCCCGGCTCGTGCAGGTGGGTGCAGTTGTAGAAGCGGCACTGACCCAGGTGCTGCCGCAGGTCCGGCATCAGGCCGGCCAGCTGCGTGGGCTCCAGGTGGCGCAGGCCGAACTCCTGGAAGCCGGGCGAATCGATCAGGGCCGTGGTCCGCGCCGCGTCCACCCAGTACCAGGTGGTGCTGGTGGTGGTGTGGCGGCCCGAGTTGAGCGCCTGCGAGATCTCGCCGGTCTCGGCCAGGGCGCCGGGTACCAGCAGGTTGATCAGCGTGCTCTTGCCCGCGCCCGAGGGACCCAGCACCAGGGTGGTCTTGCCTTCCAGGTGATTCATCAGGTGCGCGCGGTCCACCTCGCCCGACAGGCGCAGTGAGAGGGGCATCACCCCGTAGTGCATCTTCTGGTACGGCAAGAGCCGCGCCCAGGCGCGCTCGAAGGGCTCGACCAGGTCGCTCTTGTTCAGGGCGACCAGGGGCGCAATGCCGGAGGCCTCGGCCGCGATCAGCGCCCGCGTGAGCTGGACTTCGGAGAACTCGGGTTCGGCGGCGATCAGCAGCAGCACCTGGTCCAGGTTGGCCGCGAAGGACTTGGTGCGCACCTCGTCCTGCCGGTAGAAGAGGTTGCGGCGCTCGACCACCTTCTCGATGCTGCCCTCGTCGCCCGTCGCCTGCCACAGCACGCGGTCGCCCACGACCGCCGCATTCTTCTTGCCACGGGGGTGGCAGATCAGGCGCCGGCCCTCGGGTGTTTCGACCAGCACATGGCGGCCGTGGCTGGCGACGACCAGCCCGTTTTCCTGCGTGCCGGGTGCGCTCATGACAGGGCCACCACGCTCGGCGCTGCGCTCATGCCAGCAGCGCGTCGACCTGGGCCGCGCAGTCGAAGTCGGTGTCGGAGATACCGCCGACGTCGTGGGTGTTGAAGCGGACGATGCACTGCCCCCAGGTGACCACCAGCTCGGGGTGATGGTCCTGCCGGTGGGCGATGAAGGCGACCGCGTTCACGAAGGCCATGGTCTCGTGGTAGCCGTTGAAGCGGAAGGTCTTCTCGATCGCGGCGCTCGCGCCGTCGCCCGAAAGCCGCCAGCCCGGGGCCGTCACCAGGCGCTGGACCACTTCGGTGGGGGTGAGCGCGCGGCGCTTCACCTGCGACCAGTCACGTGACTTGAGCGAAGTCGTGTTCATGCGGCACCCGGTGTCATGCGCGCCAGCCGTTCGCTGGCCGGCGGATGGGAGTAGTAGAAGCGCACGTAGACCGGGTCGGGCGTGAGCGTGGAGGCGTTGTCCTCGTACAGCTTCAGGAGCGCCGAGGCCAGGTCGCGGCCGTCGGTCTGGGCCATGGCGAAGGCGTCGGCCTCGAACTCCTGACGGCGCGAGACCGCGGCCATCAGCGGCGAGATGAAGAAGGTGAACAGGGGCGCCGCCATCATGAACAGCAGCAGGGCCAGGGCGTCATTGCTGCCGGTGAGGCTGGGGCGCACGCCCAGGCCGGTGTAGAACCAGACCTGGCTGGAGAGCCAGCCCAGGAGGGCGAAGCCGGCCAGGCTCAGTGCGAACATCGTGACGATGCGCTTGATGATGTGGCGGTGGCGGAAGTGGCCCAGCTCGTGGGCCAGCACCGCATCGACCTCGGCGGGGGTGAGGCGGGCCAGGAGCGTGTCGTAGAACACCACCCGCTTGGCCGCTCCGAAGCCGGTGAAGTAGGCGTTGGCGTGCGCGCTGCGGCGGCTGCCGTCCATCACGAACAGGCCCTTGGCCGAGAAGCCGCAGCGCTGCATGAGGGCGGTGACCCGGGCGGCCAGGGCCTCGTCCTGCAGCGGCTGGAACTTGTTGAACCAGGGTGCGATGAAGGTGGGAAAGATGACCAGCAAGAGCAGGTTGAACGCCATCCAGGCGCCCCAGGCCCACAGCCACCAGGTGCTGCCGGCCGCGCCCATGAGCCACAGGATCAGCGCCGCGATCGGCAGGCCGATCACCGCGCCCAGCACCAGGCCCTTGGCCAGGTCGGCGAGCCACAGGCCCGCGGTCATCTTGTTGAAGCCGAAGCGCTCCTCGACGACGAAGGTGCGATAGAGCGAGAAGGGCAGGTCCAGCAGGCCGCTGATCATGGCAAACGCCGCGAGCAGCGCGAGCTGCTGGACCATGCCGGGGGGCATCACCAGCAGCAGGGCCTGGTTCAACAGGTCCAGCCCTCCCAGCAGCGTCCAGCCCAGAAGAATGGCCGCCGCCCAGGCCATCTCGAACAGGTCGACCCGGGCCTTGGCCAGGGTGTAGTCGGCGGCTTTCTGGTGGGCGTCCAGCGAGACGGTGGCGGCAAAGGCCGCGGGCACGGCGCCCCGGTGGGTGGCCACATGCCGGGCCTGGCGGGTGGCCAGCCAATAGCGGGCGGCCAGGCTCACCAGGAGGGCGGCCGCGAAGGCCAGGGTCATCAGGAGGGAAGGGGAGAGGTCGGCGGGCATCGGTTGGCAGTGTAGCGGCCGCCTCCGCCCGGGAGCAGGGGAGGGACTTGGGCGGGGGCGGGAACGGGAGCGGGCGCCTGCCGCGCCTGCGGGCTGGGCGACAATCGGGCCATGTCCGAGAGCCCCACCCCGACCGCCGCCACGCCAGCCCCCGCCGCAGAGGCCCCCCTCGCCAAGAACGACCAGAACCTGGTCTGGCTCGATTGCGAGATGACCGGGCTGGACCCGGAGGTCGACCGCATCATCGAGATCGCCGTCGTCGTCACCGGCCCGCAGCTGTCGCCGCGCATCGAGGGCCCGGTCTTCGCCATCCACCAGAGCGACGCGCAACTGGACAAGATGGACGCCTGGAACAAGGGCACCCACGGCAAGAGCGGCCTGATCGACCGGGTCAAGGCCTCCACCGTCGACGAGGCCCAGGCCGAGACGGCGCTGATCGAGTTCCTCTCGAAGTACGTGCCCAGGAACGGCAGTCCCCTGTGCGGCAACACCATCGGCCAGGACCGCCGCTTCCTGGTGAAGTACATGCCCAGGCTCGAGGCCTTCTTCCATTACCGCAACCTCGACGTGAGCACGCTCAAGGAGTTGAGCCGGCGCTGGCGGCCCGAGGTCTACGAGAGCTTCAAGAAGCAGCAGCGGCACACGGCGCTGGCCGACGTGCACGAGTCCATCGACGAACTGGCCCACTACCGCGAGCATTTCCTCAAGCTCTGACCGGAAAAAAAGACTGGCAGGGTTTTCCCGGGTGTGCGACAATCCGGGTTCGCCGCAAACGCAGTTCTGGTTTGCGGCTTTTTGCTGCATCTCCTTTCAAGCACAGGCCCGCGACTCTCGGAACATCGTTCCCGTCGCATCTGAATGGGCCAACGGACCGGCTTCACGCTTCGTTCCGTACGTCGTCTGGATGGTGATGTCCCGTAACCATCCACGATGACCGCCGCATCACGCAGCGGCGCGTGTGCGAGTACTTCATGACTGATTCTTCCCTGCAAGGGCAGGGCGCGTTCGCGCCTGCCGATGATTCCTTCGCGCAAGACGCGACCTCCTTCCCCGTGGCCGCCGAGGCCGCTCCGACCGTTGAAGTCCCCGTGGCTGCCGACGCCGTGGCGCCTGAGGCCGCCGCGCCCAACGGCTTCGTCAAGCTGGGCCTGGCGCCCGAGCTGGTCGCCGCCGTTGCGGACCTGGGCTACACCCAGCCCACCGCCGTCCAGGAGCAGGCCATTCCCCTGGCCATGGACAAGGGGTCCGAGGACGCCAACCGCTTCATCGACCTGATGGTCTCCAGCCAGACCGGCAGCGGCAAGACCGCCGCCTTCCTGCTGCCGGTGCTGCACACCCTGATCGCGCAGCAGGCCGAGGCCGATGCCCGTGAGCGCGCCGAGGCGCAGCGCCTGGCCGAAGAGGCCGCCGCCCGCGGCGAGCCGACTCCGAAGCGCAAGCGCCGCAACCCCGCCGACCCGCGCAACTTCAAGGCCGCCACCCCCGGCGCCCTGATTCTGTGCCCCACCCGCGAGCTCGCGCAGCAGGTGGCGCATGACGCCATCGAGCTGGTCAAGCACTGCAAGGGCCTGCGCATCGCCAACGTGGTGGGCGGCATCCCCTACCAGCTGCAGATCGCCCGCCTGCAGAACGCCAATCTCGTCGTGGCCACCCCTGGCCGCCTGCTGGACCTGCAGCGCTCCATGCAGATCAAGCTGGACCAGGTCAAGTTCCTCGTCGTCGACGAGGCCGACCGCATGCTGGACCTGGGCTTCTCCGACGACCTGGCCGAGATCAACCAGCTCACCATCGCGCGTCACCAGACCATGATGTTCAGCGCCACCTTCGCGCCGCGCATTCAGCAGCTGGCTGCGCGCGTGATGCGCGAGCCGCGCAAGGTGCAGATCGACACCCCGCAGGAAAAGCACGCCAACATCAAGCAGGTGCTGTTCTGGGCCGACAACGCCGCCCACAAGCGCAAGCTGCTCGATCACTGGCTGCGTGACACCAGCATCGACCAGGCGATCGTCTTCGCCAGCACCCAGGTCGAGTGCGACGGCCTGGCCAACGACCTGCAGCAAGAGGGCT
>JACCDZ010715886.1_pt1 | contig 24757 bp, 20 predicted proteins | sample 7449551 | NCBI WGS metagenome assembly JACCDZ01 (sample SAMN15323452, study PRJNA562643) | freshwater metagenome | isolation source: river surface water | place: USA:Blue River Watershed | collected 2017-08-18 | reverse complement strand
CCCATTCAAACTTCATCGGGCTGTATCAATAATTTCTCCCGCTCAGACTTTGCGCATACAAAGCCAGCTCCACATCGTTCTTGGTACCGGTCTTTTCCAAGATGCGTGCACGGTAAGTGCTCACCGTGTTGGGTGCCAAGCTCAGTTGCGCACCAATTTCGGTCACGGTGTGGCCTTGGGTCAACAAAAGATACACCTGGTGCTCGCGGTGCGAGAGCAGTTCAATCCCGCTTTTGGTGCGGCCTTGGCTCACCAGGCTGGCCAGCGCTTCCGCCGTGGCAGGCGAGACGTGCATGCCGCCTGCGGCCACGCGACGCAGCGCCGCCGTCAAGTCGTCCGGGTCGGTGCTCTTGTTCAGGTAACCCGATGCGCCCAGCTGAATGCAACGCACTGCGTATTGTTTCTCCGGATAGGTGCTGAGCATGAGCACCGGCAAGCCGGGCCAGTCCCGACGCAGGATCTGCAAGACATCCAGACCGTCCATGCCCGGCATGGCGATGTCCAGCAGCACCACATCGATGCCCTGCGGCCCTTGCAGGGTTTGAACCGCATCCAGCACGGCGGGGCCGGTGTCCGCTTCGGCCACCACCTGCACGGCAGGGTCATCGGCCAGCACCATCTTCAGGCCTTCGCGCACGATCTTGTGGTCATCGCCCAGCAGCACTCGCACGGTGGTGTTCATGGGGCCACCTCCTGCGCAGGCAAGGGCATGGACAGGCGCATGCGCGTACCCCGACCGGGTTGGCTGTCGATGTCGATCACGCCGCCAAAATGCCGCGCCCGCTCACGCATGCCCATGATGCCGTAGGCCTGCGCCGACTCAAACGCCTGTGGCATGGCCCCACAACCATCGTCTTCCACCGACAGGTGCAGCCAACCTTCACGCTCCACCATGTCTACGTCCACCGTGCGTGCCTGGGCGTGGCGGCCCACATTGCTCAGCATTTCCTGAAAAATGCGAAACACCGCCATGGCCATGGGCTCGGGCAAGACGCGTTGCTCGTTCACTTCCATGCACCACTTGAGTTCTTGCTCGGCCGACTGCACAAACTCCTGGGCCTGCCATGCCAGGGCATCCCACAGCCCCTGATGGTCGAGGATGCTGGGACGCAGGTCGGTGATGATGCGGCCCACATTGACCACCGCGTTTTCGATCAAGCGGCTCATGTGTTGGCATTTGCCTCGCATCTTCGCTCGCATGGCATGAGCTTCCTCGGCCGCCCGCTGCTCCTGCTCGGACAGGCGCTTGTCCAGCCAACCCACATCCATCTTGAGTGCCACCAGCAAGCTGCCCAGTTCATCGTGCACCTCGCGGGCGATGCGGGTGCGCTCTTCTTCGCGCACAGCGTCAGACCAAGCGGCCAGTTCGCGCAGCTGTTGCAAAGCGGTTTCCAGCGCATGGGTGCGTTCGGCCACGCGCACTTCAAGCTCGTCCTTGGCCCGGTGCAAGGCCTCTTGGGCCCGCTTGCGCTCGGTGATGTCCACAAAGGTGACCACCGCGCCGCGCACCTGGCCCTGGTCAAACACCGGGTAACTGGCGTACTCCACAGCAAAGCTGCTGCCGTCTGCGCGCCAGAAGACCTCGCTGTCGATGCGGCAAGGCTCGCCTCGGCGAAAGGCGTTGTAAATGGGGCAGTCGTCCACCGGGTAATGCGCCCCGTCACCATGCGAGTGGTGCGTCAGGATGTGCATGTTCTGGCCCAGCACCTGCTCGGGCTCAAAGCCGATCATGCGCGCACCGGCCGGGTTGATGAAAACACACAGCCCCTCCAGATCCACGCCAAAAACCCCCTCGCCTGTGGACGCCAGCATGAGGCCCAGGGGGTCTCGCCAGGCGTCGGTGACGCGGCCCAAGCCTTGGATGGCGGGCGCGCAAGAGGCAAGTGGACTCAAATCGAAGTGCATGAACACATCTAGCAAGGCGTGTGCCACACCGCGCGGCAGGGCTTGAGTCTTGGCCCCTGGAGGGCGGGGCTATGTCGCCTGCAGCAACAAGCGCAACATCCGCTGCACGCCACAATGGGGACCTGATCTGGCGCATTCGCAGCCGGATGGATTGTTCAATTGCCCCTGGCCCGACCTTTTGCCCCCACCACCATGAACCCGTCTGCCACCGCTGTGCTTCAAGGCGCCTCCAACTTTCGCGATCTCGGCGGCTACCGCAATGCCAACGGGCAAAGCGTGCGCCGTGGCCGGGTCTTCCGTTCAGACCATCTGGCCGGCTTGACGACCGAGGACTTGGCGCATGTAGAGGCCTTGGGCATCGCGCACAGCCTGGACTTTCGCGGCGTGGCCGAGTACACCGCCACGCCCTACGCCATCCCGGGTGTGCAGCGCGTGGCCCTCACCATCGAGCCCACCGTGATCGCTCGCATGCAGGCGCTGGTGGCGCAAGGCATCGTGCCCACCACCGAAGAAACCGTCGAGCTGATGCGCGAGACCTACCGCGACTTTGTGAACCGCAATGCGGACACATTTGGGCGCTTCTTGAAACACTTGCTGGAGCAACCCAGCCCACAGGTGTTTCACTGCACGGCAGGCAAAGACCGCACGGGTTTTGCGGCGGCACTGCTGCTGTCCGCGCTGGGCGTGGACCGCAACACCATTGAACACGACTACCTGCTGACCAACCAGCTGTACCGGCGTGACCCGAGCCTGGAAGGCAAGGGCCACCCCCATGTGATGAAAGTGCTCTGGCAGGTGCAGCCCGAGTTTTTGCATGCGGCCTTTGAGGCGGTGGATGCGCAGCATGGCGGCATGCGCGACTACCTGCATGGGGCGATTGGGCTCAACCCGCAAGAGGTGGCCGAGTTGCAAAGGCTGCTGCTGGAAGATTGATTTGCACCGCCCCGTCAGAACACATCCTGGCGGATCATCAGCGTCTGCGGCTGCGTAAAGCTGAGCAAACCGTCCTCGCCCATTTCGACGCCAAAGCCCGATTGCTTGTGGCCAGCAAACGGGGCATCGGGAGACAGATAGAACGATTCGTTGATGTAGACATTGCCTGTTTCCAGGCGCTGTGCGATTTGCACCGCCTGGTCCAGATCGCGTGACCAGACAGAACCGGCCAAACCGTAGCTGGACGCGTTGGCACGGCGCACCACTTCGTCCACCGTGTCAAAACGCAGCAGAGGCAAAACCGGGCCAAACGCCTCTTCGGCCACCACGCGGCTGTCGTCCGGCGGATTGTCAAAAACCGTGACCGGCACAAAATAGCCTGGGCCTGAAGGGACTGTGCCTTCAAACAGGACTTTGTGGCCCGCCTGGTGCGTTTCTTCGATGAGCGCGCGCACGCGCTGGTATTGCTGCCTGTTTTGCACAGGGCCCAGCTGGGTACCCGGCTCCAGTCCGGGGCCCACTTTGATGGTTTGGGCATAAGCCGCAAAGGCCTGCGCAAAGGCCTCGTAAATATCGCGGTGCACATACAAGCGCTTGGTGGCCACACACACCTGGCCGCTGTTGGCAAACGCCGACCAGAACAGCTGCGGCACCGCCTTGGCCAGATCAACGTCCGGCAGCACGATGGCTGCATCGTTGCCCCCCAGCTCCAGCGTGAGGCGTTTGAGCGTGCTGGCACCTGCGGCCATGACGCGTCGCCCGGTCTCTGTGGAGCCCGTGAAGCTGACCTTGTCGATGCCGGGATGGGACGTCAGGCGTGGGCCCAAAGCATCTCCGCCCACGACCACGTTGAGCACGCCCGCAGGAAACAAATCGGCCATCCATTCGGCGATGCACAAAACCGTCAGGGGCGTCAGCGGCGAAGGCTTGAGCACCACCGTGTTGCCCGTGAGCAAGGCCGGCACCACCTTCCACCAGGACAGCAAAGCCGGGAAATTCCAGGGCGACAAAGCCGCCACCACGCCCAAGGGCACACGCCGGGTCACGCTGCGGCGCACCGGACTGTCTTCGTTGACCGATTCCGGCAAGGACTGCTCGCACAGGCCTTTCATGAAACGCAGCAAGCTCTTGATTTCGCCCTCGGCCATGGCCAAAGGCTTGCCTTGCTCTTGCGTCAAAAGCGTTGTCAATTCGGCCATATGCGGCTTGATGCGCACGATCATTTCGCGCAACAGCACACGGCGTGCCTCGATGCCTTGCGCCGCCCAGGCAGGCTGTGCACGGCGGGCTGCCGCCACGGCCGCATCCAGTTGCGCCATGCTGCAGTCGGGCACAGAGGCCAGAACAGCCTCTGTTGCCGGGTTCAACACCGTCAGTGTTTCGGAGCTGTCCACCAACTGGCCGTCGATCAGCATGCGGTATGAAGTCATGGGATTTTTCTCTTGAAATGGCGTGATCCTGAATTCTGTGAGCGCTGATTTTTTTCAACGTCGTCCAAACGGACGAATTTGAAAACGTCCATTTGCTGCACACTGACACGTTCATCGACACCGTTCATCGACACTTGTGGGGCGCACCATGTCAGACATCCTTTTTCTGGAACAAACCGAACAAGGCATTGCCACGCTCACCTTGAACCGCCCGCAGGTCATGAACGCGCTGAGCAGTGCCCTGCGTGAAGCGCTGGTGCAGCAGCTGCACCAGCTGGCCAATGACGCCCGCGTGCGGGTGTTGATCTTGCGGGGTGCAGGCCCCGCATTTTGCGCAGGGCTGGACCTGGCCGAATTGTCATCACACGGACTGCCGCCTTTGGGGCCGCACAACGACCCCGTTGAGGCGTTAGCGTCCATGCCCTGCCCCACCATCGCGGCGGTTCAAGGCGTGGCGGTCACAGGCGGGCTGGAGTTGATGCTGGCCTGTGACATGGTGCTGGCCAGCCACAGCGCCCGCTTTGCAGACACCCATGTGCGCATGGGCGTGCTGCCAGGTTGGGGTCTTTCACAAAAACTCAGCCGCATTGTGGGCCGCGCCAGGGCCATGGAACTGTCCATGAGCGGCAACTTCATGGGTGCAGAGCAGGCCGAGCGCTGGGGTCTGGTGAACCGACGGGTGCCCGATGCCGAGCTGCAGGGCCAAGCACTGGCTTTGGCGCAAGACATTGCCACAGCCCCCCGGGAGATGGCACACGCCTACAAACGCCTGATCGACGAGGGTTACCAGCTCCCCATGGGTGAGGCTCTGGCCCTGGAGCGGCAACGCAGTCAGGACTGGGCCAGGCAACTCACGGCAGCGTCTTTGTCTGGCAGCAGCGCTGCGGTCAAACGACGCGGGCGCGGACAGGCCTGAGGCCCTCTGGAGAATTCGTCGCAAGCGACGATGCACCGCACACCCGCGCTGCCGAGAATCTTTGGCACAGCCCATGAGCTGCCCCTTTCACAGCGAGACCACCATGCGACAAAAATCACGCGCCGTCATTGCCCGCGACAACACGGGCACCGTCACCGTCGAAGACATCTGGGTTGACCCGCCCCAACACGGCGAGGTGATGATCAAGATGGAGGCCTGCGGCGTCTGCCACAGCGACCTGTCGACCGCCAAGGGCATCATTCCCCTGCCACCGCCCGTCGTCCTCGGGCATGAAGGCGCCGGGCACATCGTCGCGGTGGGCGAAGGGGTCAAAGGTTTGGCCGTGGGGGACCGCGTCATCACGTCTTTTGTCAGCATGTGCGGCCACTGCCGCTATTGCATGACGGGCCAGCCGCAACTGTGCGACCAGAATGCCCGCACGGCGTTCACCTTGCCAGACGGCACCGTGCGCACCCACGATATGGCGAGCCTGCCCCTGAACATCTTGTGTGGCTGTGGCGTGATGTCCGAATACGCCACGCTGCACATGGACAACGTGATCAAAGTAGAGCGGCCCGACATTCCCATGGAATGCTGCGCACTCATCAGCTGCGGCGTCATGACCGGCGTGGGCGCAGTGCTCAACACGGCCAAACTCACCGCAGGCGCCATCGCCGTGGTGTTCGGCGCAGGCGGCGTGGGGCTCAACGCCATCCAGGGCTGCGCCATCGCGGGCGCGGCCATGGTCATCGCGGTGGACCGGTCCGATCACAAACTGGAGATGGCCCGCCTGTTCGGCGCCACCCACACCGTCAACGCGGCGCACGAAGACAACCTGGTCAAGACCCTGAAAAAGCTGACCGGCGGCGGCGCAGACTACGCCTTTGAATGCGTGGGCCTGGGCAGCGTGGTGGCACAGGCCTATGGCGCGCTGCGCAAAGGCGGCACGGCCGTAGTGGTGGGCGTGGCGTCTTTGCAAGACACCACCACACTCAAGACCGTGTCACTCACGCTGGAAGAGAAAACCCTCAAGGGCAGCTACTACGGGTCTGCCAGGCCCCGTGAAGACTTCCCTCGGCTGATGTCCCTCTACAGCGGCGGCAAGCTCAAGCTCGACGAACTCATCACCCACCGCTACACACTGGAAGAAGCACCTCAGGCCTTTGCGGATCTGGCCGAAGGCCGCAATGCACGCGGCATGATCATCTTTTCCTGATGCATCAGGGCTGAAGTTTTAACCTGTCGATGAATCCTGCAAGGCAGGCGCTTGAGCGCCCAGCTTGCAGGTTCAAGCCACCATCAAGTCCCCCTCAAGCCGTCGGCAAGCGGTGGTCGCGGAACTGCTCGCGCAGCTTGGTCTTGAGCAACTTGCCCGTGGCCGTGTGCGGCAAAGCGTCCACAAACACCACATCGTCAGGCAACCACCATTTGGCGATGCGTGAGGACAAATACTCCAGCAGATCTTTGGCTTCCACCTGCGCACCGGCGCGGCGCACCACCACCAGCAGTGGACGCTCTTGCCATTTGGGATGCGCCACACCAATCACCGCCGACTCGGCCACCCCCGGGTGCGAGTTGGTGGTGTTCTCCACGTCGATGGACGAGATCCACTCGCCACCCGACTTGATCACGTCCTTGGCGCGGTCCACCAGTTGCAGGAAACCGTCGGGGTCGATGGTGGCCACGTCACCGGTCGGGAAATAGCCTTCGTCGTCGAGCACCTCGCCACCTTCACGGCGGAAGTAACCGCTGGCGATCCACGGCCCGCGCACATGCAGGTGGCCAAAGGCCACGCCATCCCAAGGCAGGGCCTGGCCGTTTTCATCGACGATCTTGAGGTCCACGCCCCAGACGCCGCGGCCTTGCTTGAGCTTGGTCTTGATCAGGTCTTCGGCCGGCACATTGGCGTGTTTGGGCAGCAGTTTGCTGATCACGCCAATCGGGCTGGTCTCGGTCATGCCCCAGCCTTGCACCACTTCGGCACCGAACTGGTTTTCAAAGCGCTCGAGCATGCCGCGTGCCACGGCGGCACCGCCAATACCCACGCGCTTGACGCCCAGGGCCTTGGGGTCCAGGTGCGGGTTCGCATCGAGGTACTGGAACAGCATCATCCAGACCGTGGGCACGCCTTGCGAGAAGGTCACGCGTTCCTGTTTCAGCAGGTTGAACACGCTCTCGCCGTCCAGGTGCGGGCCAGGCAGCACCAGCTTGGCCCCCACCATGGCGGCGGCATACGGCGCGCCCCAGGCGTTGGCGTGGAACATGGGCACGATCAGCATCAGCGTTTCGGCCGAGCTGATGCCAAAGGTGTCAGGCGCCAGCTCCATCAGCGTGTGCAGCAGCGTGGAGCGGTGCGAGTACAGCACGCCCTTGGGGTTGCCCGTGGTGCCCGAGGTGTAGCACAGCGAAGAAGCGCTGCGCTCGTCAAATTCAGGCCAGGTGTATTCGGTGCTTTGCGACGCCATCAGGTCGTCAAAGCACAGCATATTGGGCACGCCAATGTCGGGCATGTGCGCCCTGTCGGTCATGGCCACAAAGGTTTTGACTGTCTTGAGCGATGGCGCCAACTGGGCCACCAGCGGCGCGAAGGTCAGGTCAAAAAACAGCACCTGGTCTTCGGCATGGTTGACGATGTAGTCGATCTGCTCGGGGAACAAACGCGGGTTGACCGTGTGCAGCACCGCACCGCAACCGGACACGCCGTAGTACAGCGCCAGATGGCGGTAAGAGTTCCAGGCCAGCGTGCCGACACGGTCGCCCTGCTGGACACCCAGCACCTGCATGGCCTGAGCCACCTGCCTGGACAAGGTGCAGATGCCTTTCCAGGTGGTGCGGTGCACATGCCCTTCGGGCAGGCGCGACACGATTTCGGTGTCCGGGTGGAACTTGGCAGCGTGCTCGATCAATGAAGAAATGAGCAACGGACGGTCTTGCATCAGGCCTTGCAACATAAAGGTCTCCTGGATTTCTTGAAACAGCGGGAAGCCCTCAGCGACTTCCCGCTTGTGGCACATCAACCGGCGGTGGCCTGAAGAATGGTCTCGTAGGTCTTGCCGTTGAAGCGTTGCAGGGCCTTCTTCTGGATCGGGAAGAAGTCATCGGGGGTGGTTTTGATGTCGATGCCGGGGTAGAGCATGGGCGGCGTGAAGTTCATATTGGCCGCCTGCTTCATGATGTTTTCACGGGTGAGGTTGTCACCCGCCATGCGCAGCACCTGCACCATGGTCGCGGCCGTCGAGTAGCCGTTGGCGTTGAGGGTGTCCTCAGGATCGCCTGCAGGGTAGTACTGCTTCATGGTGGCGGCGTATTCGGCCACATCCTTGTTGCCAGCGGCCGCTGGGTCCAAAGGGGTGAGCAAGTAGGTGGAAGAGATGATGCCCACGGCGTTTTCAAGCCCGGCGGGCTTGAGCACGGAACTGGCCGACTGCGACACGCTCACCAGGTACTGGGTGGGCTTCCAGCCGATCTCGGCGGCCTTGCGGATGGCCTGCGCGGCGAACTTGGGCGTGGTGATGCTGACAAACACATCACAAGCGGCCGACTTGAGCGTGACCAGCTGGCTGTCGATGGTGGGGTCGGTCACCTCGTAGGTCAGGTGGTGGGTGATCATGGTCTTGGCTTTGTCGCCCAGACCATCCACCAGGCCCTTGTAGTAGTCCTTGCCGAAGTCGTCGTTTTGCATCAGCACACCGATCTTGGCATTGGGCTTGGTCTGCAAAATGTGCTTGGCGTACAAGCGGCCTTCGGCCTGGTAGGTCGGTTGCCAGCCCATGGTCCAGGGGTTGGCCTTGGAGTCGCCAAAGCGGGTGGCCCCGGTGTTGATGAACAGCTGGGGCACTTTCTTGGCGTTGAGGTAACGCTGGACCGCGATGTTTTGCGCCGTTCCCAGTGAGCCGAACATGAGCAGCACCTCGTCTTGCTCCACCAGCTTGCGGGTTTGCTCCACCGACTTGGCCGGGTTGTAGGCGTCGTCGAGCGTCATGAAGTTGATCTTGCGGCCGTTGATGCCGCCGGTGGCGTTGACCTTGTCAAAGTAGGCCTGCATGGCTTTGCCCACCGTGCCGTAGGCCGAAGCGGGACCGGAATACGGGTTCAGGTTGCCCAGCTTGATTTCGGTGTCGCTGGCACCGGTGTCATATTTTTTCTGGGCCTGCACCGACAGGGGCAAGGCACTGGCCAGCAACAGGCCGGCACCGAGTTTGAGGGAGCGGCGCAGATCTGCGTCAAAAGGTTTGCTCATGTTGTCTCCTGGTCGTTATGAAAAAAATCCGGCCCCAACGGCTCATCCCCTCAGACAAGGATGGCGCCAGAGTCCATGCCATCGTAGAAAACAGGCCGCTGCGCAGCATCGTCGGAACTGACGATATTGAAGCCGCCTCAGCGCGGCGGGAACTTCGGATCGCGTTTTTCGAGGAAAGACCGCACGCCTTCGGCAAACTCCGGGCGGTCGATCAGCTCACGCTGGCGCGAGGCTTCGTAGTGCAACTGCTCGGGCAGCGTGACGCCTTCGGCATGGTCATAGGTGCGGCGGATTTCCTGCGCTGCATGCGCAGGCAGCTGCGCGAGCCGCTGTGCCAGGGCTTGCGCTTGCTCGGCCAGTTGGTCGTCTGGAACACTGGCCCAAATCAGGCCCCAGTCCAGTGCCTGCTGGGCAGACAAACGCTCGCCCAGCAAGCTCAAACCCACGGCGCGGGCGCGCCCGGCCGAGCGCTGCAAGAACCAGGTGCTGCCCAGGTCGGGCACGATGCCCAAGCGCGGCATAAAGGGCAGATAAAAATACGCCGACTGCGCCGCCACCACGATGTCTGCGGCCAGCGCCACGCCCACACCGGCACCCGCACACGGGCCGTTGACCGCACTCACCACCGGAAACGGCAAGCTGCGGATGTCTTCGATCAGGCGATTGGACAAGGCCTCCATGGTGTCGGCCGTCTGCTGGCCCAGACTTTGGTCGGAGGGTGGCCGCATGCTGCCCAGATCGGCGCCCACGCAAAAGGCCTTGCCCACACCGGTGATGACCAGCGCCCGCACCGAGCGGTCTTCGCGCAAGGCAGCCAGTTGTGCACGCAGGGCCACTTGCAGGCCTTGAGCCAGCGGGTTCAGGCGCTGCGGAATGTTCAGCTTGAGCCAGGCGACATCGCCTTGGCGCTCCAGCAGGATCGGATGTTCATCGGCCATGGTGTCTCCCCAAAATCAGTGGCTGCGCGCAGCCCACCAGGCCTGTAGCTTGCGCAGCAAACCCACCACGCCACCCGGCATGGCAAACATCAACAAAATCAGCACCACGCCATACACCGCCCAGGGTGCGGCCTTGGACACTTTTTCGGCCAAGTTGGGCACGAACATGATGAAGATCGCGCCATACAAAGCGCCCCACAGCGTGCCCACGCCACCCACCACAATGCCCACCAGCAAAGAGATCGAGAGGAACAGGGTGAAGGAGTCGGGCGAGACAAACTGCACGGCAATCGCCGACAGCGCACCGCCCACACCGGTGTAAGCGGCCGACACGCCAAAGGTCATGGACTTGTAGTGGCGGTTGTCCACGCCCATGGCCTCGGCCGCCATGGCGTGGTCGCGGATGGCGCGCATGGCCCGGCCCGTGCCGCTTTGCAGCAGGTTGTGCGCGAGCCAGAACATCACCACCGCCACCGCCAGGGCAAACAGGTACAGCCACTGGTCTTGCGTGAGCGGCAGGCCCCAGGGCGCGTCGGGCTTCATCAGCACAATGCCCTGCACGCCGCCGGTCCAGGCTTCGAGGTGTTTGTATTTGAGCAACTGAGGCGTGGCCACGGCCAAGGCAAAGGTCGCCAGCGCCAGGTACAGGCCTTCGAGCTTGAGCGCCGGACGGCCAAACAGGTAACCGGCCAGCAGGCACACCACCGCAGCCGCAGGCACCGTGGCCCAATACGGCACGCTGGCATGCTCCATCAAGATGCCCGTGACATAAGCGCCCAGCGCAAAAAAGGCGCCGTGCCCGAGCGAGATCTGGCCGTTGTAGCCGGTGAGCATGTTCAGGCCCACCAGCGCAATCGCATAAGCCACCACCATGGTGGCCTGGAACAGCTGGTAGCCCTTGGCCACAAAGGCCAGACCTACAGCCAAAGCCAAGAGCAGGCACAGGCCAGCCCAGACATTGCGACCAATCTTGTCCGAGGCAGAAATCGACACGGCAGCGGAGGGGGTCAGGACAGATTTCATGGTTCAGACCCTCGTCACAATCTTTTTGCCCAGCAGGCCCGAGGGGCGCACGATCAGCACCCCCACGATCAGCACCAGCGCGACCGAGAGTTTCAGTTCGGTGCCCACCACATAACTGCCGATCAGGTTTTCCAGCACGCCCACGATGAAGCCGCCCAGCACCGCACCCACCGGGTTGTCGATGCCGCCAATCAAGGCGCCTGCAAACGCATAGAGCAAGACGCCGGTCATCATGTTGGGGTCGAGAAACACCACAGGGGCCACCATCATCCCGGCCACCGCGCCAATGGCACCGGCCAGGCCCCAGCCCAGCATCAGCATGCGCCCGACCGAAATGCCCACCAGGCGCGAGGAGTTGGCGTTTTGCGCGGATGCCCGCATGGCCAGGCCCAGCGGCGTGAAGCGAAAAAACGAGAACAACAAAGCCACCATCACCAGGGCCACAAAAATGGCCCCCACCTCGTGCGCCGACATGAGCTGCGAGCCATACCAGGCATCCGCCGCGAAAGGGCTGGGAAAGGTCTTGATGGTGTAGCCAAAAATCCAACCCGCCAGGCTATGGAAGATGACCAGCAAGCCGATGAAAACCACCACAACCGACAACTCTGGCGCCTTGTGCATGGGCCGGATGACGGCAAACTCAATGGCCGCCGCCAGCACAAAAGACAGCACCACCGTCAGCGCAAAAGCGCCCCAGTAAGGCAGCCCCGCTTGCAGCAGCATCCAGGCCAAAAAGGTGGAGAACATGGCCATCTCGCCCTGGGCGAAATTGATGTGGTGTGTGGCCTGGTAAATCATCACCAGGGCCAGGGCCACACTGGCGTAGATGCCGCCAGTGGCCAGGCCCGAGAGTGTTTGGTGCAGCAATTCGTTCATCGCATGTTCCTCATTCGCCCAGATAGGCGCGGCGCACCGCGTCGTTGCTGCGCATGTCGGCCGACGAACCCTGCAACACCACGCGACCGGTTTCCAGCAAATAGGCCGTGTCGGCAATGTCCAGCGCCAGCTTGGCGTTTTGCTCCACCAGCAGGATGGAGACTTTCTCCTCCTGGTTGATGCGCCGCATGATGGCGAAAATGTCCTTGACCACCAGCGGGGCCAAACCAAACGAGGGTTCATCCAGCAGCAACAAACGAGGCCTGCCCATCAAGGCACGGCCAATCGCCAGCATCTGCTGCTCGCCGCCAGACAAGGTGCCCGCCTGCTGGCTGGCCCGCTCGCGCAGGCGGGGAAAGTAGCCGTAGACCTTGTCCATGTCCTGGGCCAGGCCCTCACGGCTAGCCCGGCTGAACGCGCCCAGGCGCAGGTTTTCTTCGGTGCTCAGCGCCATGAAGGTGCCGCGCCCATCGGGCACATGGCCCACGCCCAGGCGGGCAATCTGTTCGGTGTTGCGGCTGTTCAGGGCCACGCCGTCGAGCGTGATGCTGCCGGTGGTCTGCACCATCAGCTGGCACAGGGCGCGCAAGGTGGTGGTTTTGCCCGCGCCGTTGGCGCCCAGCAAGGCCGTGACCTGGCCCTCGGCCACGTCCAGGTTAAGGCCATGCAACACCTGGGTGTTGCCATAGCGCGCATGCAGGTCGCGCACTTCCAGCAAATGGCTCATGAATCTCCTCCGCCGGGCCGCCCCAAGGAGGACATGGCCCCCTCGGGGGGCAGTGAGTACACGCAGTGACGAACGTGGGGGCTCATTTCTTTTCCTCGGTTTCGCCCAGGTAGGCGCGGATGACTTCGGGGTGCTGACGCACCTGCGCCGGTGTGCCCTCGGCGATCTTCTTGCCAAAGTTGAGTGCCACCACCCGGTCCGAGATGCCCATGACCAGGCCCATGTGGTGCTCCACCAGCAGCACCGTGACCTTCAAGCGGTCACGGATGTCGCGGATCATCTCGCCCAGGCTTTGCAGCTCTTCGTGGTTCAGGCCGCAGGCGGGCTCGTCCAGCAACAGCAACTGCGGCTGCGAAGCCAAGGCCCGCGCCAGCTCGACCCGCTTTTGCGTGCCAAACGGCAGGTCGCCCACCACGCGCTGGGCCTCGGCCTGCAGACCCAGAAATTCAATCAATTCATCGGCCTTGGCCGCCGCTTGCGCCTCCACCTGCGCCACGCCCGGCAAGCGGAACGCGTTGCGCAAAAAGCCCGCATGGTGCTGGCTGTGGCTACCGACCAGCACGTTCTCGCGCACGGTCATGGTTTTGAACAGCGCCAGGTTCTGGAAGGTGCGGCCAATGCCCAGACCTGCCATGCGGTGGCGCGGCAGCTGGTTGAGCGGCTGGCCGTTCCACGCGATGGTGCCGCTGTCGCACACATACAGGCGCGAGAGGCAGTTGAACAGCGTGCTCTTGCCTGCGCCATTGGGGCCGATCAGGGCGCAAATCTCGCCGCGGTGCACGTCGAACGAGACCCCATCGAGGGCCACGATGCCGCCAAAGCGGACCGTCACGCCCGAGATGCTGAGCAGGGGCTGGCCGGATTCAGGCGCGCCGCTGTGCATCACAGGCGCTCGATGATGGTCACATTGGCCATGCCACCGCCTTCGCACATGGTCTGCAGGCCGTAGCGCTTGCCGCGCTGGCCCAGCGCATGCACCAGGGTGGTCATGAGTTTGGTGCCCGAGGCGCCTAGGGGGTGGCCCAGGGCGATCGCGCCGCCGTTGACGTTCAGACGTGCCGGGTCGGCCCCCAGCGCCTTGAGCCAGGCCAGCGGGACCGAGGCAAAGGCTTCGTTGACTTCGTAGAGGTCGATGTCGTCGATCTTCATGCCCGCTTTTTTCAGGGCCCGCTCGGTGGCCGGGATCGGCGCTTCGAGCATGATGACCGGGTCGTGGCCGATCATGGTCATGTGGTGGATGCGCGCCAGCGGCTTGACCCCCAGCGCCTTGAGCCCGCGCTCGTTGACGACCATCACGCCGGTGGCGCCGTCGCAAATCTGGCTGGCGTTGGCGGCGGTGATGACACCGCCTTCTTGCAGCAGCTTGACGCCTTGAATGCTTTCCAGCGTGGCTTCGGCGCGGATGCCTTCGTCGGCGCTGTGCATCTCGCCCGATTCCGCGCCGTCTGCGGTGCGCACCGCCACGGGCAGGATTTCGTTCTTGAACGCCCCCGCCTGGGTGGCGGCCAGGGCGCGCTGATGGCTCAGCAGGGCGTAGCGGTCCAGCTCGTCCTTGCTCAGGCCGTATTTGCGGGCCATCATCTCGGCGCCCACAAACTGGCTGAAGGCCACATTGTTGTAACGCTGGTTGACCAGGTCGCTTTGGTAAGAGCCCATGCCCGCCTTGGAGGCCAGTGCGTTGGGGCTGAACATCGGCACGCGCGTCATGGACTCGACGCCCGCCGCGATCACGATGTCCATGGCCCCCGACATGACGGCCTGGGCCGCAAAGTGCACCGCCTGCTGAGACGAGCCGCACTGGCGGTCAATCGAGGTGCCCGGCACCGACTCGGGCAGGCGCGAGGCCAGCACCGCGTTGCGCGCCACGTTGGTGGCCTGCTCGCCCACCTGGCTCACACAGCCCATGAACACGTCCTCGATCAGCGCCGGATCGGCCCCGGTGCGGTCCACCAGATCGTTCAGAACCTGGGCAGCCAGATCGACTGGATGCCAGCCAGACAGACGCCCGCCCCGGCGACCGCCTGCGGTACGGGTGGCGGCGACGATGAATGCTTCAGACATGTGGTGTTCCCCGAAAGTGATTCAATGAGGGCCATTCTGGCGCTCACACCCACCCACCCACATCGTCAGAACAGACGATTTTGGGGAGGGTGCTGCGCCGCAACAAACTTCAGCGCGGCGCCATGCGGATGGCCCCATCGATGCGGATGCACTCGCCGTTGAGGTAGCGGTTGGTGATCAGGGTTTCGGCCAGGTGCGCGTATTCAGGGGGCTCGCCCAGGCGTTTGGGGAAAGGCACCGTGGCGGCCAGCGCGGCCTTGACGTTGTCGGGCGCGGCCTGCAGCAGCGGCGTGTTGAAGATGCCAGGCAAGATGGTGTTGACGCGGATGCCCTCGCCCATCAGGTCGCGGGCAATCGGCAGCGTCATGCCCACGATGCCGGCCTTGCTGGCCGAGTAACTGGCTTGGCCCATCTGACCGTCTTGTGCGGCGACCGAGGCGGTGTTGACGATCACGCCGCGCTCGCCGTCTTCTTGCGGTTCCAGGGTCAGCATGCCTGCGGCCGATTTGGCGATGCAGCGGAAGGTGCCCACCAGATTGATCTGGATGATGCGGTCGAAGTTGGCCGTGGGAAACGAGCGGATTTCGCCGGTGGCCTTGTCGCGGCTGGCGGTCTTGATGGCGTTGCCCGTGCCTGCGCAGTTGACCAGAATGCGTTCCTGGCCCAGCGCCGCACGCGCCTTGGCAAAACCGGCATCGACCTGTTCTTCGGAGGTCACATCGACTTTGCAGAAGATGCCTCCCAGCTCTTTGGCCAGGGCTTCGCCTTGCGCTTCGTTCAGGTCGAACAAGGCCACCTTGACGCCATGGCTGGCCAGATGGCGCGCTGTGGCTGCGCCCAGGCCCGAGGCCCCGCCGGTGATGACGGCTGTGATTTGTGAATTCAATTGCATGCTTGGTGCTCCTTGTAGGGTGAGGTTTGGGTGTTGGCAGTTGGTTTTTGTCGGCGGCTTCAGCCCCGACATGGGCCTGTGCCACAGCCAACAGCGTCGGAGCTGAAGCTCCGACCTGCGGAAATGCCGGGGTCATTCATGTGGGGTAATAAGGCTGGCCTGCAGCGGCCATCTCGCGCATGCGGGCGGTGGGGGCATAGGCCGCGCCCAGGTGCTGCCAACGCTCGCAGCGGGCCACGACTTCTTTCAAGCCCAGCCAGTCGGCGTACTTGAGCGGACCGCCCGCATAGGCCGGAAAGCCGATGCCCAGGAGCATGGCCATGTCCAGCTCGGCGGCGCTGCCGACCACACCGTCTTCGAGCGCGTGCGCAGCCTCGACGATGAGCGGCAGCATCATGCGGTCCTGGATGTCCTGGGCGATGAAGTCTTTGGCACCCTGCGGCTGGATGGACGCCAGCAGCGCATGGCTGTCGGGTGCCGGGCTGCGGCGGGGTTTGCCGTTCGGGTCGGTTTCGTAACGGTAAAAGCCGATGCCGTTTTTCTGACCAAAGCGACCCTGGCTGGCCATCAGGCGCAAGGCGTCGTGTTCCAGGCGCGGCATGCGTTCGGGGTAACCAGCCGAAATCACGTCGCTCACATGGCTGCCCGTGTCCATGCCCACCACGTCTTCCAGATAGGCCGGGCCCATGGGCCAGCCAAAGGCCTCCATGACCTGGTCCACTTTCACAAAGTCGGCGCCGTCGCGCACCAGTTCAAGAAAACCGCGCATGTAGGCGGTCAGCACGCGGTTGACCAGAAAACCCGGGCAGTCCTTGACCACGATCGGCACCTTGCCCATGGCGGCCGCATAGCCCACGGCGGTCGACAGCGCCTCGGGCTGCGTGTGGCTGCCCTGCACCACTTCGACCAGCGGCATCACATGCACCGGGTTAAAGAAATGCATGCCGACAAAACGCCCGGGGTGCTTCAAGGCGGCAGCCATGTCGTCGATGCGCAGGCTGGAGGTGTTGGAAGCGATCAGGGTGTCTGCACCGATGCGGCCTTCCAGGTCGGCCAGCACGGTTTTCTTGACGGCCAGGTTCTCGACAATGGCTTCCACCACGCAGTCCACCTGATCGAAACCTTCAAAGCCCAGCTGTGGGCTGATCGCGGCCAGCACCTTGTCGGCCTTGGCCCCGTCCATGCGGCCTGCCTTGACCTGGCGCTGCAGCAGCTTGTTCGCTTCGGCCACGCCCTGATCAAGTCCAACTTGCTGGATGTCTTTCATGCGCACCGGTACGCCTTTGAGGGCGCTGGTGTAGGCGATGCCGCCCCCCATGATGCCCGCGCCCAGCACAGCGGCACGCTGCACCGCACGGCCCGCCTTGGCGTGGCGTTTGGCGATTTTCTTGACCGCCTGGTCGTTCAAAAAGGTCTGCACCATGGCCACGGTCGCCTGGGTACGGGCCACTTCACCAAAGGCTTGGGCCTCCAGGGCCAGTGCCCCTGCACGGTCACTCAGAGCGGCCTCGGCCATCATCTCGACCGCCATGCGGGCGGCAGGCTGGTGCGGTGCACCGGTGCGTGCGATGCTGTCCAGTTGGGCCCGCGTCACGGCCTGCAGGTCGCTGGCGGCTATGGCCACACGCGCGCGCTTGCGCTGCTGGCGCGCTTGCCAGTCCACCTCACCCGCCATGGCGCGGCGTAACCAATCCAGGGCGCGCTCGCGCAACTGTTCGGGCTCAGCGGTGTCGTCCACCACCCCGGCGGCCAGTGCGGCAACGGCTTTTTGGGGTTTGCCGCTGGCCACCCAGTCCATGGCCGCAGCCACACCGGCCAGGCGCGACAGGCGCACCGTGCCGCCAAAGCCGGGGAACAAACCCAACTTGACCTCGGGCACCCCCACCTGGGCGGTGATGGACATGACCCGCAAGCTGCCCGACACCGCCATCTCCAGCCCGCCACCCAGTGCAAAGCCGTTGATGGCGACCACGGTGGGCACCGGCAGGTCTTCAAAAGCCACAAACACCTCGTTGCTGTGGGCCACCCCTGCCGTGATCTGCGCCGCCGTCTGACTGAACTTGGCGCCGAACTCGGTGATGTCGGCACCCACGATGAACACGTCCTTGGCGCTGCTGACCAGCACGCCCTTCAAGCCCGGCTGGGTGGCCAGGGCTTGCGTGGCCTGGCGCAGCTCATTGACGGTGCGGTCATCGAGCTTGTTGATCGACTCCCCCTCGCGGTCAAACACCAGCTCAAACACGCCCGCTTCGGCCAGCGGGACAACACGGATACTTTGGCCTTGGAACACTGAAACTCTCCTGATGACGGACCACTGCCGCCTTCTGGCCAGTCTAAAAAGTCATGGCGCGTGCGGCATCGTCCGAAGCGACGAAATCGCCCCCGAATGGCCTGCCTTTCTGGCACGGAATCCTCCAACATAGCGCCTGTCTCTGTAGGAGCCCACCCCTGTGGGCGATTGGGCGCTTGTGGTCCACACGTCATCGCCCACGGGGGTGGGCTCCTACAAATTCCGGACAAGCACACCCCCCATGCAGAATTGGCCCCCATGGTAGGAGCCCACCCTGTGGGCGATACGGCGTGGCACACGCCCCGCAAGCATGGCGCACAGGGTGCGCAGCTGCACAGGCGTCCCGGCTGCGCATGACAAACCGGCGACCAAGGCTGCGCTGTGGCTGGGCTCATAATGAAAATTGCCCATTCAAGCCCATCCGAGCCCCTTGGTTTGCCCAGACCCGCCTCCATGCCCGCCCCACGCGAACCCGACAACCTGACCAGCCCTGCGACAGCGAGTTCGATCACGCTGGGGCTGGAGAGCAAGTTCAACCCGCCTGCACACGACGCCTCGCAAGTGGCGCGTGCAGGCCTGTGCGAGACGATCTGCCGGGGCGCAGGCCAACTGGTGCTGGTGCGGGCCCCGGCCGGTTTTGGCAAAACCACCGCCATGATGCAAGCCCGTGTGCGGCTGGAAGACGCGGGTGTCGCCACCGCCTGGCTCACGCTGGACCGGGCCGACAACGACGTCTCTCGGTTTTTGAACTGTCTGGACACTGCCGTGCGCCAACTGGGCCTGCCCGGCAACGACACGGTGCAGGCCCTGTCCCGCATCGACACGCCGTTTGCACTGTTTCTGGACGAGTTTGAAGCCATCCACGAAACGGCTTTGCTGAACATCGTGCGCGAAATCGCCCACAACCTGCCACGCCAAGGCCTGCTGGTGATCGGCTCGCGCAGCCTGCCGCAAATCGGCCTGGCCCGGCTGCGGGTGCGCGGCCAGCTGATCGAGATCGACGCCGATCGCCTGCGCTTCAGCCTGCAGGACACGGCCAGCTTTTTTGAGCAGCGGCCCCACCCGCACAAGCTCAGCGCCGACCAGCTGTTTCGCCTGCACCAAAAAACCGAAGGCTGGGTGGCCGCACTGTGGCTGGCGGCCATGGCCCTGGACGGCGCGGTCAACCCGGAAGATTTTGTAGCGCGGTTTTCGGGCTCCAACCGGGCGGTGGCCGACTACCTGGCCGAAGACGTGCTGGCCAGGCAACCGGCCGCCACGCGGCGCTTTTTGCTGCGCACCAGCATCTTGCGGCAGCTCGACGCCTCGGTGTGCGCCGCCCTCAACCCGCATGTCGACTGCGCGGCCCTCTTGCAGCAGCTGGACACCGACCACCTGTTTTTGACTCCGGTGGCCAGCGAACTGCCCACCTGGCGCTACCACAGCCTGTTTGCCGACCACCTGCGCCAGCAACTGCAGCAAGACTTTCCGGGCGATGTGGCGCGGCTGCATTTGGCGGCCTCGGGTTGGTACGAATCACAAGGCCGCCCAGTGCCCGCCATCGATCACGCCATCGAGGGCGGCGACTTTCCGCTGGCCATGCAATTGCTGGAGCAACACGCCGAAGACTTTCTGGAGCAAGGCCGCATGCGCATGCTGTACCGCTGGTGCAGCAGCCTGCCTGCGGCCGAGCTGCGCCAACGCCCGCGTCTGGTGATGGCGGCCATCTGGGCCACCGGTTTCACGCACGGCCCCTGGAGCGCCATGGCGCTGCTCGACCAGCAAGAGGCCTCGGGCACCATTGATGCGCGCTTTCAAAGTGACGCGATGTGCGTGCGCCCCATGCTGCTGGCCATGCAGGACCGCAATGAGGAAGCCATGGCGGTGGGCCGTGAAGCCCTGAGCCGCTTGCCCACGGGCAACCATTTCGCAGACACCACCTTGCTCAACGCCATGGCCCACACCACGGCCACAGCCGGGCAAGCCCGACAAGCCCAGCAGTTGCTGGATGCCGCCAAAAAGCAGCACAGCGACAACAGCACCTTCAACCGCATGTACAGCGAGTCCACCGAAGGTTTGCTGGACTTGCAGCAAGGCCGCCTGCGCCAGGCCAGTGCGCGCTTTCGGCTGGCGGTGGACGCCACCCATGCGGTGAACCTGCTGCACACCCACGGCAACGCCTGGGCTGGCGTGCTCTACGCCAGCATCGTCTACGAAGCCAATGCGCTCGACGAAGCCGACCACCTGCTCAACGTTTACTTGCCAGTGGCACGCGATGTGGGACTGCCCGACCACATGATCTTGAGCCACGCCATGCGCTCGCGCATCGCGTTCATCCAGGGCGATGTGGATGCCGCCTGGCTGGCCATCACCGAGCTGGAATACCTGGGGCACCAGCGCAAATTGCCGCGCGTGGTGGCCACCGCCAAACTCGAAAGGGCAAGATTGTTGCTGCTGCAAGGCCATGGCGCCGCCGCGCACGACGAGCTGGAGCGGGCCGATGACCCCACCGTGTGGCAGCGGGAACAAGGCCAGCGCCTGCTGGCCAACGACATCGAATACATGGCACTGGCCCGCATCCGCTGGGAAACCGCTTTTGGCGATGCTGCACGCGCCCTGCGATTGGCCGACACCGAACTGGACACCGCCGTGGCCGCCGCACGCCAGCGCCGAGTGCTCAGCCTGCGCCTGCTGCGCGCACTCGCACTGCAACGCGTGGGCGATACAGCTGCGGCCTTGTCGACTCTGGGCACCGCATTGCAGTGGGCCTGCCAGGAAGGCTTCATGCGGCAGATCCTCGACGAAGGCCCGGCCCTAGGTGCGCTCGTGCAGCGCTACCAGACGCAGCACAACAGGAGCGCGGTGCGCGACCCCCTGATGGGCGACTATCTGCAACGCCTGCTGCAAGCCTTTGGCCCGCTGCCGGTGGATGTGGAGAAAATGCCCGCACCCGCCCAAGGCCCGCTGGAGCCCCTCACACGCAAGGAAATCCGGGTGCTCCAGCTGCTGGTGGAAGGCTATTCCAACAGCGCCATGGCCGAAAAACTCTTCGTCTCGGACAGCACAGTGCGCACCCATCTGCGCAACATCAACATGAAGCTCGACGCCCACAGCCGCACCCAGGCCGTGGCGATTGCACGGCGGCTGGGCCTGATCGGCTAAAACCCTGCGGCTGTTCAGCCTTGGCGCTGCCTGCGGTCGACCGCGTTCTTTTGGGCGATGCTCTCGCGGGCGTTTTGCCAATCGGCATCGCTCCAGTTGGCCAGGTGCGCAAAATTGCCGCCCGTGGCCTGGTACTGCGCGCCGTCGATGGCGATCGTCTGACCGTTCAGATACTCCGAGCCCGGCCCCATCAAAAACACCGCCAGGTTGGCCAGCTCGGGCATGCGGCCGGTTCGGCCCATCGGGTTGCCTTCGGCCTTGTGCTCACCACCGCCCGGGTTCAGCCGTGCGCTCATGCCCTCGGTCGGGAACAAGCCCGGCGCGATGGCATTCAGGCGGATGCCGCGCCCACCCCACTCCACCGCCAGCGACTGGGTCATCGCATTCAGCCCAGCCTTGGACATGGCCGAAGGCACGGTGAAAGCCGAGCCGTTCCACACCCAGGTGGTGAGGATGGAGATCACAGACGCTTTGCGGCCCTCGGCCAGCCAGCGCTTGCCGCATTCGAGCGTCATGTAAAAGCTGCCACGAAACACGATGTTGGCAATCGCATCGAAAGCGCGTGACGACAGGTCTTCGGTACGGCTCACAAAGTTGCCCGCCGCGTTGTTGATGAGCCCATCCAGCGGCCCATGCGTTTGCCAGATGGCGTCGAGCATGGCCTGGATGGCTTCGTCGCTGCGGATGTCGCACACCCAGGGCACCACGCGCCCACCGTGCTGGGCCATCAGCTCGCTGGCGGTCTGCTCAAGCACCGGACCGCGTCGCCCGCAGATGTGGATCTCGGCCCCGAGCAACAGCAAGGCTTCGCTCATCACACGGCCCAGACCGGTGCCCCCGCCCGTGACCAGCACACGCCGCCCCGCCAGCAAATTGGGTTTGTAAATCAGGTCGTCGAGTGTCATGGTGCGTCCTTTTTCAGTTCATTGGCCGGTGTAGTGCGGCGGGCGTTTTTGCAAAAAGGCTTGCATGCCTTCCTGAAAGTCTTCGGTCTGGGTGCACAGCACTTGCTGGCGGTCTTCCATGGCCATGACGGCTTCGAGGCTGCCCATGTCCAGGCTCAGGCCCAACGCCTCTTTGGTGAATCGCAAACCCAAAGGCGTGGTGCACAACATGTCTTCGGCCAGGGCCTGGGCTTCCTGCTGCAAATCGGGCAAAGGGGCCACCGTACTCACCAGGCCCAGGGCAAGGGCACGCGCCGCGTCCATGAAGCGGCCGGTCAGCAGGTACTGCGCCGCCACCGAGCTGCCCACCATGCGCGGCAGGAAATAGCTCACACCCATGTCACAGCCCGTGAGACCAATGCGCAAAAACGAGGCATTCATGCGGGCATCGGGTGTGGCCAGCCGGATGTCGGAGGCCAGCGCCAACGCAAAGCCGCCACCACTGGCCGCGCCCTGCACGATGCTGATGATGGGCTGCGGGCAGCGCCGCATGGCCAGCATGATGTCGCGGATGCTGTACTGCACCGCCAGCATGTCGCTGGTGCCCATATCCTTGCCGGGCTGTTGCTCCTTGAGGTCCAGGCCCGCGCAAAAGCTGGACCCAGCCCCTTGCAAAATGACCACGCGGATATCGGTGCGCCGGTTCAGGCCCTGAAAGCACTCACGCAGTGCCGTGGCCAGCGCGGGGTTCAGCGCGTTGAGCCGTTCGGGCCGGTTCATGGTCAGGCGCAGAACGCCGCCGCTTTCTTGCATGTCAAGGATGTCAAGCATGGGCTTATCCTTCAAATTGGACTTTTCAAACGGCACCGTTCATGTTGGTGCGTTCCAGCGCGCACGCACGGCATCGGGTGTGGATGCCGTGCTGGCATGCGGTGCATCGGCCGGTGTGCGGTCAAAGCGCGGCGCGGGCGCAGGCTGAAGCACGCCTTGCAGACTGGTGAAGGTTTTCCGCGCCTGGTTGTGCGGGTGTTCAGGCGCTTCGTCCCAATCGAGCACGGGGGCAAAACAGGCGTCGGTGCCTTCGAGCAGGGCGCACCACTCATCACGGGTGCGGGTGCGAATCACCTCGGCCAGTCGCAGCTTGAGCACAGGCCAGGCCTGGCGGTCCATCTGCGCGTCGAACACCGGGTCGTTGGCGATGCCGCATTTCTCGCGCAGCAGCGCATAGAACTGTGGCTCGATCGCACCCACCGCCACATGGCGGCCATCGGCACAGGCATAGGTGTCGTAAAAGAAGGCACCGCCGTCGAGCATGTTGTCGCCCCGGTGCTTGCTCCACTGGCCAGCAGCCTTGAAACCGTACATCATGGACGACAACAGGGCCGCGCCATCGGTCATGGCGGCGTCGACCACTTGCCCCCTGCCCGAGCGCCGGGTTTCATGCAACGCCGCCAGAATGCCCACGGCCAGCAGCATGGCCCCGCCGCCAAAGTCACCCACGTAGTTGAGCGGGGGCACCGGAGCCTCGCCATTGCGGCCAATCGCGTGCAGCGCGCCGCTGATGGCGATGTAGTTGATGTCGTGCCCGGCCGCATGCGACAGCGGCCCGTGCTGGCCCCAACCGGTCATGCGCCCGTACACCAGCGGGGGCTGGCGGGCCAGGCACACGTCCGGGCCCAAACCCAAGCGCTCCATCACACCGGGGCGAAAGCCTTCGATCAGCACGTCCGCTTGCGCCACCAGCGCCAACACTTCCTGCACGGCCTGCGGGTCGCGCAAGTCCAGGTTGAGCACCGTGCGGCTGCGGCTGAGCACATCACAGGGATCGAGCGTGGCATCGGGTCGGGCCACGCGCACCACATCGGCGCCTAGGTCGGCCAGCACCATCGCGCAAAACGGCCCGGGTCCGATCCCGGCCATCTCGATCACCTTCATGCCTGTCAGGGGTCCGGCCATACATCCACCTCATGGGCGCCTGAAGGCGCGTTCTGAGGGTCATGGTGCCGCAAGGCCAGCGGCGTTGCATCGTCTGTTCAGACGATGTCGAGCTCGGGCAGCTCTGGAAATGCTGTGCTGTGGGAGCCCCGCCCCAGGGGCGATGACTTTGATTCAGTACGCAGTCTATCGCGGCGAGGGCGCCGCTCCCACAGGTTCAGTTCAGGCCGCTTCTTTGTAGAAAAAGCCGCTGTGCACGTTGCGCGGCGCCAAAGGTGCCACGGCGCGGCTGATCGCGCCGATGTGGTCGGGCGTGGTGCCGCAGCAGCCGCCCACGATGTTGACCAAACCCTCGGCGGCGAATTCGTGCAACAGGCGGCTGGTGACTTCGGGCGTTTCGTCAAAACCGGTGTCGCTCATGGGGTTGGGCAGGCCTGCGTTGGGGTAACAGCTGATGAAGGTGTCGCCCGCGACCTTGTTCAGCTCTTGGATGTAGGGGCGCATCAGCGTGGCACCCAGGGCGCAGTTCAGGCCAATGGCCAGCGGCTGCGCGTGGCGCACGCTGT
>JACCDZ011919726.1_pt1 | contig 24771 bp, 22 predicted proteins | sample 7449551 | NCBI WGS metagenome assembly JACCDZ01 (sample SAMN15323452, study PRJNA562643) | freshwater metagenome | isolation source: river surface water | place: USA:Blue River Watershed | collected 2017-08-18 | reverse complement strand
GGCAATCAACGGTAGAATGTTGTACTTTCTTGGGAAGGAAAATTATGCTAAAGCGATTTTGGTGCAAAGGAATATGAATAATTCTTATCAGCACATATCAGCTTTCGATGTTTACACATTGGTGGATGAAAGAACGCAGAATAAAGTATTCTGCTTTTGAGGAATGAAGAAATGATGATAAAAAGGTTGGACGAACAGATGAAAAAAATTACGTTGGTAATAAGTGGGCTATTGTTTGCGGGGTATGCTGTTGCAGAACCCATTGTATCTAATACAAAAACGGAACAAGCAGCAATACAAGCACAGAACTTATCACAGATTTACCAGTTGGCTCAAAAGCAGAATGCGCAATACATGGCAGCAGAGGCGACATTTAATTCAACACAGCAAAATGTGCCTGCAGCTTTGGGTAAGCTTTTGCCGAATATTACCGCAAGCTATAGTGCACAAGAAAGCTATAGTTCAACAGTGGATGAATCAACTGGGAAAAAATCAAAGTATTTCACGCAAACACCGAGCGTTACCGCTACACAGGCGCTGTTTAACTGGGGCGCATGGGGTGGGTATAACTACGCTAGTTTCCAGGCAAAGGCTGATGCGATTACTTTTGTTATTGCTCAGGCGAGTTTGATTACAGATGTGGCAAGTGCCTATTTCGCAGTTTTACAGGCACAGGATAATTTAGCTTATGCTGAAGCTAATCAATCCTGGAATAAGGAGTTATTGAGTCAAACGCAAGAGAAATACAAAGTTGGTCTTTCAGCGATCACTGATGTGCAGGCAATTAAAGCGGACTATGAAAAGGCAGTAGCTGCAACCGTTCAAGCTAAAAATGATTTGGCAACTTCGTATGCCAGACTTAGTCAAATTGTTGGGCAGCCAGTGACCTCGATTGAAAATTTAAGTGATAAGTTTCCGTTTGATAAACCTGATCCAGATAATATGGACAAGTGGATGGAGATCGCTTTAAAGCAAAATAATACGATTATCCAAAATCAATTCCTGGTCGATGCAGCGAAAGCAGGGGTCAGTGGTTTATGGGGTAACTTCCTGCCTGCTGCAACACTAACAGCAACGGCATCAAGAGGTCTAAATTATCAAAATACCAATTACACCTCAGGCAGCACCAGTGCTTCTGCGGGTGTGGGAGTGAGCTGGAATTTAGTCAATGGAGGCAGTGATTATGCTTCATTAAAACAGCAGCAATATACTGCGGAGGCTTCCAAGTACACATTACTGGAGGCAGAACGTACAACAGAAAGTCAATTAAAAACGGCGTATCTAACGGTGTTATCTGATATTGCTCAGGTGGAAGCATATAAACAGGCAGTGATTGCGGCAGAAGCATCGGTTCAAGCGATGAAAGCTGGCTATGAAGTTGGAACGCATACGATTGTTGATCTACTACAACAACAGCAGCAGCTTTTCCAGGCGCAACAACAATATGCAAAAGCAAAATATGCCTACATTAATGATTTGTTGGGGCTCAAAAATACGGCGGGAGCTTTAGTGTATAAGGACATTGATGCTATTAATAAGTGGCTTACGCCAGAAACAGCTTCAACGCAGAGTAGTAGCGTAATCTAGGGTAGCTAAATAAAATGTCTAACAAAAAAGAGAGTAGCGCGCTGAGCTACATTGAGGTCTTGCTTGAACAAATTGTTTTCGCCAGTCGCTGGATTCAGGCACCTATTTATATTATTTTGGTGCTGGTGTTGCTTGCTTTTGTTTATCAGATGGCAAATGAGGTTTTGCATTTATTTGCAAGCCTCATGGTTCTTAAACCACATGAGCTGATTGTTTTGGGACTCACACTTTGCGATACCGTGCTTGTTGCCAATTTAATTGTGATCGTTATTATCAGCGGCTATGAGAACTTTGTTTCTAAAATAGATGTGGAGCACAAATCAGGTGAACCAATTTGGATCAAACGCCTGTCTCACACGGGAGTCAAGCTGAAGATTGCAGGTTCAATTGTTGCTATTTCGTCGATCTCGTTACTTAAGCAGTTTTTAGATATTCCGCAGTTATCTAACCGTGAGCTCTTGTGGTATGTTGTCTTACATCTGACTTTTCTCATCTCCGCATTGATTTTGGTATTTGTTGCACTATTAGAGAAAAAAATTAAAGAGTATTAATGAGTGAGGGTATGGCGATAAAAGACCGACAGGAAGCTATTGTTAAGGATTTTAACTTTTTTGATGACTGGAGTGATAAGTATGCTTATTTGATTAGTTTGGGTAAGAGCTTGGCTCCATTTCCTAAGAGCAAAAAAGATGCAGCACACATGGTCAAAGGATGTCAGTCTCAAGTCTGGTTTGATGCAACTTTAAGCGATGGCAGGTTAAGTTTTTGTGGAGTTAGCGATGCGGCTATTGTTTCTGGGTTAATTGGTTTGTTGCTTAAGGTTTATAGTGATGCGACAGCTAAAGAAATTACAGAGTCAAATACTGATTTTATGACTGAGATTGGTTTGGCAAAACATTTAAGCGCAACAAGAAACAATGGCTTACATGCAATGCTTAACTACATTTACACCACGGCACAAAAGTATGTCGATGTCAGTGCCTGAGGTCATTGTTTTTCGACCTGAACCTAAAGCCTCGGTGTTGGTTAATGGCTTAGCTAAGCACGGTATTTCTGCCATCGCGGTTGTGCCTTTTGAAGTGATCTCCCTGGATTTTGATATGCCTGATATCACAGGCTTTGATGATATTATTTTTACCAGTACGTTTGCCGTTAGCGCATTTTTTTGTCAAGCTATAGATGCGCATCAATTAGCTCATAGGAATGTATGGGCAATCGGGCGTGGAACTGCAAAAGCATTGCTTAACTTCGGCATTCATGCGTTGTCCCCCATAAAGGCTGACTCTGAACACTTACTGGCTGAACTACAACAACAAGATATGAGAAGTCTTAGTAATAGAAGTTTTTTGTTGGTGAAGGGTGAATCAGGACGTGAGCTGCTAAGAGAGGTGCTCAATGAAAAAGCGCATAAGCTCAACATTATTGATTGCTATCGTCGCGTTTGTCGCGCTAAAGCACTTATCCTTGAGCCATTACTACGTATCAATTGGCAAGAAAACACACCAAAAATTCTGCTTTACACCAGTTTTGAAGCGCTTAAGGCAAGCATGGGGGTGTTTGAAGAATACCCACTGTGGCGTAAGTTGTGCATTGCTACCGTTACAAATAGCCGAATGTTAGACTGGGCGAAACGCGAGGGTTTTGTTAGATTATACAATCTAGCGAATTTAACCCATGAAGAGCTCATCGTAGAGATCATAAAGCTGCAACAAGAGGATCCGCCTTATGTCAGAGAAAATAAATAGAGCCGATGAAAAAATGAGCTTAACGCACACCTTGGAAATCCCCCCTGAGACTCGAAGTGCGTCAGCGAACAAGTCTTTCTCTGGATCTGGAGGTTGGCGCGGCTATGTTGCTATATTTATTTTGGTCGCTGTTTTTGCGATTGCGGGTTTAGGTGCAAGCCTGTTTGCTTTATACAAACAGCAGGGTTATAACGAGGCTTTGCAACAGGCGGCAATAATGAGGGCAGAAAAGCCTGTGGAGAAAGATGTTCTTAAGATCAATGCACTACAAAATACGGTTGATGCTCAGTCACAGGAGCTAGAACGGCAGCGAAAAGCGCTAGGCACTCTGGAGGGTAATCAAACTAAGCAGCAAAGCGCACTAAAAGAGGCATTAGATGCGAATAATCTGAGCCAGGCTCAACTGGAGCAAAAGCTTGCCCAAGTGCAACAAAGTTATTTGCTGCCAAGCTCTACGCTAAGCCAACAAATGCAGCAGATGTATAAGCAGGCAGTTGTTTTAAATCTCAATTTTAGCAAACAGGCCTGGCAGGTTTTAGGCAGTAAAACACAAACGCTACTGTTTCTCAATCAAGCAAAAACCATGTTAATGAATGTTGATCAGGCAGGGAAGTGGATGCCTGAAATGGATTCACTTATTGTGCAAATAAAAAATCTGCCAAGTGTTGAAGAAAACTTTTTACGCATTAATGCTGTGCAGGAAGGCTTATTGGATCTGAAAATTTTGCCACCACTTAGCACAATAAGCGATGAAAGAGATCATCAAATAACAAGCACATATAAATCCGATGAAACAGGTTGGCGCGATGCCTTAGCACAGTCGTGGCAGCAAATGAAATCGCTTATACAAGTGCAGAAAATAGCACCTCAAGACCGAGTGTTATTGGCACAAGATGGGCACATCAAGCTATTGTCAAGTCTCTATAATTTATTGTGGCAGCTAAAACTGGGTGTTATAAATAATAATACCAAGATGATAGCAACGCTGAAGCAAGCTTTGATCAAAACAGTGGAGCAGTATTTTGTTGCCGATGACAATGCAAAGAAAGTCATCAATCTTATTTCAGCGGTAAACGAGGTTCCGATGGCCCAAATAGAGCAAGGTGTTGACAGACTCATCTCTTCATTATTGGTGGATAAAAAGGTTGGCGAGACATTACCAGAGTCACCATCGAAGGGTGACTCAATATGAAAAAGGCAATAGGCTTAGGTCTGGTTTGTGCCCTGGCAGTATTGGGCAGCTTATGGGTTTTATCTCACCCAGGCGTAGTGGCATTCTTTGTTGATGATACACTTGTTAAGCTGCCTTTATGGCTTTTTGTGGTGCTCATAGTTGTTTTTTTTCTAGTGTCAGGTCTTTTGTATCATGTACTGAAGCTGGTTTTGCTAAGCCCTGCGCAATGGTGGCAGGGCTTACATAAGCGTAAGTGTCAGAAGCTTATTCAGCAGCTGATCAATAGACAAAAGAGCTATTTTATCAGGGACTATATCGCTTTGGAAAAGCACAGGGCTCAAGCTCAGGTTTCATTGCCTGTTATTGGCGATGGTTTGACGGTACTTTATTGGCAGAGTCTATTGGTACAGGGTAAGTGCCAGGAGCTGCAAAGTATTCTGCAATCAGTCAAGGAAGATGTTAAAGATCGATTTATCTGGCGCTATTACCAGGCGATGATTTTTTATAAAGCAGGGGCTTTTAGTGCAGCGTTGTCTTTGCTGCAAACACTCGTAAAAGAGGAGCCCAATAGTCTTGAAATCGTTGATGCTTTGATCAATAGCCAGATAAGGCAAAAAGAGTGTATTGGTGCTAAGAACAGCATTGTAAAGTACCAAAGAATATTATCTCAAGCCTCGTTAGATGACTATTTTTATGCTTTGCTGCAGCAGGTTGTCTCATTGCGCGATCTGAATGAAATTTGGCTTGGCTTACCTCGGTCTTACGCAGTATCAGCTCGGGTGGAATATTGTTACTTTAAGCGCCTTTCTGGCTTGATCTCACAAGATGAATTGAGAGAAAGAATGCAAAAACGACTCGTAAGCTCACTCCAATATGAATTGAGTTTACTGTATCTTGAGCTTGGCAAGGATGAAGTCACTGATGAATTTATCAAGTCTTGCTGGTTAAAAGAAAAGACACATGAGGATCAGGCACTAAATCTTCTGGTTATGACACATGCTTTGTTACATAACGATTTGAGTTTTATTGAGAGCAATCTCCACGTGGTTCACCACAATGAGTTGAAAAAAATTGATCAGGCAAAACTCATGCTGTTAAAATCGAAGCTGGCAGAGTATCAATCAAGAGCGCATGAGGGACAGAAATTGCAGCATGAATTTGAAAAGTTATTGTTGGAGTCGCAATGATATATGTTAAGCGATGGTACCTAAATAATCCCTTACGCAATTATAATTATTTAATCGTCAATAGCTGGAAAAAAACGGGACTCATTGTCGACCCAACGTTGTCAACGCATTATGAAAGTTTTTTAATAGAAAACGGCATCCAGCCAGAAGCCATTTTATTGACACATGATCACCATGATCACGTTGCTGCGGCTGCATGCTTGAAAGGTAAATACGCTATTCCTGTCTATGGCAATTTTATAGAATACCGCGGGGGTAAGGTTGATTACATCGTTAGCGAGGAAATGAGGATTTTATTTGCAACGACTTTGTGTCAGGTAATTCCCTGTCCTGGACACATTGCCTCGCATGTTAGCTTTTATTTTCCGATGGAGGAGCTGCTTTTTTGTGGTGATACCATTTTTACTGCAGGCGTGGGTAATGTTAAGGATGTGACGGCAGATGTGAAAATGCTCTATGAGAGTATCGAAAAACTCAAAAAACTTCCCGCTGAAACAAAGCTTTATCCAGCGCATGATTACTTTGAGGGTAATTTGGCCTTCGCCCAAAGCATTGATTCTGAGGATTTGACCTATAAAAAATGGTCAAATCAAGTCAGTGGTGTTGTACCAGAGGATAAACCCATTACAACTTTGGGGGATGAAAGAGAAATGAATATTTTCTTTCGCGCAGGAGAGTCAAGGTTAAGGCGGATTTTGAGGCAAAGCAATGAACAGATCATTGATGCCAGAACTGCTTTTTGTGAATTAAGGGCGCGTAAAGATGTCTTCTAAGCAATATCAATTGAGTGATCTTCTGCATGTGATGGCAACGATGCGCGATAAGGATAAGGGTTGTGCCTGGACAATTGAGCAGACCTGGCGCACCTTAACCGAGTACACAATTGAAGAGGCGTATGAGCTTGTCGATGCCATCGAACATCACACCACAGATTTCGTTAAATATGAACTGGCAGATTTATTAAATCAAATTGTTTTTTATGTACAAATTGCTAAAGAGGAAGGGCTATTTGATTTTGATGATATTGTTGATGCGTTGACGAAAAAGCTTATCGCTCGCCATCCTAATGTCTTTGCAGCGGGGCAGATCAAAGAGGTTGAAGCATTAGAGAAAGAATGGCTGGAGATTAAACGCAAAGAACGTGGCAGGGGGCAAAGCGAGTTAGATGGGATTGCGTTGAATATGCCTGCAATGCTAGTAGCCAAGAAAATGCAAACAAGGGCTGCGAGTGTCGGCTTTGATTGGCACAGCATTGAAGATGTTTTTGCCAGGCTTGAGAGTGAAGTAGAAGAGCTCAAAGAAGTGTTACTTTGTGATCAGAAGAAAGCCGAAGAGGAGTTGGGGGATTTATTATTTACCTGTGTGAACCTTGCCAGGCACTTAAAAGCTGACCCAGAGGCATTAATGCGCCAGGCTAATCATAAGTTCTCCACACGCTTTCGAGGTATTGAAGGCGCGCTAAAACAGCAGAATCGCAGCATGCTTGATGCTAATGCCGATGAATTAGATGCACTATGGGAGCAGCAGAAGCTTTTATAAAACAAGGTTTTTGGACAATAATGCTGGGGCTAGTTAGATTCTCGAGTTTCTATATTGTAACTCCAGATTGTAATACTCCAAGAAATTCGGCGGAGCTGTAGAAATTGTTCTTGCTGCAGGGGTGTGTGTCGCCTTTTAAAATTGCACCGGTTTGCGAATTACGAGTGCCAAGTTCCTTTGAAGTAAAAGTAGTTAAAGCCCATCAAATAAGTATAAAATAGCCGAGTTTAATAAATTACAATTTAAAAAGTAGAGGAAAATATGGCATTGACATCACAACAACGTCAGCAGCTAAAGGCGCAGGCACATGGTTTAAACCCAGTGGTACTGCTGGGTGAAAAAGGTTTAACTGAAAATGTATTGGTTGAAATCGATCTGGCTCTGGTAGCTCATGAGCTGATTAAAGTCAAAATAGCAGGCGCTGAAAAAGAGGTTCGCCAAACAGTAACAGAAGAGATTTGCCAAAAAATGAAGTGTGAGTTAGTGCAGCTTATTGGTAATATTTCGATTTTGTATCGCAGGAAACCAAAGAAAAAAGGGGAGTAAGATGGGCTTTTTCCCTGTAACACGCCCCAGAAGACTGCGTCGTAATGCGAGCTTAAGAGAGCAGGTTGCTGAGGTGCGATTACATGTGAGCGATTTCATGTATCCTGTCTTTGTGGTTCATGGATATGATATCAAACGCGAAATCAACGGGATGCCAAATCAATACCATTGGTCTTTGGATCGGTTGCCAGAGTTGATTGAAGAGATTAAAAAATCGGGTGTTTTATCAATTATGCTGTTTGGACTTCCTGCCATTAAAGATAAATACGCATCTGAAAATTACGCGGATAATGGCATTGTACAGCAGGCAATTTGCGAAATTAAAAGCTTGTATCCAGGCTTACTTATTGCAACTGACGTGTGTTTGTGCGCATACACCACAGACGGTCATTGTGGCATTGTGCATAACGAAGAAATCAGTAATGACCAGACTTTAGATATCTTGCAAAAAACAGCAGTGTCACATGCTAAAGCGGGAGCAGATATTGTGGCGCCTAGTGGCATGATGGATGGCATGATTCAGGCAATGCGTTATGCGCTTGATCAAAATGATTATAGTGAAGTAGCAATTATGTCTTATGCCGTGAAATATGCTTCAGGTTTTTATGGTCCTTTTAGAAGTGCCTGTGACTCAACACCTAAGGGGGATAGAAAATCTTATCAGATGGATTATCGCAATAAAAGTGAGGCACTAAAAGAAGCACAAATGGATGAGGATGAAGGAGCGGATTTTTTGATGGTGAAGCCTGCATTGAGCTACTTGGACATCATTCAAGATGTCAGGCGAAATACCCATTTACCTGTAGCGGCATATCACGTTAGCGGTGAGTATGCCATGATTAAGGCGGCAGCGGAAAAAGGCTGGCTTGATGAAAAAGCGGTGTTGCTAGAGTCATTAACAGCAATCAAGCGCGCAGGCGCCAAGCTTATTCTGACTTATAGTGCATTAGATGTGGCAGCGTGGATCCAGGCGGATAATAGTGGACATTACCAATAAAATCACTGAAGATAGCAGCCACAATTGAAACCTCTTAAAGCTTCATGAACTTACAATGCCTTGCTACAAAAAGTGGCTTATCCATCAAGTCCGTTGAAAATATTGTTTCCTTATTAGAAGGGGGAGCAACTATTCCTTTTATTGCGCGTTATCGTAAAGAAATGACTAACGGCGCAAGCGATGCAGAGCTTAGGGATTTTCATGAGCATTACCAATATCTGCAAAAACTTGAGCTGCGCAAAGATGAAATCGCGCGTACCTTGATTGAACGCAACTTATATGACGATAAATTAAAGCAAGCACTAGCCTCAGTCCAAACCCTGAATGAGCTTGAAGATATCTACCAGCCTTATAAACAAAAGCGCAATACGCGTGCGCAAGCAGCTATTGAGAAGGGATTGCAGGGACTTGCGGATATACTCATCAAAGCTTATGACAGTGAAGATGTGTTTTATGCACGGGCAAAATCGTTTGTTAAAGGCGAGACGAAAACTATCGAAGAAGCCGTACAGGGGGCGATGGATATTGCCGCAGAGATATATGCAGATAGCCCAAAAGAGCGTATGTTTGTGCGCGATCAGGTTTCACGTTTTGGGGTATTACATGTTAAGGCGACAAAAAGCTGCAATGCGCAAGGTAATTTTACCCAGTTTGATCAATATCAATCGAATATCAATAAAGTCCCTGCACACAGGCTTTTGGCAATTTTCAGGGGAGTGGCAGAAAAAGAGCTTAGTCTGAAGGTTGAGATTGATCACGAGCATTACAAAGAAACCATAGAGCGTTACAAGTTGCCAAGAAATGCAGGAACTGTCGCCAAGCTGTTATTAGAGGCTTATTATGATGGCTATAAGAGATTGCTGTACCCTGCAATTGAACGTGAATTAATCAATCAATTAAAAGAAATGGCTGAAAGCTCAGCCATTTGCGTCTTTGCTGAGAACCTAAACCAGTTGCTTATGAGTCCACCTGTCAAGGCAAATGCGATTTTAGGCGTGGATCCAGGGTTTAAAACAGGTGCCAAACTTGCGGTTATTGATGCTAAAGGCATGTATTTAGCGCAAGGAGTAATCTATCCTGCAGCTCCTCATAACAAAGTTTCAGAGGCGAAAAAGATCGTCAAATCACTGGTTGAGAAATACCAGATTGATACGGTTGCTATTGGTAATGGAACGGCTTCGCGTGAGCTTCAGGATTTTTTTGCCAAATACAATGAAGAAGCAGCGCATAAGCTGCGTTATACCGTTGTATCTGAGGCAGGTGCTTCAGTTTATTCTGCCTCCAAGCTTGCACACGAAGAATATCCTGATCTAGATGTGACGATCAGAGGGGCTATATCGATTGCACAAAGATTGCAGAATCCTATGGCCGCACTGGTTAAAATTGACCCTAAGGCTTTGGGAGTGGGACAATATCAGCATGATGTGGATCAAAGGAAGCTGACACAGAAGCTGCATGATGTCACTGAGACTGTGGTGAATAATGTTGGCGTGAATCTCAATACCGCGTCGGATAAACTGTTGTCATATGTTGCAGGTTTAAGCCCTCGTTTAGCAAAAGAGATAGTGAATTATCGCCAGGTACATGGGGCGTTTAAGCGTATTACTGAGATCAAAAAGGTTAAAGGTTTGGGGGAAAAAGCTTTTGAACAGTGTTCAGGCTTTATGCGTATTCCCGATGCTTGTGATGTCTTAGATAATACGGGGGTGCACCCTGATCATTACCCTGTTGCAGGAGAGTTATTAAAAAAAACAGCGTCAGAATTACAGCAGCTCAATATTGCCAGTTTTTCAAAGCAGTATCATATTGGCGAGGCAAGCTTGCGCGACATTATTAAAGAGCTGCAAAAACCAGGTTTTGACCCCAGAGATGAATTGCCCGCAATCCTATTTAGTGCCGATGTGCTGGATATAAAAGCGCTTGAGGTTGGTGCAGTTGTTTCTGGTGTTGTACGCAATATTACCGACTTTGGGGTATTTGTTGATATTGGGTTAAAAAATGATGGAATGATTCATATTTCACAACTAAGTAGTAAACGGATAAATCATCCAAATGAAGTGATCAGTCTTAATCAGCAACTACCACATATTAAAGTGATTGGTGTTGATGTTGAGCGACAGCGTGTAAGCCTCAGTCTTATCGAATAAATATTTGCTATGAACAGACAGAAAATTGTGAAAATATGAATAGAATAACGCGCTTACTTCATCTTGAAAATAACGACGCCTATCATGCGATGAGCATGCCCATTTACCAGGTCAGTACCTTTGACCAAAATCTGCCAAATGACTTTGAGTATTCGCGCGTGCAGAATCCAACACGGCGATACTTAGAGGCACAGCTTGCGATCTTAGATGAGGCAGATGCTGCATTTGCTGTAAGTAGTGGCTTGTCGGCATTGAATGTTATTTTGTCACTGCTTAACCGGGGCGATGAGTTAATCGTTGGGGGAGATTTTTATGCAGGTTTGTCATTTATCCTGGAGGAGATGACAGAAACCCGTGGTATTGTTCTTAAGCAGATCGACTTACAAAACCCTGCTAATTTAATGCAACAAATCACAGCAAAGACCAAAATGGTATTGTGTGAGACAGTGTCAAATCCTCTACAGAAAATCACTCCTATCGCTGAACTTGCTCGCATCACTAAGGCACACAATATTTGTTTAGCCGTTGATAATTCACTGATGTCATCCTATGCCTTTATGCCGTTAAAGCAGGGTGCTGACATTGCCCTGCAGTCCTCGACAAAGTATTTGGTGGGGCATGCCGATGTAACTTCAGGCGTCATTGCAAGCAATAGTCTTTATAAGGATCACATTGCCAGAATTATTCGTCAAACGGGCTTCGCACTTGATCCATTCCAGTCATGGCTATTGTCCAGAAGTTTAAAAACGGTGCATTTACGTTTGGAGCGAATCGCTGAGAATACCGCACAGGTATATGCGCTTTTGAAAAAAAGTAACCTGTTTGCAGCAATTTACTACGCGGGTGATTTAAGCCAAAAACATGCACACTGGCTAAAACAGAACAGTGTTGTTTCAGGTTTGTTGTTAGCAGTTGAGTGTCGTAATGAGTCGCAGTTTATGCTGCTATCTAACAAACTCAAATACTATTTTCCTAAAACACTGAGCTTTGGTGCGGTTCACAGCTCTCTAAGCCACCCTGCTACGATGTCACATAAAGAAGTTAAGAAACTGCAACAAATTCAATTACAGGTTTCCCCCTGGTTGTTAAGGTTATCTATTGGCTGCGAGGTGTCAGTAGACACGCTTGCAATATTTCAGGAATTCATCGATGAATATAACCGACTTGTGACAGATACCCGCGAACTTCGGGCTTAGGAACTATTTACCCAGAGTTTCAGTAGTAGGGTGGATAAGCTGAAGGCGCATCCACCAGTACTCAACAAATTAAACTAAGTCGGTCTTGACTTAAAAAACTTGCCACCTTTGCCAGGAGGAATCATGCCTTGCACGTTTTTCATTTGTGTCATGTGGCGCATTGTCCCCATCATTTTGCCAATTCCTCCCATACTCATTTTTTTCATCATCTTCTGCATTTGGGTAAACTGCATTAACAAACGGTTAATATCCTGAACTTGTGTTCCTGAACCTTTAGCAATGCGCAGCTTACGTGATGATTTAATCAGCTCGGGCTTTCTGCGCTCAAGAGGCGTCATTGAGTTAATGATCGCTTCCATTTGCACAAACATTTTGTCATTCACCTTACCCTGAATATTGGCACCCATGTTACCCATCCCTGGCAGCTTATCCAGCATAGAGCCAATGCCGCCCATTTTTTTCATTTGTTGCAGCTGGTTCTTGAAGTCTTCAAGGGTAAAGGACTTACCTTTTTTCAGCTTGGTGACTAACTCCTTTGCTTCAGCTTTGTCAACTTTTTGTTCAACTTCTTCAATAAGAGATAACACATCGCCCATGCCAAGAATGCGTGAAGCAATTCGATCAGGATGAAATGGTTCAAGCGCATCTGTCTTTTCACCTATCCCGATAAACTTAATGGGTTTTCCTGTGATTTCGCGTATGGACAATGCAGCGCCACCTCGCGCGTCGCCATCTGCCTTTGTGAGTATTACTCCCGTCAATGGTAAGGCATCATTAAAGGCTTTAGCCGTATTTGCCGCGTCTTGTCCTGTCATACTGTCAACGACAAAAAGGGTTTCAGTCGGTTTAACTGCTTCATGCAGTGCCTTCACCTCATCCATCATCTGATCATCGATATGTAAACGACCTGCCGTGTCTAGAATAAGGACATCACAAACCTGTTGTTTGGCTTGCTGCATCGCCTTTTTGGCAATATCAAGTGGCTTTTCATCGCTGGAGGATGGGCAAAAATTTATATTAAGAGATTCTGCCAGCGTTTGTAATTGTTTAATCGCAGCAGGACGATAGACGTCAACACTGACCACCATGACTTTTTTGTTTTGGCGTTCCTTTAAAAATTTAGCAAGTTTCGCCGTTGTGGTTGTTTTTCCTGAACCCTGTAACCCTGCCATCAAAATAACAACTGGGGGTTGAGCGTTCAAGTTCAGCGTTTCATTTTTTTCACCAAGTGTGTGCTCAAGCTCATGCTTCACCATTGAAATAAAGGTTTGTCCAGGAGTTAAACTGGTGCGGATTTTTTCCCCCAGTGCTTCCTCCTGGATGCGCTGAATAAACTGCTTAACAACGGGCAGCGCAACATCTGCCTCCAGTAGCGCCATGCGCACATCGCGTAATGCGCTTTTGATATTGTCTTCGGTTAATCGACCTTGACCTTTAATCTTGTCAAGAGAACTGCCTAAACGTTCGGATAAACTCTTAAACATGAATTGCCGCCTGTTTTTATGATTTTAAAAAGTGTGAACTGCTTAATAATAGCGCTTAGGCATATTTTTGCAGCGAGTGCTCATATATCAATTTCATTGCTTCAACATTGCCATAATTCGCTGCTTTATTAAGCCACACGTAAGCTTCTTTTAAGCTGGTTGTCGTGTGATAGGGTAGCCCTTCATTGATGTAGGAGCGTCCTAATAAAAACATCGCCTCAGTGTTACCTAATTTGGCTGAATCCACCAGGTAGTCATGTGCTTTTTGTGTCTGGTTTTTTGATTGATAAATCAATGCTAGGGCACGATACGCATTAGCGCGATAATCTCGCGGTTGCGCCAAGTTCTTTTTATCTAAAAACTGATCAAAATACTTAATGGCTGTGTCATAGTTTTCTTCCACTGCAATCCCATAAGTATAATAAGTGCCTAGAAAGTAAGGTGAAGTGGGACAGCCATTGTGGTATAACTTGGTAAAGGCAGGCACTGATTTGGTGTATTCGCTGTGCTTAAAAAGAGCATAAGCATCATTGTATTCTTTAGAGATACAGGCATGAGCTATTTGGAAACCTAAGCCTGAGAAGAACAGGCTGATAGTGAGCATGGTTTTAGGTTTGATACTGATCATAATTATCCCCTTTTTTTAGGTTTGTGAGGTTAAGAATCTCAAGTTTAATTAAGATATCTATTTGCTCTGACGGGTAGTAGTAGGGTAGATAAGCCGAAGGCGCCTCCACCAATACTCAACCTGTTTGCTTTTCCGCGTGGATGCGCCTTCGGCTTATCCACCCTACGCTTAGTAAGTTTATAAAATCCTGACTTATGCCTTGGTAATAAAGCCTTGAGAGCCTACATCAACGGCTGCTGAGTACTCCATGTGTGTTGGTGTGCGGGGGTTTTTACGTGGGCGAGGCTTTTTAGATTGTTGGGGCTGACCATTGGCAACTTCATGTGTTTCCTGAGCATCTTCCTCAACTACACCCCGATTTTCATATGGTGTTTCTACATCAACAATAATGTCAAGATCTTCAGAAATCATAACCTCATTTTTTGCCTCTTTTACTTCAGCCAGGGCTACTTTCTTGGCTTTCTCCTGTTCGACCATTTCAGCACTTAACTTTTGAGTATCTACCACCTCAAAGTTAAGATATTTTACTTTGCGTGTGCGTTGAGCATGCGTCTCCACCTGTGTGGCGTGGTCACTGCTTAAGGTATTCACTTCAGCAAGCACTTCACGCACCATCACAGAGATTTTTTCTTCTGGCATGGTTGAAATCGTCTTCATCAGAGACTTTTCTTTTGCTGCCTTAATGACCTCAGGAGCTTCTTTTTTCAGCATGGTAATGTCAACAACTTCTTCGCTTTGATGAACCTGTAGGCGTTGGTTGTTGCGATTGTTACCTCTATTTCCTTTGTCACGATCCCCCCGATCCCTACGTTCACCACGATCATTACGGTTGTTGTCATTGCCTTGATTCGTTTCCTTATTATCGCGGTTGTCCTCACGATTGGCACGACTCTCATCACGCTCGCCAGCTTGCTGATTCTGGCGACGCTTGTCATATTGCGCCTTATTGCCGCGATTATTATCGCGACTATTACCACGATTACCATCGCGAGTTTGGGTTTTTTGGTTGAGCTCAGATTTTTGACTTACCGCTTTTGGAGCTTGCTTATCGGTTGAATTGTCTTTTTGCTTTTCAGTGTCTGATTGTTCAGTAAAGAAAAATGCACTGAGCTTCGCCCAGAAACCTTTTTCAGCTGGTTCTTGCTTTGCTTTGGGTGCCTGTGTGACTGTTGGCTTTATGACGGGTGATTGTTCGGATTTTTGCTCGGCGGTGTTTTGCACTTGGTTGTAATTGACTGATTTAAGCGCGGGTTGCTTGGCTTTATCCTGTCTAGGGGCTTTATATAACTCAATATTTTTATTGTCTTCTATTAAATCATAACTTGGGCGACTGGCGGTGTAAGCGTCTCCCCAAATACGTTGTACACTGTAGTGCGGTGATTGCAAATTAGCATTGGGAATAAGGGTTACTTTAGTGCTGGTGCCTTCTTCAATCTGTGACAACTCATCGCGTTTTTCATTCAACAGGAATGTGGCGACATCAATAGGGAGCTGAACACGTAATTCATTAGTTTTCTCTCGAATTGCCTCAGCATGTACGTTGCGCAAGATGGATAAGGCAAGTGAAGGGATTGAGCGAATAAACCCGTGTCCTTCGCAGCGAGGGCACGCGTGCATGACGGACTCTCCCAATGAGGCTTGCAAACGCTGACGCGAAATCTCAACCAGACCAAATTTAGAAATGCGTGTCATCTGGATGCGCGCGCGATCACTAAACAGGGCATCAACCAGCTTCTGCTCAACTGCCTTTTGATTAGGGAAAAATGCCATATCGATGAAGTCAACAACGATTAAGCCGCCTAAATCGCGCAGGCGCAGCTGCCTTGCGATTTCTTCAGCGGCTTCTAAATTTGTCGCTAATGCAGTTTCCTCGATGTTATCCCCTTTGGTCGAGCGTGCAGAGTTGATATCTATTGCTGTTAAGGCTTCGGTGGTGTCAATCACAATAGAACCACCAGAGGGAAGATGAACTTCGCGTTTAAAGGCACTTTCAATTTGCTTTTCAATTTGAAATGCGTTGAAAAGAGGAAGTTCTTTTTTGTAAAGCTGTAAACGTTCAACAAATTGCGGGCGCAGCATGGTAAGCTGGCGCTTTAAGTCTTCATAAGCCTCCTCGTCATCAATAATAATTTCTTTAATGTCGTCTTTTAAGTGATCACGGATGGCGCGAATCGTGATGTCACTTTCTTTGTGGATCAAAAAAGGTGCTTTGCGCTGGTATGAAACGCGTTTGATTGCATCCCACAGGTTGACCAGCGTATCTAAATCGGCCTGAATTTCATCAGCTTGGCGATCAACGCCTGCGGTACGGATAATCACTCCCATGTTTGCAGGAATGGTTAATGAGTCAAATAAGGTTTTAAGTTTTTGACGCTCATCGCCCTCAATGCGACGTGAAATACCGCCAGCACTCGCGTTGTTTGGCATTAAAACCATATAGCAGCCTGCCAGGGTGATGAAGGTGGTTAATGCTGCACCCTTGCTACCACGCTCTTCTTTAGCAATTTGCACAATAAGCTCTTGACCAACCTCCAGTAATTCGTTTAGTGGCGGATTTTGTTCTTTAGTGGCTTTCTTAAAATACTCAGGAGAGATCTCTTTGAAGGGTAAAAATCCATTCTTGTCCTCACCATAGTTAATAAAGATGGCATTTAAGCTTGGCTCAATGCGAGAAATCCTGGCCTTATAGATATTAGCTTTTTTTTGTTCTCTATCGATGCTCTCGATGTCTAAATCCATCAATTGAACATTGTCGACAATAGCAATACGCGTTTCTTCGGTCTGGCGGGCGTTGATCAGCATTTTTTTCATATGTTGTTATCCTTTTAAATAATGATTGTTTAAAAGGTATTACAGGAAAAGCTAAGTGCTGGAATGATGAGTTTGCATGAGATAAATCCCAACCCTGGTTAGTTAAAACCCAAGTCAGGTAAGCTGTTATTGTTATTATTGTTATAAAAACCATCATTATTTATTTGTGTTTTCCATAGTTTTATTTCGCGCCAACGGGTCACCTTACTTGATCATGACGAGCTGGCAGTGCTCTATAGACTTTTGCTTAAGAGCACGGGTCTAAGTAGATTCACAAATTGGGCACTTAAATTTTTGCCCTAATACCTTTATTTATGCGATTTAACGTGAGATTTTTTCCTAAATGCTGCTCTTAATTTTTTCTCTAAGAGAAGCATTTCCAATGACGTCTGTAAGTCACTGCATTATTAATCCCTCTAAATCATCAGTCACACTGAGCACATAAAATGCGCAATGGGACTAGTTCTTCACAACTGCACAAAAATGCCTTGGGCATTGCTTTTGTGCATATGCAAGTTTTTGTAAGCCATGTGTACACAGGTATTGGGGTCATATATATTGCGTTGGTGCAATCTGTTTTTCCCAATCGATTTACAATAGCCAAAATCCATGTCAAATCAGTTTTTGTTTTGTTGTGTTAAAAATAGACCCTGACCATGTTTCCGCCCATCGTCACCCTGTGCGAGGTTGCAGGAGTCATTTGAAAGCTGGATTCTCGCCTTCGCGGGCTTGACCACTCCAGAGTGGTCAGGCGGGAATGACAGCATCTATTTTGTTTGGGCGGAAATTTGGTCCTAAGCCTAAAAACATGAAACAAAAGCAGCTGCATTCTAACAAATAGTGCTTGTTAATGAAAGCTAAATTCTTGCGTTGAGCGCGATTAAAAACAAGCTAAAACTTTTGCGCGTAAATGTGGTATGATGCAACGGTTTTTTGGCGTTAGTAACCTGGGAAAGAGTAATGCGTGTTGTTGGCTATGTGTTGTTAGTGATTGTATTTGTCTTGGTATGTGTATTGGCTGTACTTAATGCGCAGCCTGTGAGCTTCAATTATTTACTGGGCTCATTCAACTTGCCCCTGATTCTATTGCTGCTACTGGTATTTATTGTGGGTCTCACGGTGGGAATGTTGCTTTTACTTTTTTCGAGGGGAAAACGCTGCAATAAGATTAAAAGGGCAACGTCGCTGTGATTGTCCTGGGAATTGAAACTTCATGTGATGAAACAGGCATTGCCATTTACGATAGTCGTACCCAGAAGCTATTGGCTAATGAGTTGTATAGTCAAATTGATTTGCATGCACCATATGGTGGAGTTATTCCTGAACTTGCTTCAAGAGATCATGTGGCAAAACTTTTGCCTTTAGCAAAAGCGGCATTAACAGAGGCGAAGCTGTCATTGAAAGCCATTGATGCAATAGCCTACACCGCCATGCCAGGATTGGTTGGTGCGTTGATGGTTGGTGCGGCATTTGCTAAAACCTTAAGCTTTATGCTAGATATCCCTGCCATCGCGATTCACCACCTGGAAGGGCATTTATTAGCCCCGTTACTTAATGAGGAAGATAAGCCTGAATATCCATATATTGCATTATTAATCTCAGGAGGACACACCCAGCTGATTGAGGTGCAGAAGTTTGGCAGTTATGAGCTTCTGGGGGAGTCGATTGATGATGCTGCAGGTGAAGCGTTTGATAAAACAGCAAAGTTGTTAGGTCTTCCATATCCAGGAGGTCCTCATTTAGCCAGGCTTGCAGAGAATGGTCATCTGAGTGAGTTTATACTCCCTCGACCTATGTGTGATCGACCTGGGTTTGATTTTAGCTTTAGTGGTTTAAAGACTGCAGTGCTTAATGCCTGGCAGCTCCTGGAAGACAAGAGTGAGCAGACAAAATCAGATATTGCTTATGCCTTTCAGGAGGCAGTAGTTGATACGATTTCGATCAAATGCAAACGTGCACTGAAACATACTGGGATCAAAAATCTGGTCGTTTCAGGTGGTGTAAGTGCCAATAAGCATCTAAGAGAAACGTTAAGCAGGCTTGCGCTAAAAAATCACTGGCAAGTCTATTATCCCCCATTGAGGTATTGCACAGACAACGGTGCGATGATTGCCGTGGCAGGTGCTTATCGCCTAGAAAATGGCTTTTGTGATAAAGATATGGCGATTGATGTTAAGCCAAGATCAGCTTTAAATAATGCTTAAGTGGGATAAAAAATTACGTAGTAGTAAGAGAAAATTGGTTGCCAGTTTTGTTTGTAATGATAACATGAGGCTTCGCTAATTTTTTGATTCACAAAAATATGTTGGAAAATGATATGCCACAAACGGTTTCAAGGATGAGGAAGCTTGGAGGTGTTTTGCTCATTGCTGGGACTTCTATTGGGGCGGGGATGCTCGGCATTCCGTATGCCGTGGCTGCTGTCGGGTTCAAGACTGCGCTGATCCTCCTGTTTATTAATTGGATTATCATGTTGGCAACAGCACTTTTGATGGTTGAAGTAAATACACGCCAGCCATTTGGAGCAGATTTAAATACCATGGCATATGCTACCTTAGGGCGATTTGGGCAGGTGGTAAACTGGCTTGCGTACCTGTTGCTGTTATATGCACTAACGACGGCTTACATTGCTATGGGGGGTGGGCTTTTAGATCAATACGTATTTGGGGTAAGTCACTCAGGAGGGTATGGTGCTTTGCTCTTTACCCTGATTCTTGGGGCTATTATTTATTTTGGTACCTCGGCAGTGGATCAGCTTAACAAGTTGTTTTTTGCTTTAAAAGCATTGTGTTTTCTTGGCATTATCGTGGTTATCGTGCCCTACGTGCAAAAAAGTTTATTAAGTGAGGCGAGCATGGGGATTGGCTATGCCTGGTATGCGTTTCCAATTTTGATTACTTCTTTTGGTTTTCATATTGTAATCCCAACAATACGTAATTATTTTAAAAATGACCAGGTGCTAAAGCGTGTCGTGGTAGTGGGAGCTTGTGTCCCTTTTGTTGTTTATACCGTTTGGGTAATGGTCACTTTGGGCGTTATTCCCGTATTAGGAAATTATGGTTTTAAATATTTAATGACTCATGGCATTGATTTGGGAATGGCGTATCATCATTTACTTAATGTTCGAAGTGCTAGTGGGTTTATTATTGGGTTTTCGAATGTTGCTGTCACGACGTCCTTTCTGGGCGTGACTTTGGCGCTGTTTCACTTTAATCAAGACACGTATAAGTTTAAGAAAACGACGCCGTTTCGATTATTAAACTTTGCTATTACCTATCTTCCTCCCCTGATTTTTGCTGTTTTCTTTGTTAATGGTTTTCTTGCAGCTTTGGGATATGCGAGTATCTTTGTGTGTGTTTTGCTAATTATATTGCCTGCATGTATGACATGGTCTTTGCGGTGTAAAGAGGCGCGCAATACGCTAATAAGCAAATTATATTTATTGATATTAATGTTCACTGGGACACTGATTATCGTGTTGCAATTATGTAGTAGTTCTGGTCTTTTAACGATCCTGGCATGATTTTTCTTGAACTTAAGCGAAAGTTTGGTCATAATCCGCGCGGTGAGTTTGCCTCTAGAGTATTTTCTACTACAAAGTTAAGTAATACAAACCTTCGCAATGTTGATATTTTCGAGCTATCTCGTGGCTTCGCACTGCGAGCTCTTTCCTTGAGTGGACAGCTAAAAAGATGGTGCTTATTTTCATCCTTACATCAAGTATAAAATATTGGAGTATTAAGGGAATCCATGTCAGAAGATAACCAGATAAGTTATGAGGAGCTTGCTGCAGTAGCAGAGAGATTAAATCAGGAAGGGCGTAAAGTTACACTCGAATATGTGCGCAGAGAACTAAGAAGGGGTACCCATGCACAAATTGCCGTTTTGCTAGGGAAATGGCAGAAAGAAAATCCGCATTTAAGCAACGAAGTAAAGCCAAAGTTCAGATCCACTGAAACAAGAGCTGAAACGAGTTATGGGGCTGGCAGCAATAACAAACTGCGAAGACCAGATATCAGCAGTTTCAAGTCGAGAAAGTTGCAGCGTAATTGCACACAGGAGTCCTCAGTTCAGAATGGTCATAAGAAACCATATTCAAGAACGCAATTTATAGGCAATAGCAATTCAGATGAATCCTATGCAGCGATTGCCCCACGAGAGCCATTGACCTTGGAGCGCTTACAACAAGAAACTGAAATAATTCAAAAATTATTTCAGGCACTTGCAGCTATAAGAAGTTCAAGATTGGAGGCCTTGGAGCAGTACCAAAGTGCGCAAAGTGAATTATTCACGACTCGTATGGATTGTGATCAAAAAGTCAGGGAGTTTCAAAAGCGTGCAAGTGAAAAGCTTCTGGGATTACAAACGGAATTTAGTCGCTTAAAAACCATTTCCGAACAAGAGATTATTGCTATTCGCCGCAAGCTTAGCCTATAATAACCCCCGCTAAGTTGGTCAGGCAGTCGCATCCTACCACTTTTATAATTGCAAAAGGACCACCATGCCACATCAGATCATTGTGTGTGATTATAGATGTGAGGTGATTAGCTAAGCTTTTGACAGTTATAAAAGTGGTAGGATGAGGAAAGTCCGGGCTTCATAGAGCAAGGTGCCAGGTAACTCCTGGGAGGTGTGAGCTTACGGAAAGTGCAACAGAGAATAGACCGCCAATGTATGTTTTCATACAGGTAAGGGTGAAAAGGTGCGGTAAGAGCGCACCGCGCTTTTGGTAACAAAAGTGGCATGGCAAACCCCATCTGAAGCAAAGCCAAATAGGATTGTAATAGTGTGGCTCGCACTGCAATCGGGTAGGCTGCTTGAGTATTGTGGCGACATAATATCTAGATAAATGACTGTCCACGACAGAACCCGGCTTATCGACTGACTTAGCCTTTTGATATTTTGGCTGTGATTACTTCCTGCCTGTTTTAAAGTGTGAGTTAATCAGTGTGGGTGTGATAGTGTTCGCTCATCCCCACACCCACGCCCACACTTTGGCAAATATTTTGTCCTAAGCCGATATTTCGCATTATATATTCAAGCGATTATTGCCATACTTTCACTGGGGTTTTGAGAAGTTTTTCGTTATGCTTAATCCCAGTGGTTTCTCCAGTTAATAAAGATACGACGATTATTGATTTTAGGAATGGATAAGTAGCGATGGTGCAAGTAACGGACAGATATGCCTTGACCAAAGAGGGGCTCATAGATTTTCAAAAATGGTTGGCTTTACTCGAAGGTTTTTACCCAAAAAACAGACTGGCAACGATTGCTGTAGCTCTTGATATATTAGCGCAATACGGCGTTGATGAGCCTTCTGTGCACGGTGGTACGTGTTTTGATTATGGTATTGAAATGGCAGCCGTATTATTTGATCTGCAGGCGGATGAAGATTCAGTGGCAGCGGCCTTGCTGTTTGAGTTGCATTACAACCAAAAAACGCCATCTGAGCTTATTGCTAAACAATGTGGTGAAGGGGTATTAAAAATTTTAGATGGTGCGAAGGCCATGTCTGCAGTACGTGCTTTGCAAAACGCCAAACCTAATCAGTCGCAAATTGACACATTTCGCAAAATGTTACTAACGATTGTCGAAGACGTGCGTATTGTTTTGGTGAAATTGGCTGATAGAGTCTGTACAATGCGAGCAGCTAAAAATTGGACGGAAAGCTACAAGCAAACGATTGCCAAAGAAATTCTAGAAATTTATGCGCCACTAGCCAATCGCTTAGGACTGGCTAAAACCAAGTGGGAGCTTGAAGACCGTGCGTTTGCCTGTCTCTATCCTGTTGAGTATAAAAAAATCGCGAGAGGACTTAAAAAGAAACGCCTTGAACGTGAGGCGTATATTCAAAATGCGATAGACACGCTAGCGGGTGCGCTTAAAAAAGAAAATATCCAATTTGAGCTAAGTGGCAGAGTTAAGCATATCTATAGTATCTGGCGGAAGCTTAGAAAAAAAGAGCGCTCTTTGGATGAGCTCTATGACATCAGAGCCTTACGCGTTTTAGTAGACTCAGTTGATGAGTGTTATGGTGCGTTAAGTATTGTTAATCAATTGTGGGAACCCATTTCCAGTGAATTTGCTGATTATATTGCCACGCCCAAGCCAAATGGTTATCGATCGGTACATACGGTAGTTTATGGTCCTGAGCATTTAACCCTTGAAGTGCAGATCAGAACGCATGGAATGCACAATGAGTCTGAAATGGGCGTCGCCGCTCATTGGCGCTATAAAGAGGGGGTTAAACATGATCCAAGCTACGAAGCCCGAGTCAACTGGCTGCGTTCATTATTAGATTGGGAGAGTGAGCTTGCTAATGAAATCAATAGTGATGAGCTGAAAAAAGAAACTACCAGCAATCGTGTATATATATTTACGCCTCATGGTGACGTCATTGATCTTGAGTCAGGGTCAACTGTGCTTGATTTTGCGTATATGGTGCATACGATGATCGGGCACAGGACTAAAGGTGCTAAGATCAATGGTAAAATAGTGCCCTTAACGACGAAGCTTGCAACGGGTGATAAGGTTGAAATATTAACGCACAAAGAACCCAGTCCGAGCATGGATTGGGCAAATGCAGGCAGTGGCTTTATTCATTCAGCCAAAATTCGTGCACGTGTCGCACGCTGGTTTAAGCAGCAAAATAAAGAGCAAAATGCGCTTTTAGGGCGTGAACGTCTCTTAGATGAGCTTAAAACTCATCGTCTTAAGTCAATCGATTACAGTGAAGTTGCCTCACACTTTAATATGGCGGATGAAGAAACTTTATATGCAGGTATTGAAACGGGAGCCTTACGTTTTAATCAGGTGATCAACTATATCGTTGAACACTATAATCTGGTTGATAAAGCAATACAGGAAGATAAAACGAATAAGCTTGCCAGTATCACGCACAATTTGCATGAAAATATTCGTAAAACTGATTTAACCATTTATGGAGTGGATAACCTGCTATCGCATATGGCAGGCTGCTGCAAACCTGTGCAAGGCGATGACATTGGAGGCTATTTAACGCATGGCAGAGGGGTCACTGTGCATAGATCCGTGTGTCCAAATTTTTTACGTTTAAGCTTAAGCTTGCCCGAGCGTGTGCTGGATGTACAATGGGGTAAGAAAGATCTAAGGCGCTATCAGGTCGATTTGTTGCTTATTTGTAGTGACGTTGACAAAGCAGTGCATGAAGTAACCAGTATTTTAACGAGTGAGAAAATTACGATTGCGGCACTGCAGCCTTCACAATCAGAAAAGTATAAAACGATTAAGTTGAGTCTCATTCTTAGCGATATGCAAACACTTGAAACGTTGGCCAAAAAAATGAGTGCGACTGCTTATGTTGAGAATGTGGCGCGTGTGGTTGCTTAGGAAGTTCAGGTTTAATAAGAGAACGAGATTTTTAAAATTTACCTTAGAGTACAAGATTATGTATTCCCACGCTGAAGCATGGGAATCAGCTTTTGGTTGACTTTATTTATTCTGGCGCCCTAAGACTACCCATTTGTTTGGTAGTAGGGCGGATAAACCTAAGGCGCATCCACCTGTTTGCTCTTCTCATCGCGAGGCAGGTTATTAAGTTGGAATTCCCTAACACTCAATGGTGTTTGACAATCACTTGTTTATGATTAAACGCTAAACCAAGCTTCAATATGCGCTTTACTTGAGATTGAGATGTTAGCTCAGTGCTGTAATTTTTAGCATCAATCTGGCTTAGCGCTTGCCTGGCAAGT
>JACCDZ010309556.1_pt1 | contig 24783 bp, 15 predicted proteins | sample 7449551 | NCBI WGS metagenome assembly JACCDZ01 (sample SAMN15323452, study PRJNA562643) | freshwater metagenome | isolation source: river surface water | place: USA:Blue River Watershed | collected 2017-08-18 | reverse complement strand
TGCGGGTATCCTTAATGACTGATTGTTTTTTATGTTTCAAAATTGACAGAGACCATTAAAGATATACCACCATGAGTTGCGAATCCCCAATGCCATTTCAAACCAGTTTTGTGTTGCCACTTGAGACATATGAAGATGACAAGTATAACCGCTTACGTCGCGCCTATTTGTTATTAATCGCATCTCTAATTGAAGCTCACTTGATAGATGAAGATATCAATAATTATGTTAATATGATTATGGCAATAGAACAGAGTTGCTACGATGATGCAGTCAAGACTGCCGAGTACGAACTCATGATACCGGATTTTGCTATTGAAAAGTTTGAATATTTGTATCGAACTAAGATAGTAAGAATCACGAAGAACCTGGATATTAACTCCGAGGTTGGAGATGATTATCTCATCACTGCATTATTAGATGGCCACATTGATCCGTTAACTATTTCATCCTTAACTCCTGAAGAGCTTTCTCCATCACGTAATGCAAAAATCTTGGAAACGATTGATGCTCGGCGCTCTCAAAAGGCAACGCAAAAGGTATCCACGCTATATCGTTGTCGTCAATGTGGTAAGAGAGAATGCACCGTACGTAGTGTTCAAATGCGTAGTTTGGATGAAGGCGAAACTCTTATCATTCAATGTGTGTTCTGCTCTTACAAGTGGTTCATATAAGTAGCCATCATGGCATGTCAATTAACTATTGGCATCTTTTTTTGGTTTGTATATCAAGGTAAGAATATAATGATATAATGATATAATCATGTTAGGTATCCCATATGCATGTACATTGACAACATATGATAGGAAGATCATGAATGGATTAGTTGAGATCAAACGAAAACACACTGAATATGTAAATGCGTTTTATAGGCTTCGTAATATCTCACCAGAACATAATTATGCGATTGAAGATTACTTGAAGAATATTTCAATCTACCTAAGAGAGCATCTACTATGCTATCGTCGATTAGAAGCTATCTTCCGTAAAGGAGCACTAACCATCATATGTCCATTCTTAGTGTTACCATCAGGCAAGGCTACTAATGTGATCCAAATGGGCAAATACTACGATAGTGTGCTTGATATAGAGCTTTCTCGTGCCGAAAAAAAAATAAAACAACTACGTCTCAAGCGTATGAGATCATCCAGTATGCCATAACTTATTTTTTTGATATAGGTAAGAGCGATTGGATAATCATTTCCAATTGAGAGATTCTTTGTTTGAGAGCCTCAATCTCTTCTTGTTGGTTATCTTGCTTAGTAAATATTTGCTTCTGATTAACAGCAAGTATTGGGATAACCTTGCCAGGTGAAAAGACAAATTTATTATTACTGGGATTTAAGAAACCATCAGCTTCGATATCCTCAAGGATGCCTGGATGTGGGACAACCTTAACAAGATCTTTAAAGCCAGCCTTCAGTATATCCTGAGCAACGTACCCATAGTCGGTGGTCGTATCTCCAGATTTCCAATTGAATGAAACTGGCTTGGTTTCAAATACAAAACGCCTGCACATGTCTTTTAGGAGTGGCTGAATATTCTTCTTTAATCGTCTATCTGATGTAATCTCTATCTCTCCTGTACATAAGATCCTACCATCTGCTCTCAATGAGTAATTAGCAGAAGGACCAAAACCCGCGTCTACAGTACTATGAGCATTCATGTTATCACTATAAGCATATGCACCTGTAAATTGGTAAGTCGTATAACCTACTTCTATGGGTAAGTTACTGTTGGATGGCGTTCCAATAGATAGTTTAGTTGATGATAATGAATTGATACCAGAAATATTGGAACTACTATTCAGAACTAAAGCCTTACTCGCAGCAGCAGTTCCCGCAACTACCCCATCTATAACTGCAAGTTCGGTTGCGCTGATAATGGTACTACCCATGGTTAAAGTACCACTTGTAGCGATATTAGTTAAAGTACCTACTGTTGTAATCGCTGATTGATTGGCTGTAGTAAGTGTTCCTGTTATCGACGTGGCTGAAAGAGAATTGATACCACTAATATTGGAACTACTATTCAGTATTAAAGCTTTATTAGCCAAAGCTGTACCAGCAGTGACGCCATCAATAACTGCAATTTCAGCTTCAGTAATAACCGTACTACCCATGGTTAATGTTCCACTAGTAGCAATATTAGTCAAGGTACCAACTGTAGTGATAGCAGATTGATTTGCAGTTGTAAGTGTTCCAGTGAGAGAAGTAGCAATAAGATTAGTTGTAGATACTGAATGGATACCAACTATATCTGCATTTACGTCCAACACTAATGCCTTATTAACGGCTGCCGTACCAGCTACCACACCATCGATTACCGCAATTTCAGTTGCTGTAATTACAGTGGATCCTATTGTTAGAGTACCACTAGTAGCAATATTAGTTAATGTTCCAACTGTTGTGATAGCAGATTGATTGGCAGTTGTGAGTGTGCCTGTAATCGATGCTGCTGATAAAGCATTGATACCAGAAATATTAAAACTACTATTGAGCACCAAAGCTTTACCAGCACTTGCAGTGCCAGCAACGATACCATGAATGACCATGATATCAGCCTCATTGATAACAGTTGTTCCTATTGTGAGCGCCCCACTAGTAGCAATATTAGTTAAGGTACCTACTGTAGTAATTGCAGTTTGCGATGCTGTTGTAATCGTACCTATCAATGAGGTGGCCGAAACAGAGTTTAGCCCTGCGATGTCTAATGTCCCATTGACTACTAAAGCTTTGTTTGCACTTGCTACTCCTGGTGTTATACCAGTTAGGTAACCAAGATGTGTAGAGGTCATAGTAGTACCTCCGAGTACAAGAGTAGTAGTACCAAGAGAGTTGATACCTGCGATATTAGAACTAGCGTCTAGTATAAGTGCCTTACTAGCACTTGCAGTTCCAATTGTTAATGATGTTAAGTAACCTGCTTGTGTTGAAGTCATAGTCGTTCCTCCGAGTACGAGCGTTGTAGTACCAAGAGAGTTGATCCCACTAATATTGGAACTACTATTAAGAACTAAAGCCTTACTCGCACTAGCAGTACCTGTAGTAATTGATGTCAAGTAGCCAGCTTCAGTTGCCCCCAAAGTAGTACCACCAAGCACAAGAGATGTCGTTCCAAGAGAAGTAATACCAGAAATAGATGAACTTGCGTTCAGTACTAAGGCCTTACTCGCACTCGCAGTGCCGGGTGTTATTGGGGTTAAATAACCAGCTTGAGTAGCGGTAAATGGCGTCCCTTGTAGATTCAATCCACCAGATCCAAAATAACTAACACCTGAAAGAACATATAAGGCATATGAATTAGTTATAGTCATGTTAGTCCCAGCTGCGGGTGCTCCTTGAATATAAACAGTTGTCGCAATAGCCGAAGTGACATTTGTATTAGTAGCGGTCATCAATGGAGGAGCGATATGGAAGTAAATAAGATTATTAACATCTGTCCCGTTAGCTGCTGTATAATTATTATTAAGAGTAGAGGTCGAGCACAAGAATGCTCTATAGTCGGTACTGTTGGTGTAGTTTCTATTATTAATATTGATATTGGCTATTCCAACATCTAATGTATTTATCCCAGAAATATTTGAGCTACTATCTAATACAAGAGCCTTACCCGCACTTGCAGTCCCAGCAACTACCCCATCAATCACAGCAATTTCAGACGCAGTGATTACAGTACTACCCATAGTCAGAGTACCACTAGTGGCGATATTAGTCAATGTCCCAACTGTAGTGATAGCAGATTGATTGGCTGTGGTGAGTGTTCCTGTGATTGAAGTAGCAGATAGAGAGTTAATACCTGAAATAGATGAACTACCATTGAGAACCAAAGCTTTACTTGCACTTGCAGTTCCTGCAACTACTTGATGAAGTACTGCTATTTCGGATTCAGTGATCACAGTAGTACCCATAGTCAAGGTACCACTCGTAGCGATATTAGTCAAAGTACCCACTGTTGTGATGGCTGATTGATTAGCCGTGGTGAGTGTTCCGGTCAAAGATGTGGCCGATAAAGAGTTAATACCTGAGATAGATGAACTACCATTGAGTATTAATGCCTTACTTGCCGATGCAATACCAGCAGTAATACCATCAAGTACCGCAAGTTCAGCCTCATTGATAACAGTACTACCCATAGTCAAGGTACCGCTTGTAACAATATTAGTCAAGGTACCAACCGTAGTGATGGCAGATTGATTGGCTGTAGTGAGTGTTCCTGTAAGTGAGGTAGCTGATAAAGAGTTAATACCTGAGATAGATGAACTACCATTGAGTATTAATGCCTTACTTGCCGATGCTGTTCCAGCTACTACCCCATCGAGTACCGCAATCTCAGATTCATTGATCACAGTTGCCCCCATAGTCAGAGTACCGCTTGTAGCAATATTAGTCAAGGTACCAACAGTAGTGATAGCAGATTGATTGGCTGTAGCAAGTGTTCCTGTCAAAGATGTAGCGATAAGATTAGTAGCTGATAATGAATCAATACCGGATACATCTGAATTTGCATCTAACACAAGAGCCTTACTTGCACTTGCTATCCCAGCAACTATATTATCAAGCACCGCGATCTCAGCCTCGTTGATAACAGTACTACCCATTGTTAAGGTACCACTAGTAGCAATATTAGTCAATGTACCCACAGTTGTAATAGCCGATTGGTTAGCAGTGGCGAGTGTTCCTGTCAAAGATGTAGCTGTAAGGTTAGTAGCTGATAATGAATGGATACCAGTGATATCTAAATTCGTGTCCAACACCAAAGCCTTACTTGCACTTGCGGTACCTGCGACTACATTATCTATAACCATAATCTCAGCCTCATTGATAATAGTACTTCCCATAGTCAAGGTGCCACTTGTAGCGATATTAGTCAAGGTACCAACTGTGGTAATAGCGGATTGATTGGCCGTAGTGAGTGTTCCTGTCAAAGATGTAGCAATAAGATTAGTAGCTGAAAGAGAGTGTACGCCAGATACATCTGAATTAATATCTAATACAAGAGCCTTACTTGCAGATGCTGTCCCAGCTATGATATTATCTATAACAGCGATCTCAGATGCGCTAATTACAGTACTACCCATAGTCAGGGTACCGCTAGTGACAATATTAGTCAAGGTTCCAACTGTTGTGATGGCAGATTGATTGGCTGTAGTGAGTGTTCCTGTTAATGAAGTAGCCGTAAGGTTAGTAGCTGAAAGAGAGTGTATGCCAGATACATCTGAATTTGCATCTAACACAAGAGCCTTACTTGCACCTGCTGTACCAGCGACCACATTATCGAGTGCGGCTATTTCAGTCTCACTGATAATAGTTGTTCCCATAGTTAAGGTACCGCTCGTAGCGATATTAGTCAAGGTACCAACCGTAGTAATAGCAGATTGATTGGCTGTAGTGAGTGTTCCTGTAAGTGATGTAGCAGATAAAGAGTTGATACCTGAGATATTAGAATTAGAATCTAACACAAGAGCCTTATTCGTACTTGCTACCCCAGCGACAACTCCATCAAGCGTTGCAATTTCTGTTTGGTTAATAGATGTTGTACCAATAGTAAGCGTACCAGTTAAGGTCAAGTTTGATAAAGTTCCTGTTATATTGCTAGCCGATAAGGTATCTACCACAAGTGTGTGAACTCCTGTTAGATCTAGATTTGAATCCAATACTAAAGCCTTACCCGCTGCTGCAGTCCCAGCAACGACTCCATCGAGTACTGCTATTTCAGACTCACTGATAACAGTAGTACCCATAGTCAAGGTACCGCTTGTGGCAATATTAGTTAAGGTACCAACCGTAGTGATGGCAGATTGATTGGCTGTAGTGAGTGTTCCTGTAAGTGAAGTGGCTGATAAAGAGTTAATACCTGAGATAGATGAACTACTATTGAGTACCAATGCCTTACTTGCACTTGCAGTACCTGCGGTAATAGATGTAAGATAGGCTGCTTGTGTTGAAGTAAGAGTATTTCCGCCAAGTACAAGAGTAGTCGTTCCTACAGAATTGATCCCACTAATATTGGAACTACTATTGAGCACCAAAGCCTTACTTGCACTTGCCGTCCCTGGTGTGAGCGAAGATAAATAAGCTGCTTGAGTGCTACTGAAAGTGATTCCCTGAAGACTCAAAGTGCCACCAAAATAACATGTTCCACTAAAAACATATAATGCATATGCATTTGTAATTGTCATGTTAGTGCCGGCAGATGGAGCTCCTCCAATGTATAAACTCGAAGCTACGGTTGTAGTAACATTTGTATTGGTAGCTGTTAAAGTTGGAGCATTTATCTGTACATGTACTTGATGAGTAGTAGTATCCGTCCCGCCAGAAGCAGTAACTGTATTGTTACAGGTCGTAGTGTTGAATAATGCTGAACGAAATGTTGCTGCTGATGAATAATTTTTTAATGAAATGGCCGAAAGAAAGTAACTACAAGATAACAAAGTAATACCAGAAATACTATTATTACTATCAACAACTAATGCCTTATTGGCAGATGCCGTTCCTGGTGTCAAAGGTGTCAGATACGCAGCTTGTGTAGATGTAAGCGTAGTACCTCCAAGGACAAGTGTTGTAGTTCCGATTGAACTAATACCTGAAATACCTGAGCTACTATCAAGTATCAATGCCTTACTTGCACTTGCGGTTCCAGCAACTACACCATCGAGCACAGCGATCTCAGATGCGCTAATTATAGTCGAACCCATTGTCAATGTACCACTCAAAGTTAAGTTTGCAAAATTACCAGTTAGATTAGTAGTTACTAATGTATCAACCGTGAGTGTGTGGATACCTGTTAGATTCAAACTAGAATCCAGCACAAGTGCTTTATTGGCACTAGCCGTACCTGGAGTTATCGATGTTAAATAACCAGCTTGAGTTGATGTAAATATAGTGCCTTGCAAACTTAACGTTCCGCCAAAGTAGCAATTACCTGTACCGACATACAGAGAATATGAATTAGTAATAGTCATATTGGTTCCAGATGTCGGTGGGGCATTGATATATAAGGTTGAGGCAGTTGTTGTAGTTACATTAGTATTTGTAGCTGATACTACTGGCCCAGAAATAAGCATATGCATCATATGAGCACTATCGGTACTATTAGCAGCAGCTGCTGTATTTGTAACCGCAGTAGTGCTGCATATTAATGATAGAAAATTGTTTACCGTTGTATAAGTTTTACTTGCAATATTAATATTTAACGATGCGCAAGATACAGAATTAATACCTGAGATAGATGAACCACTACTGAGCACTAATGCTTTACTCGCACTAGCTGTTCCTGCAACTACTCCATCAAGTACAGCGATTTCAGATGCACTAATAACCGTACTTCCCATAGTTAGCGTACCACTTGTAGCAATATTGGTCAGCGTGCCTACTGTTGTAATAGCAGATTGATTAGCGGTAGTGAGAGTTCCTGTTAATGAAGTAGCAGAAAGAGTTCCAATGTTTGATATGTTTCTACTTGCATCTACTACAAGTGCTTTACTGGCTTCAGCTGTTCCTGCAGTTGTGTCGACATAATTAAGTTCTGTAGCACTAGCCGTTATCAAGTTGCCATTCAATCGAAGACCAGTAGTGCTACCATTGTGCGATTTGATATTGAAATCATTGGCAGCATTGATAGTAACATCTCTACCAGAAGCATTGAGGTCGAGTATGCCAGTTGAAGATACCGATAAGATAGAAACGTTACTAGTACCATTATAAGTGAGTTGGAGCGCAACACCATCAGCACTATTGATATCTAGCTGAGCTGCTGGGTAGGTCGTATTGATGCCAACGTTCTGGAACTTATCCACATAGATACTATTTGTATTTGCAGTCCGGCATAATAGAGAGCTATTAGTTCCATCAGCATCCAAATAGATCCCAGTATTATTGTTAGTTCCTGTAAGAGAACTAATAACTGTTGGGTCAACTGGTGTTAGAGGATTAAATGGTTGGCTATTCCTCACCATTAAATATACCGCAAACGTGTATTTTTAGTTAAACGTTTATAGTATAGTATCAAAAAAATGTGTCTCTTTTGCGATAACCTTACCCAAGAACAGCTTGATTCGCTTGTTTCCATTAACTGTTGTCGATGCCCAAATGTTACTTCTTTACCTCCACAACTCGCATCTATCAAGTTGCTCATCATAAGAGAAACGAATATCACAACCATCCCTTCTTACCCGTCATTAGAATGTTTATTCATGATGGACACGCGCATAGAATCTTTACCAGATCTTCCTAAGCTTAAGAAGCTTAATGCTAATAACTCATCACTTAAAACGCTACCAGACACTCTTTTTAGATTGGAACATCTTAGCATCGAATCAACTCAAATAGAGACCATTCCTGATACACTATATGCTTTGATAGTAATCAATGCTAACAAGTCGAAGCTTAATAGTGTTCCAGATGAATTAGTTAATCTGGTATCGTTGTCGGCAGCTTCTACTAATATCGAAGCTTTACCAGAGCTACTAAGCCTTGAGTATGTAGATGTATCTAACACCGCAGTTACTGAATTTGATTTGGATCTGCTACCATCAATTAGAAAAATATACGCTTCTGGTTGCTCATTAAAAGACCCATTTGCTATTATCCAGGAGGGTATCAATCTAACCAACTAACTCTAATAGAGTCTTGTTTCTTTTTTTGTCATATAATAAAGCTACCAATATATACGTTAACCATGAGCAGGAACATTACTCTTCAGCCTCATCAGCAAGAAGTCGTTGATTATTTCAACAATAATAATACAGCAAGAGGGCTACTCTTATTCCATGGAACAGGATCGGGTAAGACTATCACTGCGATTGCAATAGCGGAATCAATGAGAGGATTCAATAGAGTATTAGTAATGGCGCCAAAGTCTTTGCATGATAACTTCAGATCGGAACTAAAAAAGATGGCTCCTCAAAAGTCTATAGAACGGTATGAGTATATATCCACAAATGCATCTAACTTAATTACCAAATTAGAAACACAAGTAGATGAGTTGACTGGATTAGATATTAAGACTCTTGGCTCATTGGATAACTCATTCATCATCATCGATGAAGCACACAATATGCTCACCGGTATGTCCAATGGATCTAAGAATGCTACTGGCTTATATGATTTATTAATGAAGGCAAAGAATGTGAAGATTCTTCTCTTAACGGCATCGGGTATCATCAATAACATATTTGAAGCAATCATCGCGCTCAACATTGTAAAGGGTCCAATCAGAATGTCAGATGGTCATTATGGAACATTGCTCCCAGAAGATAACGAAACCTTTATCAAGTACTTCATTGATGAGAAATCAATCACGCTTAAGAATACTAATAAGCTACGCAATCGAATACAAGGATTAGTCTCGTACAAGGGTGAGCTATTTGAGCATAAAGTCGAAGGATTCTATCCAATGCTTAAACAAACTATCAAGAAAGAGAACTACCCTGATAGATTACCAATCAAGGTTGATCTTGTGAAAATGTCTCCGCAACAATTTGGCGCTTATCTAGGTGCCAGAGAGAAGGAACGTATGGAAGTCAAACAAGCTATCAGGGGCAAAGGTTCCTTTGAGAAAAAAATGCAACCGCTCAAGCATATCCTTGGGGGTGCTCTCACTAAGAGTAGCACATTCAGTAGAAGCACATCATATCGCATTAAGTCTCGACAGTTAAGTAACATTTATATCCCAGAAGGAGAAGACTGTGCTGATATGAAAGTATGCTCACCCAAGATGTATCTCATTGGGACAAGAATCAAACCTGGGCGTAAAGCTATCATTTACTCTAACTTTGTAAAGGCAGGTATCGAACCTATGGGTGAGTACTTGGAACAATTGGGATACAAAAGATTTACTCCAAGTAGTTCTTCAGAAGAATCTAAGAATGGTTACTATGGCATCTATACTGGTGATGTCTCACCTGAAGATAGAACTGCGACATTAGCCGAATACAACAAAAAAGATACCAAACTAACAGTATTGCTGATTAGTTCTTCGGGTGCTGAAGGTCTTTCCGCCAAGGGTACAAGAGATGTTCATATCATTGAACCTTATTGGAACTGGGAACGTTGTCTTCAAGTTATGGCCAGAGGTATTCGTTATATGTCTCATAATCATTTGCCAGAGAATGAAAGAAACGTTCAAGTGTATCTTTATTTGGCAGATTATCCAGAAGGTCAAAAGCAGCCAGAATATCCAACTGACGTGTACTTGTTTACAGAATCGGTTAAGAAGTATGAAATCAATTCTCAGATGACTAAGCTCATGGCGTCCACAGCTATCGACTGTAAAGCTTTCAATAAGAAACTCAACTTTGATTGCTACTCATGCGCGCCTACTGATGGGAGCCCTGTCTATTTACCAGACTTGGATAAGGACATGCAATATGAGAGTCCATGTGCCGACGATATGCTTAAGTTAAAAGAGTTTGTCCTCAGAGGAAAGATCTACTATACGGATGACAAAAATAGATACTACACCAAGAGCGGGGATAAATATAGCCTTATTGTAGATACAGATATCATTGAATATATCGATAACCATATTGATGCCAAATAGTGCTGCAATATGCAGTATCAAAAAAATTGATTTTTTTTTGTTATTATACCTGAAAGAGATTGTTCAAACAATGCAGCATACAAGTTCGCCAAATACACCTACCAATTCTTATCAATTAAATACATCTAGTGCTTCTAATCCAAATGTCCAACTTGCACCAAATGGATATAGAAATGGTTCTCTATTTAGTTTTATCATGGTTCTACTTGGTTATCCAAATGAAACGTGGCGGCAGTATTTCTCTTATACAAATCTATTCTCATTCATTGGATTAAAGGATATGGATAATGGAAAGAGTTTGGCATATTCTCTACTAGTAATAATATTACTATGCAAATATATATGGATTTGGATATTAACTCCAAACGAATATAGAGCATTATTAATCGTTTCTCAATTTATTTCAGATATCTGTGGGATGGTACTCGAGTTCTTATTTGATACAAGTCTTAATAAGAAACTTGATGACATACGTCGGGAAATGAACGATGAATTTAGTATTGCAAGACAAGAAAGAGGGGCTATGAGATATGAACTAGAACAAGCGAAAAAGGAACGAAAACAAGCGAAAAAGGAACGAGAACAAGCGAAACTAGAACGAGAACAAGCGAAAAAGGAACGGAAAGATATGAATCATAAATTAGAACAAATATTGAATATTTTAGAGAAGCATGGAGCTTTACTTGAGTCCTTAACTAATAATTCTCAAGCTCATACTAATATTGCACAAGATAAGACTAATACTCTACACGTTGTTCCTATTAAAGACAGTTTTGAATCTACTAATGTTTCTCTTGTTGAAAAGAGTTTTGAAGAGATAGATGCCATATGGGATGGCCTAAGGCAACGGAAACCTAAAGGTTCGCAATAGATATTGCTCTTAAAAAGATGCATATTTGCATTTCCAAAAGTCTGTTTTTTTGACCTATTTTTGCCCGTTTCAAGAGCGTTTCTAGTGGGCTTAAAATTGATATTCTCCCCATAAATATACACCAACGTAGATCTCAGATCCGACCAATTGCCTACGAACAATGTCATCAATGATGGAAACCCAAAAACAAAGCATCCAAGCTATTACTGCTCTCTGTAATGCTCACCTTGAGCAAGATGAGAAAAAGAATCTAGCTTGGGCCTTTGCAATGGAATCTCTTTCTAAGCAATTTGACTTAATCCACTCATTCTTATCCTTGTTGAAACTAATCATTTTCGGACAATATCCTTTGGAGTTTTTCATTAACTTGAAATATTTCTACATGGATTTTACATCATCCGAATCTAAAATGATAGCTGTCTTAACCAGTGCAGGATTTGAAATGGATAGAGATATCATATCAGTTACTTCAACTGAGAATGAAACTGAGGTTGAGAATTATTTCATCACATATGCTTCCTTCAAAGCCTTCATCATGAATGGCGATAATGCTGAGAGACGCAATGTGTTGATCATGGGTGAAACCTTGTTCAGCATCTTCATGGGTAAGATTTCTAAAACTATCTTGAACAGGATGGTTTCTTCTAAGATGACACACTTTGCTATTATCATCGCATATGATACTGACTTTGATAAGAATGCTCCTACGCAACTTGCAAAGATTCGCAGTGAGAAGAAAGAAATTGTACTCAACTTGGCTGATAAGATGAAACCATCTGCGTTAATCAGTAAGATGCTTGAAACTTTCAAACCCAAATCATTTGTTCAAATTATCAAAGGATCAAAGGCACATGTCAAATCAGTTCTCAAATCAGTCAATGATGATGATATCATTATCCCATTAGCCAAAGCTCAGTTGCTTGACGCGAATGCAGATATTGAACGCATACTTGGATATGTGAAAAAGGATTTGACTACACCTTACCGAACTTCAGTCAAGGCTGATATCGCATCTTTCAATAAGGATATCAATGAGAAGAATAAGACTGCAAGACTGAAAACGCCTCGACAAGAAATTCCGAAATCAGATCTTACTTGGGGATACACTATCAACAAGTCGATGATTGCTCTTAATCCAAAGATTGAAACATTGTCATTTGACATTGACGATATCGCCAAGTGCATCAAACAAAACTACCTGAATACTTTAGCTGGCAAACATGTTTCTATGAACAAGTTAACTAGTCAGAAATATTTGGATTTAGTAGAACAATTGGTGCAAGAATTGGATGAGAAAGAAGAATATAATAGTGCCGAGAAGGGATTTGTATTCACAAAACTTCTAGAGAAAGCTTCTAAGCGTGACAAGATCAAGTATCTTGAAACATTTATCATAGAAGATCCTAAGAAGAAAGTTGCGGGAAAGACTGTTCAAAGTGCCTCTCCAAAGGTAGCTAAGACAGAAATGCCTAAGAACGATTGTGAAACAACCGATGGCGAAGGTGGCTCTAAACCAAGTGCTGTCAAGGTTGCCAAAGCTGCTAAAGCTACCAAGAAAGTGTCAGAAGAGAAACGCCGCGTTATTAAGAATCCAGATGATCATGCATTGACTATGAAGAGTGAATCTGACAATGATGACGATGATGATGACGACGACAATGAGGATGAAGACGGTGATGACAATGAGGATGATAATGACAGCGATGGTAAGGAGGATGAACCTGAGTCTGAGTTAGAGGAGAAGCCAAAGACTAAGACTACTAGTAAGGGTAAGAGTAAGAGTACTAGCAAGGGCAAGGGCAAGAGCAAAGCCTAAATCATAACAAGAAATGGTTGTATTTCATGCTGAGTATCCCGATCTCAACATGTGATATAATCATGGTTGCAGCTGTATGAGTCTGACCACCTCTTATAGTAAGCTTCCAGCTTGTTTTTTTTTGTAAAAAATTGATGGTTCCCTAACTAAAAAGTCTCTATGAACTCAGCTCTGATTAATGCGTGTATGCAACATGATTCATTCATCCAAATCATGCATGAGACTAACTTATCCATGAAACAATTAGAGCATGAAATGATAACTATCATCCGCAAATTAATTACCGACAATAATGGTGCTATTGAAATCGATTACCAAGAACCCTCTCTCTCTAGCATACTATCATTGGAAGATAGTAGTGACGACTCAGATGGGTGTTCTACAGTGCGATCTTATACGGAACTGGATAGTATCGACCCTAACATGTCCAGTTTGAGTGAAGAACAAAAGAACTTCATATCATTGGCTATGAAAGGGAATAGTCTTTTCCTAACAGCGCCCGCTGGGTATGGGAAATCTTTTGCTATTGATCACGTTATCAAGGAATTACGTTTGCTACATGATAGTCCAGATGAGCCATCGCGTGTTGCTATTACTGCATCTACAGGTAAAGCCGCTGAGATTATTAATGGACGAACGCTTCATTCATATTTGGGAATTGGTCTTGCCCGCTTACCAGTAGAGAAGCTCTATGAAAAAGTCAAGACAGTGTTTCGATTGAGACCCAAGTATAAAGAATTGAAGAACGTAGCTACGATTATTATCGATGAAGTATCAATGATTAATGATGAGTTACTTACTAAAATTTCAAAGTACCTATCACTCATCAAACAAAACACTGAGCCATTCGGAGGAATTCAAATGATCTTTGTTGGAGACCTTCATCAGTTACCACCAGTACAAGGTCGCTTCTTCATTGACTCTTCTAGCTACAAGGCATTGAACCCAGCTGTTATTCAATTCACCAAGTGCTTTAGACAAGACAACATTGAGTTCCAACAAATACTCTCAGAAGCTAGAGTAGGTAAGTTATCAAGAGAATCGTATGACCGTCTCAAGTTATGTAATGATATTGATAGAAACTTATTTGGCGATGATGTGAAGCCAATGAAAGTGTGTTCAACTAATAGAGAGGTCGATGCTATCAACCAAAAGGAACTTAACAAGATTGAAGGTGATATCAAAGTATACCCAATCATACCTATCTCTCTTGACGAAAAAAAAGTAGAGCTATCAGCTAAGGCTGAGTCTATTCCTTCAGAAGTTGTCTTGAAGGTTGGGGCTCAAATAGTTGTTACATTCAATGTGAGTATGAATGGGAAACAATCAATTGCCAATGGATCGCAAGGTTTAGTCGTTGCCATGAATGAGAAGTCTATTGATATGATGGAGGTAGGCTCGAATAAGATAGTCAAGGTTCCTTATCAGAAACTTATTGATCCTGATTGCATCGATGAAGATGATAACCCTGAGTATGTGCTCGAGTATCTTCCAGTGAGACTAGGATGGGCGCTTACCATTCATAAGTGCCAAGGTATGACAACATCTATCATGGAGGTTGATCTGTCTAAAGTATTTGCTGATGGTCAAGCTTACGTAGCTGTATCCAGAGTACGCTCTATTGATGGACTCAAGATCATTGGATTGAAGGAAACATCCTTTATTGCTAACCAAAAGATACTTCAGTTCTATCAACGCATATAAAGATTCTCATGTCTGATCACTGTATGATGATACCATTTGGTTTCTTTTTTTGTTACTTGTTTGACTACTTCATGAGTAAAATTGATGGGTTAACAAGTAAATATACCAAGTACTATACTACGACTGCATCAATATGTCTTGCACCATTTGTGTCGAAGATTATAACAAGATTAACCGTGAAGTAATTTGTATCTCTTGCAGCTTATCGTGCTGCAAACGCTGTTTTCGTCGCTACACAACTGATCCTGCACATTACTTTAAGTGTATGGGTTGTGGGTACGAGTTTGACCGTGCCTCTTTGTACAGTATAATGGGTGTTTCATTCATGAACAAAGAATACAAGAGTATTCGCGAAGCAATTTTATTTGACCGTGAGAAGACATTCTTCCCCGCTACTCAATTATTGATTGAACAGGAACAAGAGATAGCTCAGCTGGAAAGTTCTATTTCTGATTTAGGGCATAAGTATCAAGAATTGAGACAAAATCGTATGCAAGATCTATCTAACTTTATTAAGTCTATGGAAGTGATGCGTATTAATGAGTGTATCGAGGAGTATGAGGCTAAAAAAGAATCATTGAATGTGACTGACCAAATGGAAGATGAAGTGAAAGTGATTAGGGAGCAAATCGGCAAGTTGAAGAACAAAGAAGAAAAGGTATCCAGAACATTTGTCCGGAAGTGCCCTTATCAAGATTGCGTTGGTATGTTAAGTTTGGAAAAACGAACATCTAAAGGTAATTTCATTTGCAAGATATGTTCGTTCATCTCTTGTAATAATTGCCGAGAAATTATTAAAGGTAACGACGAAAGCAAGCATACTTGCGATGAGGAGATTATTAAAACAATTTCATTCATTGAAGAAACTTCCAAACCATGTCCATCGTGCAGCTCCCCAATCCACAAGATCGAAGGTTGCTTCCACAAGAACACTATTATCCCGCTTGCAAATGGTATAAACAAATGCGCTAATGAGATAAAGATTGGTGACCAATTGGTCGGGGATGACCATTGTATCCGCAATGTGCTGCACACATTCGAAGGAATGGATCAGTTATTTGAAGTCAAACAATCACAGGGTGAGACGTATATCGTCAACAGCAAGCATACATTGATATTAAGAAATCCTCATGGGAGAGTATTTGCTATCACAGTTGATCTCTTCATGGAGCTTGATATGGAAGCTAAGAAGAAACTATTTGGGTTCAAGATCGATCCGATTACCAATGAAATTACTAATAGCACCATCGAGATTAGTAAATACAAGTTTGGCAAGTACTACGGCTTCACTCTAGATGGAAACAATAAGTTTTTATACACAGATGGGACAGTTCTTAGCAATTGCCATCAAATGTTCTGCACAAATTGCCATACAGCATTTGATTGGAAGTCACTTCGTATTGTTAAGGGCGCTATTCATAACCCGCATTGGTTTGAATGGCAACGCACCCGTGGGCAAGCTAATACTCGTAACCCATTGGACATACAATGCGGGCAACAATTGAATAACCATCATATCTTAAGTATCATGACTGGCATCAAATTTATGGTTATTGGTACCATGAATAGTCCCAATTCAGGCTGCCCCGAGGTACGAGAAATGACAAAAAAACAGAAACAATCTCTACATAATCGTGTTGCTCATATGGAGAAGCTTATGATCCGAATCATTCATCACCATGCGGTATCTATCCCAAGATACCAAACTATTGCTCAGCATGCTACCAATCAAGATTGGCGTTTGAAATTATTAAAAAAATCCATCGATGAGAAAACATTTAGATTGAATATTCAAAGAGTCGATAAGGCTGAAAGCAAGAAACAAGATATCTTAAATATTCTTGTTACCTATCGCACAGCCGGGACAGATATCTCGTATCGTCTCATTCAAGATATCGAAGAAGGATCTTTAAGGACAGTTGCTCAACTTGAAGAGTATCTCAATGAGTTTAACAATCTAGAAAATTACGTCAATGGTTGCCTATTGAATATCAAAGAACAATACCAATCTCAGATGTTTACATCTATTCTTTACATCTAATGTACCATATCAGTAGAGGTACATGATAGCTTTGGTTATCTGCTTAAAATTGAATTTTTTTATAAATAATATACCAGATAGCAATCTAAGCATCGTCTCAAGCAATGAATACCTCAATCGACCAAACCTATGTACCGAAGTACTTCAGTTTCATGTATTCGGGTATCAATAAAGAGATCCCAATGCAAACAATCAATGAAATTGGTAAATACTGTAGATTCGTTTCCATTACTCGCCTTGCTAAAGAGTTAGACATTAAGGATGATTTGATGGAGTTCTTCGAAACAGAAAATGGCAAGATTTGTATTGAAGCTATCCGTAATAACGAACTAAAAAACTATAATATCTATGGTAATGATAATGGGGGGTGCGATGGAGAAGATGAAGAAGGTAAAGAAGATGAAGGTGAAGAAGGTTTCCCATACATGCTTATTGTAAGTGATGAATCTGTCCATGAAGCTAATCATGGCGTATACGTACACCCACTCATCTTCGAAGCGATTATCCTTTGGAAAGGACGTAAGCGAGACTATATCTCATCCTTGCTCTACCTTTGCGACTGGTAGAAATGCTGCCATGCATTAATAAGAACCCATGAGCGGTTCTTTTTTTTATGAAAAAATTGATATGATCCATAGTGAATATACTAAGAAGAGATCATGGTTATTGACAAAACTATCAAGCAGTTCCGTGATATTGAGAACTTCTTAGTTAATCGATACTTTCGTACCGATTGGAAATCATCCAGATACATCTACTCCAAACACGAAGAATCTGATGATGAAATGGATGAGACAGATCAGACTCCATTAGATGACTATGTTGAAGATGAATTTGGTATCGTTCAAGGATCTAAGAAACTTCTTTACCCAATTAAGAATCTCTTCATGCTACTACGTGCGGAGTATCATAATAGCATTGATGGATACACACACCGAATGTTCTATTGGATTTACAATCCAGAAGTAGCCGATGAACTTATCAAGTTCGCTCATAACCGACTAAGAATCGAGTTGCATGAAGTAATCTTCAACCCCAACCTTGTTAAGTTCTTCTTGGATATCGACATGCTCTTATCTAGAACAAAGTTAGCTCATTTAGTTAATTACTTTAGCTCTTATACCAAACGAGAAGGAATTGTTCAGGTCAACTTTGAAGATCTTCTTCAAAATGAGAATACCAGCCATATCGCGCAGATACTCATTGAGGAATCTTGTAATCATTTAGCCAATATCTACATAGCAGCTACATATAATGCATTTGCGATTAAAGGGATCATGAGTAGCAAGATTGATTATTGTGTAGCAACGCGTAATCGGCCTAAAGATGGTGGAGCATTCAAACTTTCTATTCATATCATCTTCAATGTAGTGCTACCAATTGAATGCTGTAAGGAACTGTATGAAGTCATCGTTGAGGAAGGATTTAACATGCATACAGATATTCCTCATAATGATATGAATGATAGAGAAGATGATGATAAAGATGACGATGAAGAAGATCTTAACAAGATTATGTTTGCTGAGTTCGCTCAAGTCGACTACTCTAATACTCTAAAGGATCTACGTATGTATGGGCTTGATAGAGATATCAAAGGAGCAATCGATGCTCAACCTTATCGAAGAATGGGATCTTTGTCCATCTATGGTGGGTACAAACACGAGCATGATAAGTTCTTCTGTATGCGACTTACCAAGAACTTTAATTACAAGAAGTATGATGAACCATTCATCACTCGGACCTCAAGTAGTTTCTTGAAGAAAGTTAACTTGAGCAAGTTTACATATCAGCCTGCGATCGTTACCAATTTGGGAACTGATCTTTCAGATAAATTCATAGCTACCGTACTTAACCATATTGGCAACATACCTGGCGTGAATCCAAGTAATTGGGATACTATCACTATCAAGGCAACTGGTGTATTCATTAGACCTCGGCGCAACTGTAGTGAGTACTGTAAGATATGTGAGCGTGTTCATGATACTGATAATACATTGCTAATCATTGGCAATGAAGAAGCAGATATAGCTCTATATAAATGTAGCAAGAATGCTGATACAAAGTTGCAAAGATTCTATCCCTCATTGGATACCGATGAATACAAGCCAAAAAAGATACTACAGGAGACCATTTTACAAGCCACGGAGAACGGCTCTAAACAAGTGCTACCAAACAAATATATATTACATGAGAATCTTATTGAAGTATCAGCTGAGATGATGCAAGAAGAAGCAGCTATGAAAGTTGAACGTTGCGATAGTGATGATGAAGATGGAGATGATAATCCACTTGACCTAACAACCCTCAATGAGAGAGTCTATCAGTATGAACAGTATAATCGATACTACTGTGTAGATGATATATCCAATGATTCTAATGAGCAATGTAATGATGATAGTGGATACTCTTCCTCTGAGTGCCCAGATTATGATGATGACGACGATGCTGTATTTGCGAACCAAACTAGCATTGTTGCACATAGAGGATCCAGCTATCAGAGCCACGCTGGAGAAATGCATCTCAGTATTGCAGATTCTGATGACCACTCTGATGACGATTATAGTGACTACGGAGATTTGGGTGATGATCTCATAAGTGATACTGTTTATAAGTCATCATACCATAAGGACTCTAATCTCAATGATACACTAGAGGATACTGTTGCTGATGCGGATGATGCGGATAACGATGAAGAATCTGATTACGAATCTGATAATGATATCGATGAGTCATTCTTCCGCGCAACTTATCCCATTCAAACATCTACGAGTAGCATTGATAAGGATGTTTGCGCGGAGGATTATGAGAGTGATAGTAGCTATGATGGCGACTATTAACGAGTAGCAACCATAGTTCATAAAAAAATTGATTTTTTTTATGATTAATACATCATTAGCTTTCAATGCCTTTGCTCCCATTCCCAGTCCATCCTATGTATAAGACTCTTGTAGAGTGTAATTGTGCAGATAATGTTAGTCGTAATATCCGTTTCTTATCTGCAAATCAGAGTCCGATAGTGATGGATATCTTACGCTCCAATCTTGATTACGTGTTTTGGACGATATTATCTGAGAACCCAGCAGCGATTCTTATCTTAGAAGAGAACGTTGAGCATATCAGTTGGCGGCATTTATGTCTCAACCCAGCTGCTATTCATTTACTCAAATTGAATATTGATAGGATTGATTGGAAACAATTATCTTTGAACCCAAATGGTTGGCAGATCTTACAAGACTATCCTGAAAATATAGATTGGGACTACCTTTCTATGAGTTGCAACTCTGCAGAGTTTATGCAAAAGCATATTAATTACTTGAATTGGGATCTACTTAGCAGTAATCATTTTGCTATTCAGTTGCTGTTAGATGCCCCTGGTAAGATTAATTGGGACTATCTATCGGAGAATGAGGCTGCTATCGATTTACTCAAGAGCAATAATTCAAAGATCAATTGGTGTCATATGTCATTAAACCCCGCAGTTACTGAGATCATGAAGATGTGTCCTTCAGAGTATTCCTCTACTGAGTGCTTCATGCATAACAAGAATTTCTTTAACATTTGCGGTGAAAATATATGGTATGCGTTGAGTGATCTTGCTTGGGAAAAAATTTGTGCTCACCCAGAAGTTATCCATAAGCTCAATAAATTCCCAAGAAGACCATCGGCGATTGGGCTTTTGAGTAACCCAAATCTATTTACTATAGACTACTATTACTTACGTTACTCAAAAAAAGAGCTCCATAATGAATTAATGGCTGAGCTCCTTCATCCTGATCGCGTAATCAAATACATTAACAAACAATCTCAGCATGGCTATGTTTGTGGATGTTTGAATAACTATCTCATGTGAGAGTAGATAGTGCTTGTATGCGTTTCTTTTTTTTATTTACCTGGATCCACGAGGTTCATACCACCAGCGATAGCAATACCTTCTAGTACTTCTGTCTTATCCCAAGGTACCTTTTTAAGATCACCGCCATATGCTCTTGCAAATTTACATTCAACTAATTTAGCATTGATGTGTTCATTTGAATCTTTGTCAAAGATATCAGCCAATGTACGCCCATATTTATCATCTGGGCCCATCTTTACAAGGATAATCTTGTTCAGGTATCTTTGTTTAAGATACTCTCGTCCGAGCCTACATAGCTTAGCCTCTTTGGCGTTTCTACTATGAAGCTCTGGAGAATCAATTCCTGTGATACGTAAATTCTTACGATAGAAATTAGATTTGAGTTTGAACCCAACCGTGATCGTATCAGTATCGTGCACTCTTAATACGCGACATAGAAGCTCTTGACCATTTAAATCAAACTGAATAAAGGATTCAGGGTCCTGCTTCATCAATTGTTTCTCCAAAGATTTGGTTTGACTTGTCATGATGATGACGTATATACAATCATGTAACTCAAAAAAAACTTATCATAGTTCAACATAAAACGCACGAGTATCTATCATTTGCAAAAAGAAATCGACCATGTTATAGTCATCCTCAACTGTGAAGAATACTTGTAAGTTCTCATCAAATGATACATAATCCAAGCGATTTTCCACAATAACAATTAGATCTTCGCTATCAAGACTATGTGCCCAAGTTAATCTGTATAAGGCTTGTTGTTCTTCTTTATCAACTGTTGATTTATATTGTAATAGTTTGTTATTAACATGTTTGTCCAAATGGTTAGTTACATGCCACTCTAATGGAAATTGAATAAAGTTGGTCATATCACGGACAGCATTCATGTAAATAGTTTGCAAATATACTTTAGGTCCTACCAAAAAGTCTTGTATAAGGTCCTTAGCAAAATCAATATTATACTTTCGCATAAGTAGATCAGTTGAAGCTACAACATTTGTACCTTCATATACGGCATTAGTTGTATCCATTATATATTGGTACTGAATTGATCAAAGTATTGCTCCAAAAAAATAAGATAATTCTTGGTCAACTCATCGGAAGCTTCAATGGATCAATCTATGTTTATTTTTTTGTTTCTTAATTTGTTTATTCACAAAGTCATTGATCAGTGTTACGATGATAGCCTTGATATGTTTGGCTTGATCTTTGGTCATACCAGTGTAGCACTCCATTGGTTTAAATAGTGAGGCGATAGTTTCATCAGATGGAACAACATCATGTCTCCTCAACTTGCTAATAACCTGATCCCTTCCTTTGATACACCACTCGTAATAACAATCCTTAATCAGACCATTCAAATGATTGTCGTGTATGTATTTGAAGATAGATAATGTATCTATGGATGTAGGATCGATAAAAATATTGTAGTTTTCCTTTAGCTTATTATGAATACCTAACTGAATAGTATTCATGTTCACCGTCCCATCCTTGGTTCCGATTATATCGATAACATCAAATACTTCTTTGGGGTATGGAGTCTTTCTAAATGGCCTTAAAAGTCTAAGAATTTTCTTGTAAGTAGTGTTACGAATAAGCTTCATCATTGCATCTGATTTTATTGTCGAGCATTGTTGTAGCGATGTATAACTAGCAATATGATTCATATTCGTATTCATATTCGTATTAGCTTTATATGATACTGAGCTCGCGTAGTCTTCATAGTTCATATGAGTTGAATTATGATATGTTTCATCATAGATGGGTGAAATCAATTCTTCTTGCAAAGAGCTTTCCACGGAGGATTCTTCTGAGCTATTAGAGTCCTCACTAGATGTTTGAAGCATATGAGAGTTGCTATCTCGTACATATGCCTGAAGTCCTTGAATGATTTCATTAATTTCAGTCACACTATTGAGTGCGCAAATGGACTCGCACCATTTTCGCGGTGAATCATTTTCAGATAGTTTGGCATGTTTATCAACAACCTCTCTGAAAGAGTTATTCATGTCGTGTATGTTTCCTTGAAAGTATTCTAAGCCCTTAATGAGAGTGAATCTTTTTTTGAAAACCTTCTTGAGTTCCTTCTCTACTTGCGAGGGATTGGAACATCCTTGCGTGCATAGTATTCGCGTTCTTGGACCATAGCTAACAATACGTTTCTTATTAGAAGAGTGGCTCATACCAAGCTTGACTTGATTAGTCCCAATGAACTCTTCTGGTTGAATCAGATAAACTTGTCCGTGCATCTTTGTTATATCTAATATGTAAGTTCGATTCTAGCATCAATCAGTTGCTGGATCAACTCCTAACTTTTGCTCCAATACCTCAATACGTTGAAGTAGCTGTTTGATAACATTATGCAATAATGGAATGGTATCAGTATATGCAACATTGAAGATATGGTCCTTTGGGTTAATAAACCCATCCTCTTCTATTTGCTCTTCTACATCGTCTTTCTTAATAACATTAACAATTCTATTCAACTTAGTATTTCCAACTCTGAGAATATCTTGGGCAATGTACCCAAAACATTCTTCTTCGGATTCTTTAAGTTGGTACATTACCGGAACAACATCCTTTACAAACGACATTGCATCCTTATTAGATATCGTTTGAATATCTTTCTTAATACGCCTATCAGAACTCGCATACACGGCCGTACATGAGATTGCCCCAGTGCAACGAATTGAGAAATTAACATTATTATCAGGAGATGCAATAGACGTAGCCCCAGAACTATTCAATCTTCCATAGTTAACTCCAGGGTTGTAATTAGCATTAAATGTTAGATTAATATCCAAAGGATATATTGGAGTAGTAATCCCTAACCCAAGGTATCCACTGGTCAATAAGCTCATCGTATTGGTACCAGTAGGGTTGGTACTGACGGCGCCACCTTGAGCAGATGTGCCATACCACCACCTATGAGCTGCATCACTCATATAATTAATAGCATTGGAGCCGCCACCAATACCTCTAGTGCCGCCATAGAAATTGATAGCCATAGCTGGAGGTGCCCCCACTGAACCACAATCCATAAAGTATGCTGGTTGGATTGACCCGCCAAAGGCTACTGGTCCTGTAAAGACTGAAGTGGCACTTGATGCGACATATAAAGCTATTGGGTTAGTAATCGTCACATTAGTACTTGCAGTAGGCCCGCCTGCTATATACACATTAGCCGCCATTGTATAAGTGATATTTGCATTGGTTGCTGATATCGCTGGTCTTTGGAAACTACTCATACCAGCTAACCCAATTACTGTAGAGGCAGCTGATGAAGTATTTCTAACAGTGGTAACGGCGACATTAAAACATGGCCCAACGTTAGACCAAGCTACAGAGTCGACAGTAGCACTAGGCACGACTGCGAGCGTACCACACCATAACTTTTTAGCACAAGCAATACCACCAGTTGATACGATTGTCCCAGTTGAAATAGAACTCGCATCTGTAGTATCATTTGTTTTAAACATACCAGAATTAATAAGGAGCGCGAAACGCGCAGTCATTGTTACATTTGTACTAGGAGTAGGAGCCGAGTTAATGTATACTGTACATGCATTACCATAAACAGTAGATGGTGTTGTAGATGTAAATGTGCCTCCTGTAAAACTAATTTGATTGCACCAAGCTTGACTCGCACTTCCAGTTGAATCTGAGTAGGTAGTTGCCGAAAACTGCGATTGAACGCCGCCTGTTCCTGGCCAAATTGAAACTGTAAAGGCGCTACCACCTTGAACAAATCGCCCACCCACAAATAAAGATTTAGCTATACCAACGCCACCACTAACTCGGAAAGCACCGGTAGTCGTTGATGTACTTTCGGTTGTACTTGTAGTTGATAATGAAGTAGATGCTATTATAGTCGCGCTTGTAAGTGAATCAATACCAGTAATATCCAATGAAGCATCTAATACAAGAGCCTTACTTGCAGCTGCGGTTCCGGC
>JACCDZ010677537.1_pt1 | contig 24794 bp, 24 predicted proteins | sample 7449551 | NCBI WGS metagenome assembly JACCDZ01 (sample SAMN15323452, study PRJNA562643) | freshwater metagenome | isolation source: river surface water | place: USA:Blue River Watershed | collected 2017-08-18 | reverse complement strand
GCAGGAAAGAAATTTGGTCGGGGTGAGAGGATTCGAACCTCCGGCCTCTACGTCCCGAACGTAGCGCTCTACCAGGCTAAGCTACACCCCGATTTCTGGTTTTGCCTGTTTTCCCAAGCCGGGAAAAGATGCTCAACCGCGAAAGCACAAGAGTATAACAAACTCTCGGCGATATGGCGATGCCTAATTTCAATTAATGATTTCGGTCGACCGCGAAGTCCGCCAAAGTCAGCAAGGCTTCCCTGAAAGGTCCGGGGGGCAGCGATGCCAGCGACGCCTTCGCGCGGTCGCGCGCATGCGCCGCCTGTTCGCGGGTGTACTGCAAGGCGCCCGACGTGGTGATGGCGGCCAGCACTTCGTCAAAGTGAGCTTCGTCGCCGGTCGAGATGCATTCCCGGACGAGCTCGCGCTGTTTGGCGCTGCCATGCTGCATCAGGTAGATCAGCGGCAAAGTCGGCTTCCCTTCGCGCAGGTCGTCGCCGACATTCTTGCCAATGTCAGACGCGTTGCCGGAATAGTCGAGCACATCGTCGATCAGCTGGAACGCGGTCCCGAGGCTGCGGCCATATTCCGCAGCCGACGCAATGGCGTTCTCGGGCGCGCCGGCCAGCAGGCTGCCCAGTTCCGTGGCGGCCTCGAACAGCTTGGCCGTCTTCGACCGGATCACCTGCAGGTAGCGTTCCTCGGTGACGTCCGGGTCGTGCATATTCATCAGCTGCAGCACCTCACCTTCGGCGATCACGTTGGTCGCATCGGCCAGGATCTGCATGACGCGCATGCTGTCCACCGACACCATCATCTGGAACGCGCGCGAGTAGACAAAGTCGCCGACCAGTACCGACGCGGCGTTGCCGAACATGGCGTTGGCGGTCTGTCGTCCGCGCCGCAGCTCGGACTCGTCGACCACGTCGTCGTGCAGCAGCGTTGCCGTATGAATGAACTCGACCACGGCGGCCAGCTTGTAGTGATCCTGCCCGGCGTATCCCCAGGCATTCGCCATCAGCAGCACCAGTGCGGGACGAATGCGCTTGCCGCCGGCGCTGATGATGTAGTCCGCGATCAGGCTGACCAGCGGTACATCCGAATGCAGCTGCGAGCGAATGGCGGCATCGACGGCCTTCATGTCGCTGGCGATCACGGACAAGGGGTGGTTCTCGGCGGGCTTCGGGGCGGACACGATGGTAGGCGGTTCGGTTAAAGGCCGGAATTATACGATGCACCCGAACGTCGGCAGCGTATTGCTCCCTTTGCCAGCCATGCGGAGCGGGGGTAAGGCGGGTTTTGACTCGTTTCCTAAGTCCATGTATAATTTGAGGTTTTCCCTCTTTGGCAACAGGCTTTCCTGTGGCTTGCAAGGGTGAAGCAGTATCCCGGTGGCGCAGGCCCCGGGCGTTTTTTCCAAACTCAATTGATGAGGTTCCCATGTACGCGGTCATAAAAACCGGCGGCAAGCAATACAAAGTTGCTGCTGGCGAAAAACTTAAAGTAGAACAGATACCGGCAGACATCGGCTCCGAAATCACCCTGGACGAAGTGCTCGCAGTGGGCGCTGGCGATACCATCAAATTCGGTACGCCGCTGGTTCAAGGTGCCAAGGTGCTGGCTACGGTAGTGGCGCACGGTCGCCATGACAAGGTGAAGATTTTCAAGATGCGTCGTCGCAAGCACTATCAGAAGCGTCAAGGCCATCGCCAGAATTACACCGAACTGCAAATCGTCTCGATCAACGGCTAAGCAGCCGGGATCCACCACCGAATCAGGAGCATCAAATGGCACACAAAAAAGGCGGCGGTACTACCCGCAACGGCCGTGACTCAGAGTCGAAACGACTTGGCGTGAAAGTCTACGGCGGCCAGTCCATCAACGCAGGCGGCATCATCGTTCGCCAGCGCGGTACCCGTCTGCATGCAGGCGAGAACGTCGGCATGGGCAAGGACCACACCCTGTTCGCGCTGATCGACGGCACCGTCAAGTTCGCAACCAAGGGCCTGCAAAAGCGTCACGTTGTGACGATCATCCCGGCCTGATAAGCTGCACCCGTCCTGCGGGAAGAAGGGCTCTGCCGCAGGCAGGGCCTTTTTCATTTGAATACCTGGAATATCGAAGCGGCAAATCATGAAGTTCATCGACGAAGCACGAATCGAGGTCGTGGCTGGCGACGGCGGCAACGGCGTGGCGTCGTTTTGCCGTGAGAAGTTCCGCCCGTTCGGCGGCCCTGACGGCGGCGACGGCGGCAAAGGCGGCAGCATCTACGCGATCGCCGACCGCAACATCAACACCCTGGTGGACTATCGCTACGCGAAGCTGCATCGCGCGAAGCGCGGAGAGAACGGCCGCGGCTCGGATTGCTACGGCAAGGGCGCGGACGACATCTACCTGCGCATGCCGGTCGGCACGCTGGTCACCGACCTGAACGATGGCGCCATCATCGCCGACCTGACCGAACACGGGCAGGTCGCTCTGCTGGCCAAGGGCGGCGAAGGCGGCTGGGGCAACATCCATTTCAAGTCATCGACCAACCGGGCGCCGCGTCAGAAGACCGACGGCAAGGAAGGCGAGCGCCGCGAACTGCACCTCGAACTGAAGGTGCTGGCTGACATCGGCCTGCTGGGCATGCCGAATGCCGGCAAGTCGACCTTCATCGCGTCGGTATCGAATGCGCGCCCGAAGATCGCCGATTATCCGTTCACCACGCTGCACCCGAACCTCGGCGTCGTGCGCGTCAGCCACGAAAAGAGTTTCGTGATTGCCGACATTCCCGGCCTCATCGAGGGTGCGGCCGACGGTGCGGGCCTGGGCGTGCAGTTCCTGCGCCACCTTCAGCGCACGCGGCTGCTGCTGCACATTGTCGACCTTGCGCCGTTCGACGCCAACGTCGATCCTGTGAAAGAGGCGAAGGCGATCGTCAAGGAGCTGAAGAAGTACGACGAGACGCTGTTCGAGAAGCCGCGCTGGCTGGTGCTGAACAAGCTCGACATGGTGCCGGACGAAGAGCGCGAGAAGCGCGTGAAGGACTTCATCAAGCGTTTCGGCTGGAAGGGGCCGGTGTTCCGCATCTCGGGCCTGACCCGTGAAGGCTGCGACGACCTCGTGACCGAAATCTATGACTACCTTGCCGCGCAGCGCGAGCATGAGCAGCGCGAGCAGTCCGGCATTGCCGAAGAAGCCATCGGCATCACCAGCATTGACGCCGACGATCCGCGCTTCAAATCGGTCGACTGAGCAGGACCCCACAAGAACAACGACATTCAACGGGCATTCCGATGCAATCCGTCATAAAGCAAGCGCAGCGCGTGATCGTCAAGGTCGGCTCGTCGCTGGTCACCAACGAGGGCAAGGGACTGGATCACGCAGCGATCGCGAAATGGGCGGACCAGATCGCGCAGCTGCGGCAGATGGGCAAGCAGGTCGTGCTGGTCAGCTCGGGGGCGATCGCCGAGGGCATGCAGCGGCTCGGCTTCGACAAGCGCCCGACGGGCATCCATGAATTGCAGGCGTGTGCCGCCGTCGGCCAGATGGGGCTCGCGCAAATCTATGAGACCAGCTTCCGCGCGCACGGCCTGCGCACCGCGCAAGTGCTGCTCACCCATGCCGACCTGGCCGACCGCGTACGCTACCTGAATGCGCGCTCGACGCTGTTCACGCTGCTCGGGCTGGGCGTGATCACAGTGATCAACGAGAACGACACTGTCGTCACCGATGAAATCAAGTTCGGCGACAACGACACCCTCGGCGCACTCGTCGCCAACCTGATCGAAGCCGACGCGCTGGTTATCCTGACTGACCAGCGCGGACTGTACACCGCCGATCCGCGCAAGGATCCCGCGGCCGAGTTCGTCCACGAGGCGACGGCCGGCGATCCGAAGCTCGAAGCCATGGCTGGCGGCGCCGGTACCGGCATCGGCAGCGGCGGCATGCTGACCAAGATCCTCGCGGCCCGCCGCGCGGCCAGTTCGGGCGCGCACACCGTGATTGCGTGGGGCAGGGAAGATCAGGTGCTGGTCCGGCTTGCGCAAGGCGAGGCAATCGGCACCCAGCTGACCGCGCAGACCGCGCGGCTGACCGCGCGCAAGCAATGGATGGCTGACCACCTGAAGACCGCCGGCCGGCTGGTGCTCGATGCCGGCGCGGTGCAGAAGCTCAGCCGCGAAGGGAAGTCACTGCTGCCAATCGGGGTGACGGAAGTGGGCGGTGAATTCGGGCGCGGCGATGTGGTGACCTGCGTCGACGAGAACGGCCGCGCGATCGCGCGCGGCATCACCAACTATGCGAGCGCAGAAGTACGCCGCATCCTGCGTCGCCCCTCAGGGGAAATCACAGGCATCCTCGGCTACATGGACGAGGAAGAGCTGATCCACCGCGATAATCTCGTGCTGCTCTGATCCTGCCGGCAGCGCCGGCCGCAGACCGTCACAGGCGAGCTTCGCTCCCCGGGCGAGAGTGCCGGGCCCCGTTTACTTGTATTCGCCCGGACGCGGGATGGGCTTTTGCCGACGCAGCCGTTCAACGATCGTTTCCGCCTTGCCCGCCACCGTGTCGGCGTCGCAGAAATAATCCTGCGCCAGCGCCGCATGGTAGCTGTTCGCGCCGACCTTTCCGATCGGGCGCCAGTTCGCGCCGGACGCCGGGGTCCAGCTGCCGTCGGGGCGCCCGGTCGCGTACAGCCGCCGCTCCATCGTGTCGCAGCGTATGCCCTCATGGCTGACATTGGTCGCACCGCTCGGACTGCGGATGACGCTGGTGAACCGAACGATCACGCTGTCGTTCACGCTGACCGACTTCGGGTCCACCGCAAATTCCATGGTCGCGATCGGGCTGACGTAGTAGCGCAGCAGCTTGTCCTTGGACGGTGCCGGCGGCAGCGTCACCGCGCTCTCGACCAGCTCCGGTTTCGTCTCGTCGCTATCCGCCAGCGCGGCCAGCGAGCCGTTGGCCGCCAGCCCGGCGAGGGTCGCCAGCGCCGCATGCAGCGCAGCAAGCTTCAGGGAAGGTTTCATTTCTGTTCGGGTTCGGCGGCGATGGCCGGCGTTACGGGGGCCGCAGTTGATGGCGCGGCCGCCTTGTGCGGCACACGTTCCCGCGGGCGTCGTCCGGTGGTTTGCTGCGGGCGCAGGAAGCGTGACAACTCCTGCAGGGCGCGCATGTAGACATCGCGCTTGAACTCGATCACGACGTCCAGCGGAATCCAGTAATCGTGCCAGCGCCAGGCGTCGAACTCCGGGTGGTCGGAGACGCGCAGGTTGACGTCGCAGTCACGGCCGACCATGCGCAGCAGGAACCAGATCTGTTTCTGCCCCTTGTAATGGCCACGGACTTCGCGCTTGATGAAATGATCAGGCACGTCATAGCGCAGCCAGTCGCGCGTGCGGCCGATGATCTTCACATGCTCTGAGCGCAGCCCGACCTCTTCCTCGAGCTCGCGGTACATCGCTTGCTCAGGGGTCTCGCCGTGCTTGATCCCGCCTTGCGGGAACTGCCACGAATGTTCTCGCACCCGCTTGCCCCACCAGACTTCGTTCTGATGGTTCAGCAGGATGATGCCGACGTTCGGGCGGTAGCCTTCACGGTCCAGCATGATGCACCTCGGTTTTCCTGCGGTCCGCGCGGCGGTTTTGCGGCAATGTCCGGCGCGCGCGGTCAGGCGGCGCGCTGCCGGTGCAAGGGTGCTGCGATCCGAAGGCGCGGGCCCGCGAATACTTTAAAATTGGGATTGATTATAACCCTCTATTTTTCAAAAATTTTCCCCTCATGCGCGCCTCCCGATTTTTTGTTTCCACTCTCAAAGAAGCCCCGTCCGATGCGGAGATCGTCAGCCACAAGCTGATGCTGCGCGCCGGGATGATCAAGCGCCTCGGCTCGGGCATCTACAACTACATGCCGATGGGCCTGCGCGTGATCCGCAAGGTGGAGAACATCGTCCGCGAGGAAATGAACCGCGCCGGCGCCATCGAACTGCTGATGCCGCTGGTGCAGCCGGCCGAGCTGTGGCAGGAGACCGGCCGCTGGGACAAGATGGGGCCGGAACTGCTGCGCCTCAAGGACCGGCACGGCCGCGATTTCGCGCTGCAGCCGACCTCGGAAGAAGTCGTCACCGACATCGCCCGCGGCGAGATCCGCTCGTACCGCCAGCTGCCGGTCAACTTCTACCACATCCAGACCAAGTTCCGCGACGAGCGCCGGCCCCGCTTCGGGCTGATGCGCGGGCGCGAATTCACGATGAAGGATGCGTACTCGTTCGACCGCGATGCCGAAGGCCTGAAGCAGTCATACCAGCTGATGGTCGATGCCTACACGCGGATCTTTACCCGCTTCAGACTGAAGTTCCGTGCGGTTGCCGCCGACAACGGTGCGATCGGCGGCTCCGGCTCGCAGGAATTCCACGTGATCGCCGATACCGGCGAAGATGCGCTGGTCTACTGCCCGACCTCCGACTATGCGGCCAACATCGAGGCGGCCGAGGCGCTTGCGCCCTCAGCGCCGCGTGCGCAAGCCGCACAGCCGCTGGTCAAGGCGCCGACGCCGGGCAAGGAACGCTGCCCGGACGTCGCCGCGCTGCTCGGCCTGCCGCTGACGCAGACGGTGAAATCGATCGTGCTGTCGGTCGAGCGCGACGAGGGCCGGCGTGAAATCTGGCTGCTGCTGTTGCGCGGCGACCATGAGCTGAACGAAGTCAAGGCAGGCAAGCTGCCCGGCATCGGTCCGTTCCGCTTCGCCAGCGACTCGGAGATCGCCGAGCATTTCGGCTGCAAGCCCGGCTACCTGGGCCCGATCGGCACGGCCAAGCCAGTAAAGTTAATCGCAGACCGCACCGTCGCTGCGATGAGCGACTTCGTTTGCGGCGCCAATGACGCAGGCTTCCACTACACCGGCGCGAACTGGGGTCGCGACCTGCCGGAGCCCGAAGTTGCCGATATCCGCAACGTGGTTGCCGGCGACCCTTCGCCGGACGGCAAGGGCGTGCTCGAGATCCAGCGCGGCATCGAAGTCGGCCATGTGTTCCAGCTCGGCACGCGCTACTCGGAAGACATGAAGGCCACCTACCTCGACGAGAAGGGGCAGCCGCAGCTGATGCAGATGGGCTGCTACGGCATCGGCGTCACGCGTATCCTCGGCGCGGCGATCGAGCAGAATTACGACGCGAAGGGCATCATCTGGCCGGCATCGATCGCGCCGTTCGAAGTCGTGCTGTGCCCGATGGGCTACGACCGCAGCGCGGCCGTCAAAGAGGCTGCCGACGCGCTGTACGCATCGCTGCAGGCCGCCGGTATCGACGTGGTGCTGGATGACCGCGGCGAGCGCCCGGGCGTGATGTTCGCCGACTGGGAGCTGATCGGCGTGCCGCACCGCGTGGTGATCGGCGAGCGTGGCCTGAAGGACGGCATGCTCGAATACCAGGGCCGCCGTGACGAGGCGGCCACGCCGGTGCCGCCGGCCGGCATGGTCGAGTTCCTGCAGGCCCGTCTCGCGGCCTGATCGCCATGACGGCATACCGGTCAGCCTGGGGTATTCACCGCTGGCTGCCGGTTTTGTCGCTCTGCTGTGCGCTGACGCCGGCCGTTGCCGGCAACCAGGCTGAAGAGCAACTTGCCGACCCGGTGCGCGCCGCGCTCACGCGCGCCATCACCGAGCCGCGTCCGCTGCAACAGCGCTTTGCCACCGACGCCGATCGCGCCGAATGGCAGAGCTGGTTCGCCGTGATGTCGGCGAGGCTGCACAGCCGAATGCCTGACCCGATGGTGCGATCCGAATTCCTGCAGACCGTCTGGTACGAGGCTCGCCGGGCCGGACTCGAGCCGGCGCTGGTGCTGGGACTGGTGCAGGTCGAATCGGGCTTCCGCAAATACGCGATCTCATACGCCGGCGCGCGCGGCTACATGCAGGTGATGCCGTTCTGGACGCGCGTGATCGGCGACGGTGAGGCATCGAAGCTGTTCCGGATGCAGGCGAACCTGCGCTACGGCTGCTCTATACTGCGGATGTACATCAACATGGAGCGGGGCGACCTGTATTACGCGCTCGGCCGCTACAACGGCAGCCGCGGACGCCCCGAGTACCCGAACGCGGTGCTCGCCGCGCGCAAGCGCTGGCAGCATCCGTGAAAGATACTGGAGAAAAGAACATGAACAAACTGCTGCTGTCCCTTGTCCTCGCCTGCATCGCACCGCTCGCGGTGGCCAACCCCGGCATGACCACGCCGGCGGCCAACAGCCAGAATGCCGACTTTGTCGCCGGCAAGCAAGCGATCGACCGCAAGGACTGGAAGGCTGCCGTCGAGTCGCTGTCGAAAGCCGAGAAGAGCATGCCGGCCAATGCGGACCTGCACAACTTCCTCGGCTATGCATACCGCCATCTCGACGACCTCGACAACTCGTTCCGGCATTACAAAGAGGCGCTGCGCCTCGACCCGAAGCATCGGGGCGCACATGAGTACATCGGGCAGGCTTACCTGAAGGCGAAGCAGCCGGAGAAGGCTGCCGAGCATCTGGCAGAGCTGGAAAAGCTCTGCGGCAAGGGCTGTGAAGAATACAAGGACCTGGCAAAGGCCATCGCGAATTACAACAAGGCCAGGTGAGCGGTGATGCCGCCGCCGGGACTGTCCGGCGCACAAACAAAAACGCCCGCAACGTTGCGGGCGTTTTTGTTCGGCACCTGAAAATTACTTCAAGTGGCCAGAGATCAGCTTGGTCATTTCGAACATCGAGACGGTCTTCTTGCCGCCGAAAACGACCTTCAGCTTGTCGTCTGCATTGATGTTGCGCTTGTTGACGCTGTCCTGCAGCTTGTTCTTCTTGATGTAGTCCCAGACCTTCTTGGTCACATCGGTGCGCGGCATCGGGTTTGCGCCGATGACAGCTGCCAGTGCGGCCGACGGGGTCATGGGCTTCATGAATGCTGCGTTGGGCTTGCGTGCGGTCTTTGCTGCGGCCTTCTTTGCCGGTGCCTTCTTCGCTGCCACTTTCTTTGCTGCCGGTGCCTTCTTCGCTACGACTTTTTTCGCTGCAGGCTTCTTCGCGGCTACTGCCTTCTTGGCCGGCGCTTTTTTCGCCACGGGCTTCTTCACTGCTGCTTTTTTTGCTGCGGGTTTCTTCGCGGCCGGCTTCTTCGTAGCTGCCGCTTTCTTGGCTGTAGCCATTGTTGAACCTCCTTTGCTGTCATGGTGAAAAATTGCGCCGATTCACGCACCGCCAATAGTCGTAGGGTTTTGTTCGGGATGCAAGTGTTTTTAGAGGGAATTTATGCTTTTTTCCCTATGGCGGAGACGGTGCGGGCGACTGGCGCAAGGGCCGGTTGAGCAACGCAGTGAGGCGCGCGCGCGAGGGGAAGTGCCGGTCCGGTACGCCGGCAGCAGGGGGCGGCTGCAGAGTGACGCGCCCCCGGAAGGCGGTCAGCGCATGCCGGGCATCATGCCCTTCATGCTGCGCATCATCTTCAGCATGCCGCCGCCCTTGAACTTCTTCATCACCGATTGCATCTGCTCGAATTGCGACAGCAGTCGGTTCACTTCCTGCACCTGCACACCGGCGCCGGTCGCAATGCGACGCTTGCGTGATGCCTTGATCAGCTCCGGCTTGGCACGCTCCTGCGGGGTCATCGAATTGATGATCCCTTCCATCCGGCGCACCTGCTTCTCGGCCTGGTCCATGTTGGTGCCGTTGGCTGCCTGCTGGAACTGGGCCGGCAGCTTGTCGATCAGCCCGGACAGGCCGCCCATTTTTTTCATCTGCGAAAGCTGGACCTTGAAGTCATTCAGGTCGAATTTGCCGCCGCCCTTGATCTTCTGCGCCAGGTCCTGCGCGGCCGCCATGTCGACGCCTTTTTTCGCTTCTTCGACCAGCGCGAGGATGTCGCCCATGCCGAGGATGCGATTGGCCATCCGGTCCGGGTCGAAGGCTTCGAGGCCGTCGAGCTTCTCGGCCACGCCGGCAAACTTGATCGGCTTGCCGGTCACGTGCCGCACCGACAGCGCGGCGCCGCCGCGCGCATCACCGTCGAGCTTGGTCAGCACGATGCCGGTCAGCGGCAGCGCGTCATTGAAGGCGCGCGCGGTGTTGATCGCATCCTGGCCGAGCATGGCGTCGACCACGAACAGTGTCTCGATCGGCTTGACCGCCGCATGCAGCGCGCTGATCTCCTGCATCATCGCCTCGTCGATGCCGAGGCGGCCGGCGGTATCGATGATGAGCACTTCATGATGGTGGCGCTTGGCCCAGTCGACGGCAGCCAGCGCAATGTCGACCGGCTTCTGCGACGGCTCCGACGGGAAGAAGTCGGCGCCGACCTGGGTCGTGACGGTCTGCAGCTGTCCGATCGCCGCCGGGCGGTAAACGTCGGTCGAGACGGTCAGCACCTTTTTCTTTTTCTGCTCCTGCAGGTACTTCGCGAGCTTGCCGGCGGTGGTGGTTTTGCCCGCACCCTGCAGGCCGGCCATCAGGATGATCGCCGGCGGCTGTGTCGCGAACGACAGTTGCGACGCCTCGACGCCCAGGTCCGCGCCCATCAGCTTGGCCAGTTCGTCGTGCACCACGCCCACCAGCGCCTGGCCCGGCGTCAGCGAGCCGATCACTTCCTCGCCGAGCGCCTTTTCCTTGACCCGGGTGATGAAGTCGCGCACTGCCGGCAGGGCGACGTCGGCCTCGAGCAGGGCGAGGCGCACTTCGCGCAGCATGTCGGCGGTGTTCGACTCGGTGAGCCGCGCCTCGCCGCGCATGGTTTTGACAACTTTGGACAGGCGTTGCGTGAGGTTGTTGAGCATGGTCTTGATCGAATCCGGGGCAGGGTGTGCGGCGCGCGGAAAAAGCGTGGCCGCAGAGGGAAATCAGACCGTGATTTTACCGCACCCCCACCCGGTCGCGCCCGGGCCTTGGTGTACACTAAACCAATGCCTTCCCTCACCTTCGTCGCCGCCGGCTTCCTCTACCTGACCTGTGCGCTGTTGCCCGAGCGGCACCGCCAGCCCGTGGCGATCGGCACGGCGTTTGCGTGGCTGCTGCACGGCGTCGCGCTGGCCGGCCTCGTCGTCTCTCCCGACTTTCTGCGGCTGGGCTTTGCCGCGATGCTGTCGGCTGCGCTGTGGCTGTCGGTCGCCGCGTACTGGGTGGAGAACCGCAATCTCGCCGTCGAAGGCCTGCGCCGGCTGGTGCTGCCGACGGCCGCGGTCGCCACGGTGCTGCCGCTGCTGTTCCCCGGCAGCGTGATTCCGCTGGCGGGCAAGTCGTCGCTGTTCTCATGGCATATCGCGCTGTCCACGCTGGCCTATGGTTCGCTGACCATCGCCGCCTTTCATGCGGTGCTGATGGCCATGCAGGAGTCGCGCCTGCATTCAATGCAAAACGCTGCCGCGCACCGCAACTGGTGGTCGCAGGCGATCGACCGCCTGCCCGCGCTGCTGACGATGGAGCGGCTGCTGTTCCGGATGATCGGCATCGGCTTCACTCTGCTGACCCTGACGGTGCTGTCCGGCGTGTTCTTCTCCGAGCAGTTGTTCGGCATGCCGTTCCGGCTCGAGCACAAGACGGTGTTCACGCTGCTGTCCTGGGCGCTGTTCGGCGTCCTGCTCGCAGGTAGGCAGTGGCGCGGCTGGCGCGGCAAGACGGCGCTGTCCTTCACGCTGACCGGTTTCCTGACCTTGCTGCTGGCCTATGTCGGCAGCCGCTTCGTGCTCGAAGTGGTACTGCACCGGGGGGCGGCGTGAAGTACCTGCTGCTCGGACTGCTCGCCTATGTCGCGTGGCGCTGGTACGCCGCGCAGAAACCGGGCGACGGTGAGCCGCCGGCGCAGGCTTCGCCGCCGCCGGCCGCCGGCAGCGAGAAGATGGTCAGCTGCGCACACTGCGGCATTCACTTGCCGCAGTCCGAGGCGATCGGCGGCGCAGGCGCGCTGCATTTCTGCAGCAACGAACACCGGCAGCATTACACGGACCGCCACCCGTCCTGACACACGCGCGTCGCCCCGGGTGTTGCGTTTCGCCCGCAGAGGGCGCCACCGGCGGCGCGCTTGCAGTACGCTTGCGCGTCTTCCTGCTTCCATCTCCTTTTCGTCCTGTTCCCATGCTGACCGCAGAGGCGTCTTCCGTCGACACCGGCTTTCGCCTGCTGGGCAATTCGCCGGCGATGGTCGCGGTGCGCGAGCGCATATTGCGGATCGCGGACAGCGATGCCGCGGTGGCAATCGTCGGCGAATCCGGCAGCGGCAAGGAACTGGCTGCGCGTGACTTGCATGCGCGCAGCCGGCGCGGCGCGCATTCCTTCATCGCAGTCAATTGCGGTGCCATCCCCGAGACACTGATGGAGTCCGAATTTTTCGGTCACCGGCGCGGCGCGTTCACCGGCGCCCACGAGGAGCGCGGCGGCTTCTTTCAGGCGGCGCACCGCGGTACGCTGTTTCTTGACGAGGTGGCCGAATTGCCGCCGTCGATGCAGGTCAAGCTGCTGCGCGCGCTGCAGGAGCGCAGCGTGCGCCGACTCGGCAGCCAGCGGGAAGAAGCGGTCGACGTGCGTGTCGTGTCGGCGACCAATCGCGACCTTGCGGACGCGGTCCGGCGCGGCGCCTTCCGGCAGGACCTGTATTACCGCCTTCATGTGATTGAACTCAGGCTGCCGCCGCTGCGGGAGCGGCGCGAAGACCTGCCGCTGCTGTGCGGCGCGATACTCGGGCGGCTTGGCGGCGCGCAAGCCGCCCGGTTGTCGGCGGACGCCATCGCCCGACTGCGCGCGCATGATTTTCCCGGCAACGTGCGCGAGCTGGAAAATGTGCTCGAGCGGGCGCTGGCCCTGGGCTGCGAAGCGGTCATCGGGGCGGAAGACTTGCAGTTCGAGTCGGTCAGTGCGGAAGCGGCCTGCCTGCCGCGCGCCGCCGGCGACACGAGCTTGCCGCTCTCGCTGGGCGAACACCTCGAGGCCGTCGAGCGGGAGCTGGTGGGGCGCGCGTTGCGCCAGGCGCGCTATTGCCGCCGCCGCGCCGCGGCGCTTCTTGGGATAAGCTTGCGCCAGTTGCGCTACAGGATACAGCGGCTGGCGATCCATGACCTTGACTGACAGATTGTTCACCATCGACGACGAAGGCTGGTGCCGCGAAGCGCGGCGCGCACGCTGCACGAATTTCGACCTGCGCCCGGAAGGCGCCGACATCAGCCTGCTGGTCGTGCACAACATCAGCCTGCCGCCAGGTGAATTCGGCGGCGGCTACATCGAAGACCTGTTCGGCAACCAGCTTGATTGCGATGCGCATCCGTACTTCGACCAGTTGCGCGGCTTGCGTGTCTCCGCGCATTTCCTGATCCGGCGCGACGGTAGCGTGGTGCAGTTCGTGCCGACCGGTGCGCGCGCATGGCATGCCGGCCTGTCCAGCTTTGAGGGGCGCGAACGCTGCAACGATTTTTCGATCGGCGTCGAACTCGAGGGCAGCGACTTCACCGCCTTTGGCGATGCGCAGTACGACAGCCTTGCCCGCCTCGCGCATGCGCTGCGACAGCGCCATCCGATTTCCGCCGTGCGCGGCCACGAACATGTGGCTCCCGGACGCAAGACCGATCCGGGCCCGCATTTCGACTGGCCGCGCTTTCGCGCCGCACTCGCGGCGCTGCAAACAGGCGATCGGAATCTTCTGGCGGAAAGTCAACAGGATTTGAGCTTTCCTTTTTAAAAAATCCGGTTGCAAGTTGTCTACTCGGGCACTAGAATTAGTGCTCATTACAGCCCCATCTACTAGATATAGTGGCAAGGCTTTCCAAATGATCTGATCAGGCACGGAGAGTGCAAACACGTTTATTCGGAGGATTCCGAGATATTCCGGGTCTGATCAGGGCCCATCGGCAGCGAGCAGTTTCCAGTTGATGCCCACGCAAAGACGCGTGCGGCGCAGTAGCAGGGAAGCAAAAAAAACAATGGCAGCGTCGGGCGTCGTCCCGGCCTGTCTCGTACAACAGGGCTATTACGTCCGGAGTAACACCATCAGGAGGCGCAATGCTTACTACTCAAGAATCCACAGGCAAGGCCAGCCAAGAATTTGCGCCCATCGCGACCACCCTGTCGCCGTCCACCGTGGCGACGGCGGCGGGCATCAGCGAATACAAGATCATCCGCCGCAACGGCGCCGTGGTCGGCTTCGAGCCGTCGAAGATTTCCATTGCCATGACCAAGGCCTTCCTCGCCGTGAACGGCGGGCAGGGCGCAGCATCGGCGCGCGTGCGCGAACTGGTCGAGCAGCTGACCCAGATGGTGGTCACCGCGCTGATCCGTCGCCAGCCGGCCGGCGGCACCTTCCACATTGAAGACGTGCAGGACCAGGTCGAACTCGCGCTGATGCGCTCGGGCGAGCATGACGTCGCGCGCGCCTACGTGCTGTACCGCGCCAAGCGTCAGGAAGAGCGCGCGCAGCAGCAGGCCGCCAAGGCCGAGGCCGAGCCGCATGCCACGCTGCACATCGTCGCCGATGGCCAGCGCGTGCCGCTCGACCTCGACAAGCTGAAGAAGATGATCACGTCCGCCTGCCTGGGCCTGGAGTCGAACGTCGACGCCGAGGCGATCCTGCAGGAGACCGTGCGCAACCTGTACGACGGCGTGCCGGTCGAGGAACTGTACAAGTCCGCCATCCTGGCTGCCCGTGCGCTGATGGAAAAGGATCCGGCCTACAGCCAGGTCACCGCCCGCCTGCTGATGCACACCATCCGCAAGGAGGTGTTCGGCCAGGAAGTTGCGCAGGGTGACGCGAAAGAGCATTACCTCGACTACTTCCCGAAGTTCATCAAGAAGGGCATCGCCGCCGACCTGCTCGACCCGAAGCTGGCGCAGTTCGACCTGAGCCAGCTGGCCGAAGCGCTGGTGCCGGAGCGCGACCTGCAGTTCGGCTACCTCGGCCTGCAGACCCTGTATGACCGCTATTTCCTGCACATCCAGGGCACCCGCATCGAGATGCCGCAGGCGTTCTACATGCGCGTCGCGATGGGCCTGGCGTTGAACGAGATCGAGCGCGAGGCGCGCGCGATCGAGTTCTACAACCTGCTGTCGACCTTCGACTTCATGAGCTCGACCCCGACCCTGTTCAACTCGGGCACCCAGCGCTCGCAGCTGTCGTCGTGCTACCTGACCACCGTGTCGGACGACCTCGACGGCATCTACGAGGCAATCAAGGAAAACGCGCTGCTGGCCAAGTTTGCCGGCGGCCTCGGCAATGACTGGACCCCGGTGCGCGCGCTCGGCGCCCACATCAAGGGCACCAACGGCAAGTCACAGGGCGTGGTGCCGTTCCTGAAGGTGGTCAACGACACCGCCGTCGCCGTCAACCAGGGCGGCAAGCGCAAGGGCGCGGTCTGCGCGTACCTCGAGACCTGGCACATGGACATCGAGGAATTCCTCGACCTGCGCAAGAATACCGGCGACGACCGCCGCCGCACGCACGACATGAACACCGCGAACTGGATCCCGGACCTGTTCATGAAGCGCGTGATGGAGAAGGGCGAATGGACGCTGTTCTCCCCGAGCGACGTGCCTGACCTGCACGACCTGGTCGGCAAGAAGTTCGAGGAAGCCTACCTGCGCTACGAGGCGAAGTGCGCGTCCGGCGAGCTGAAGCTGTACAAGAAAATCGCCGCGACGGACCTGTGGCGCAAGATGCTGTCGATGCTGTTCGAGACCGGCCATCCGTGGATCACGTTCAAGGATCCGTGCAACATCCGTTCGCCGCAGCAGCACGTCGGCGTCGTGCACAGCTCGAACCTGTGCACCGAGATCACGCTGAACACCAACGATTCCGAGATCGCGGTCTGCAACCTCGGTTCGGTGAACATGCCGGCGCACATGAAGGACGGCCAGCTCGACCACGCCAAGCTGCAGAAGACGGTTCGCACCGCGATGCGCATGCTCGACAACGTGATCGACATCAATTACTACGCGGTCAAGAAGGCGCGTGATTCCAACCTGCGCCACCGTCCGGTCGGCATGGGCATCATGGGCTTCCAGGACTGCCTGCACATCATGCGCGTGCCGTATGCGTCGAAAGAGGCGGTGGAATTCGCCGACCGTTCGATGGAAGCGGTCTGCTATTACGCCTACATGGCATCCACCGAGCTGGCCGAGGAGCGCGGCACCTACAGTTCCTATCGCGGCTCGCTGTGGGACCGTGGCATCCTGCCGCAAGACTCGCTGAAGCTGCTGGCCGAGGAGCGCGGCGGCTACCTGGAAGTGGATTCGTCCGAGACCATGGACTGGCCGGTGCTGCGCGAGCGCATTAAGCGCTTCGGCATGCGCAATTCGAACTGCGTGGCGATCGCGCCGACGGCAACCATCTCGAACATCATCGGGGTGTCCGCCTGCATCGAGCCGACCTACCAGAACCTGTACGTGAAGTCGAACCTGTCGGGCGAGTTCACCGAGATCAACGAGTATCTGGTGCGCGACCTGAAGGCGCGCGGCCTGTGGGACGAAGTGATGGTCGCCGACCTGAAGTACTTCGACGGCAGCCTGGCCCGCATCGACCGCATTCCGCAGGACCTGCGCGAGATCTACGCGACCGCGTTCGAGGTCGACCCGAGCTGGCTGGTGGAGGCCGCATCGCGCCGCCAGAAGTGGATCGACCAGGCACAGTCGCTGAACATCTACATGGCGGGCGCGTCCGGCAAGAAGCTGGACGAGACCTACAAGATGGCCTGGCTGCGCGGCCTGAAGACGACCTACTACCTGCGCACCATCGGCGCGACGCATGCGGAAAAGTCGACCACCAAGGCGGGCGCGCTGAATGCGGTGTCGGCCGACATGCCGGCCGTGTCGGCGGCAGCGGCTGCTCCGGCGGCATCCGCGTCCGCGCCGGCGGTGACGGAGGGAGCGGCCTGCTACCTGCGTCCGGGCGACCCGGGCTTCGAAGAGTGCGAGGCCTGCCAGTAAACGACGGCAGCCGGCCGGCAATCGACAGGAGCTCGATCAATCCGGCCGGCGCGCAAAGAACTATCCTTACCTACACAAGCAACAAAGGAATACACCATGCTTTCATGGGATGACGAACCCGCAGCACCGGCCGCCCCCGCAGCGCGCGCTGGCCAGCCTGTACCGCAGCTGCAGCCGGTGACGGCCGTGCCGTTCGCGACGCACGCCGATGCCGCGCTCGACCCGGGCATCCTTGCCCGTCCGACCGCGCCAGCCGACGCCAGCAACCGCGTGAAGGCGGTCGACAAGCGCATCATCAACGGCACCACCGACGTCAACCAGCTCGTGCCGTTCAAGTACAAATGGGCGTGGGACAAGTACCTGGCCGGCTGCGCGAACCACTGGATGCCGCAGGAAATCAACATGCAGCGCGACATCGAGCTGTGGAAGAACCCGAACGGCCTGTCGGAAGACGAGCGTCGTCTGGTCAGGCGCAACCTCGGCTTCTTCGTGACGGCCGACTCGCTGGCGGCGAACAACATCGTGCTCGGCACCTACCGCTTCATCACCGCGCCCGAGTGCCGCCAGTACCTGCTGCGCCAGGCGTTCGAGGAAGCGATCCACACGCATGCCTACCAGTACATCGTCGAGTCGCTCGGACTGGACGAAGGCGAGATCTTCAACGCGTACCACGAGGTCGCGTCGATCCGCGACAAGGACGAGTTCCTGATCCCGTTCATCGATACACTGACCAATCCGGAGTTCAAGACCGGCACCGTCGAGGCGGACCAGCAGCTGCTGAAATCGCTGATCGTGTTCGCGTGCCTGATGGAGGGATTGTTCTTCTACGTCGGCTTCACGCAGATCCTTGCGCTCGGCCGGCAGAACAAGATGGTCGGCGCCGCCGAGCAGTACCAGTACATCCTGCGCGACGAGTCGATGCACTGCAATTTCGGGATCGATTTGATTAATACAATCAAGCTCGAGAACCCGCATTTGTGGACGCCGGCCTTCAAGGAAGAGATAAAGGCGTTGTTTTTGCACGCGGTGGAGTTGGAATATCGCTACGCTGAGGATACAATGCCGCGTGGCGTGCTTGGCCTGAATGCTCCCATGTTCAAAGGCTACCTGCGATTCATCGCAAACAGGCGCGCAACGCAGATCGGTCTGGATGCGCTGTTCGAGCAGGAAGAGAATCCCTTCCCGTGGATGAGCGAGATGATCGACCTGAAGAAGGAACGCAATTTCTTCGAGACCCGCGTCATCGAGTATCAGACCGGTGGTGCGCTGAGCTGGGATTGACGTTCAAACGGTGGCCGCGCCGTGCGCAGCCGCCGCGAAGTTTCTGAAGTCCGCCGGCGTTGCCGGCGGTCCTGCAGAGAAGCTCAAAGAGGAAAGGCAGAAGCTGTACTTGATGGACAGTACCCGACCTAACCCGACTTTTTTGACTGCGCAGATCCGCCCGACGACATCGGGCGAGGCGGCGTATTCTTCGAAAAAAGATTTGGCCTTCCTGCAACTGGATTCCGACGCCGGCATTGCTGCCGGCGTTTTTTTTAGCCAGCCGGAGCGGCGCACGCCTGCCTGATGCGAGCCTGGCCACGGCAGGCGCCGTGGTCGTGCCGGGGCAAGCGGTGCCGGGGCGCGCGTCGACGCAGTTGTGCTGCGGACGATACGGCGCCGCGCGAAGGCTGGCTGGAGTAGCTGAAGTGCTGCATCGACGAGGAGATGCAGCAGTTCAGCTGGTGCCGCATTCATTAGCGCAAGCGGGTCTCTGTTGCTTGCGCCGATGAATAATCCGCCCTGGTCTCGTGCCTGGTCGGGTTTCCCACTTGTACCTGGTGATATCACATCACGTGAAGGAGAACGAAATGGCAACAGCTAAGAAAAAACCTGCAGCGAAGAAGGCAGCGGCCAAGAAGCCGGTAGCGAAGAAGGCCGCAGCGGCCAAGAAGCCGGCTGCCAAAAAAGTCGCAGCGAAGAAGCCGGTAGCAAAGAAGGCGGCAGCGGCCAAGAAGCCGGCGGCTAAAAAAGTCGCAGCGAAAAAAGTCGCCGCGAAGAAGCCGGTAGCCAAGAAGGCCGCGGCGAAGAAAGTCGTCGCCAAGAAGGCCGTAGCGAAGAAGCCGGTAGCCAAGAAGGCCGCAGCGAAGAAAGTCGTCGCCAAGAAGCCGGCGGCGAAGAAAGTCGCCAAGAAGGCCGTAGCGAAAAAGCCGGCAGCCAAGAAGGTCGCCAAGAAGGCCGTAGCGAAAAAGCCGGCAGCCAAGAAAGCCGCGCCGAAGAAGGCCGCTCCGAAAGCCGCGTCGAAAGCAGCTCCGAAAGCAGCCGCAAAAAAAAAGTCGGTAGCTAAGAAACCGGCTGCTGCACCGGCGGCGGCCGTCAAGACCGTGCTGAGCCCGGCGGCTGCATGGCCGTTTCCGACCGGCGTGCGCCCGTAAGCGCAGCTGGTTTGGCGGCCTGATTCGTTTCAGGCAAAATCACCGCTGCATGCCCGCTGGGCTGCAGCGGTTTTTTTTCGTTCGTGCCGGCGCGTGATGGCGTCCTCGTCCTGCCCTCGGCGGCAGATGCGCGATGGTACGAGCGCCTTGCGTGAAGTTCAAAACAGATAAGCGGTGAACGCGTGATCCACTCCATCTTCAATCTCGTCATCGATACCCTGGCGACCATCGTCGCCAGCCTGCTGCTGTTCCGTTTCTGGATGCAGGCGGTGCGCGTGCGCCCGCCGTTCTCGCTGGGGCAGTTCATCTTTCGACTGACTGACTGGCTGGTGCTCCCGTTGCGCAAGCTGCTGCCGGGCATGGGTGGCTATGACTGGGCGAGCCTGGTGGGTGCCTGCGTCGTGTTGCTGGCCTCGATGGCGATACAGCTGGGGGTGCGCTCCGCGTTCGCCGTCGATGTCTGGCTGCTGCTGTCGCTGCTGGCGCTGGTGCATGCGATCGCCTACGGGCTGATCGGGCTGATCTTCCTGGAAGTGATCTTGAGCTGGGTGAATCCGCAGGCGCCGATCGCGCCGACCGTGCGTGCATTGACCGAACCGGTGTTGCGACCGTTCCGCCGGGTGCTGCCGGCAATTGCCGGCATCGACTTGTCGCCTATCCTGGCCTTCCTTGCGCTGCGCATCCTGGTGTTCGTCGTCGAGAGCGTGGTGTACGGCCTGCACTGACCGCCAACGCGCCGCTCCCGACGCGGCGAGGTTCAGAAGCGGTAGCCGAATTCCTTCTCGAAGCGCTGCTCGATCTGTTCGAGCGTCGGCGCATGGTTTTGCCCGCCCTGGCTTTCGATTTTCAGCGCACCCATCAGCGATGCGAGTCGGCCGATCGTCATCCAGTCCATGCCGCGGGTCAGGCCGAAAAGCATGCCGGCACGGAAAGCGTCACCGCAACCGGTCGGGTCGATCACCTTGTCCACCTTCACGACCGGAATGTCGATCTTGCCGTCGGCCGTGAAGATCTCCGCGCCCTGTTCGCCCCGGGTGACGATCAGTGCCGACACGCGTTCCGCGATTTCCGACAGCGTCAGTCCGGTACGCTCGGTCAGCAGTTCGGCTTCGTAGTCGTTCACGGCGACATAGGTGGCCAGTTCGATGAATTCCTTCAGCTCGTCGCCGCTGAACATCGGCAGGCCCTGGCCCGGGTCGAAGATGAACGGAATGCCGAGTGCCGCGCAGTCGCGCGCATGCTCGACCATGCCGTCGCGTCCGTCCGGCGCGATGATCGCGAGCTTCACGTCGCCCGCTTCCTTCACCTTGTTATGGTGCGAGTTCGACATCGCTCCCGGATGGAAGGCCGTAATCTGGTTGTTGTCCGCGTCGGTCGTGATGAAGGCCTGCGCGGTGTACGCGTCATCGTACGAGCGAACGCAGCGGGCCGGGATGCCGAGCTTGCCGAGGCGGTCGAGGTAAGGCGCGCCATCCTGGCCGAGCGTGGCCATGATCAGCGGTTCGCCGCCCAGCAGCTTCAGGTTGTAAGCGATGTTGCCGGCGCAGCCGCCGAATTCGCGGCGGATACCCGGCACGAGGAAGGCGACATTGATCTTGTGCAGCTGGTCCGCCAGCAGCGCCTCGGAGAAGCGGCCGTGGAAGGACATGATGGTATCGAACGCGAGCGAGCCGCAGATCAGGGAAGTCATGAAAGGGCAGTGATCAGTGATAGAAGAGGGTCAGCTCGAATCCGGCCGGCGCTTCGCCAGCCAAATCGAACGGAATCCGGATTTCCGTTTCGGAGTGAGCCGCCATGCCGGCGGGGATTTCTTCCGTGCGCAGGTATTGCGCCGGCAGGAAGGCCTTGCGCACGAAGACTTTGCCATCTGCCCCTTTGAGCTGCAGGTCGATCGACGGCCAGGCTTGCGCCGTATCGCCCTGGTTGCGCAGCACCGCAACCAGCGTCAGGTGGGTGCCCTGCGCCGCGTCGGGTGCCGGGATCGTGCCGTCCGCGGTGGCTGCCGGCGACGGCACTGGCGATGCGTCGAGCTGGCTGGCCGCCAGCGACAACTTCTCGAGCCGCATCGGCAGCCGTATCGTGCAGCCTGCCTGCGCGCACAGCGCACGCAACTGGCGCGCGGCCTGCGGCGAACGTGCGGCGATCTCGTTGCGGAAGTAATAGACGAGCTGCGCAGCGAGCGCCAGCGTCAGCAGCGGGACGGCGATCCACAGCAGGATCTTCCATGTGCGGCGACCGCGCGAGCGGCGGCGCGCGGACTGGACGAACACGGGTTCCTGCACTGCTTCGTCGTCGTTCTCATCTCCGTAGTGTTTCGTGTCGTTGGCCAGCGGACCGATGTCGTCGTCGTGCGGGGCATCGTCTTCGTCACTGGCCGGGGCCTCGTCCGGCGTGTATCCGCCGAACTTTGCCGATGCCTGCGAGGCTGGTTCGGACCATGGTTTGGCCTGCAGGTCGGCGATGGCCAGCGACAGCGCATCCAGCTCTGCCTGCATTGCCGATCCGGCCGGCGTGGCGGTCGGCCCGTCGGTCGGGCCGAGGTCGTCCAGCGCAATGCGGCTGGCCCCGTCCGTTGCGACAGCCGGCATGGCCGACGCGGGCAAAGGTTCAGTCACGCCCATCGCCATTTCTGCCGGCGCGACTCGTCCACCAAAATCGAACAGCTGGTCGATGCCATCAAAGGTTTCGCGGCAGACGCCGCAACGGACCTTGCCGCCGCGCTGCTCCAGTTGTGCCTGCGTCACGCGGAACGGCGTATGGCAATGCGGGCAGCGGGTGGCGAACTGTTCCATCGTCAGGGTTCCTTGCGGCCGGCCAGCGCGACCCAGCCTTCACGTTCGGCCCACACCGACAGGGTGATGTGGGGCGCATAGGCGGCAATGACTTCATCGGCCTGGCGGGCCAGCACGCCGGAAAGCACCAGCGCGCCGCCCGGGGCGACGCGGCCGCACAGCATCGGCGCCATCAGCTTCAGCGGGCCCGACAGGATGTTGGCAGCGACGATGTCGTAGACCGTCGCGGCGCGCTCGGCACCGAACGGCTCCGGCAGGAACCACTGGATGTCGTCGCAGTGATTGCGCACGCCGTTGTCGCGCGCCGATACGATCGCTTGCGGATCGATATCGACGCCGTCGACGGGTTGCGCGCCCAGCTTGTGCGCGAGCATGGCCAGGATGCCCGAGCCGCAGCCGTAGTCGAGCAGCGATTGGCCGGCGACGACGTTCTGCTCCAGCCATTCCATGCACAGCCGGGTGGTCGGGTGGCTGCCGGTGCCGAAGGCAAGCCCGGGGTCGAGCTCGAGCACCAGCGCGCCGGGCTCCGGCGCGTCATGCCAGCTCGGCACCACCCAGATTTTCTGGCCGATGTGGATCGGGTCGAATTGCGACTGCGTGACGCGCACCCAGTCCTGCTCCTCGACCTTGCGCAGCGTGAACGGCAGCGGCTGCGCGATGCCGCACTGTGCGCAGGCTTCGCGCAGCAGTGCGTCGGCGTCGGTGCCGGCATCGGTCAGCGCCACCACGCGGCTGTGATCCCACGCATGCTGCTCGGGCTCCATGCCGGGCTCGCCGAACAGCGGGCGTTCGGCGTCGGTGCCCTCATCCGCGTCTTCCACCGACACCGACAGCGCGCCGGCTTCCATCAGCGCGTCCGACAGTTGTTCGGCATGCTCGCGCGGCGCTTCGATGACGATTTCAGTCCAGCTCATTCAGTTCACTTCTTGTCGGCGAGCTTCTGCTCAAGGTAGTGGATGTTGGTGCCGCCCTCGGCGAAGCGGCCATCCGTCATCAGTTCGCGGTGCAGCGGGATGTTGGTCATGATGCCCTCGACCACCATTTCCGACAGCGCGATCTGCATGCGGCGGATGGCCTGTTCGCGTGTGCTGCCGTACGAGATGACCTTGCCCACCATCGAGTCATAGTTCGGCGGCACGTAATAGCCCGCATACGCGTGCGAGTCGACGCGGATGCCCGGGCCGCCCGGCGCATGCCATGCCTGGATGCGGCCCGGCGACGGCGTGAACTTGAACGGGTCTTCCGCATTGATGCGGCACTCGATTGCATGGCCCTTCAGCACGATGTCGCGCTGGCGGAAGCGCAGCTTCTCGCCGGCGGCGATGCGGATCTGCTCCTGCACCAGGTCGATGCCGGTGATCATCTCGGTGACCGGATGCTCGACCTGAATGCGGGTGTTCATCTCGATGAAGTAGAACTCGCCGTTCTCGTACAGGAATTCGAATGTGCCCGCGCCGCGGTAGCCGATCTTGCGGCAGGCTTCGGCGCAGCGGTCGCCGATCTTCTCGATCAGCTTGCGCGGGATGCCCGGCGCCGGCGCTTCCTCGATCACTTTCTGGTGGCGGCGCTGCATCGAGCAGTCGCGCTCGCCGAGCCAGATCGCGTTCTTGAATTCGTCGGCCAGCACCTGGATCTCCACGTGGCGCGGATTTTCCAGGTACTTCTCCATATAGACTTCCGGATTGCCGAATGCGGCGCCGGCTTCGGTCTTGGTCATCGTGACGGCGTTCAGCAGCGCGGCTTCGGTGTGCACCACGCGCATGCCGCGACCGCCGCCACCGCCGGCGGCTTTGATGATCACCGGGTAGCCGATGCGGCGCGCGGTCTGCACGATCGCCTTCGGGTCGTCCGGCAGCGCGCCGTCCGAGCCGGGCACGCAGGGCACGCCGGCCTTGATCATCGCCTGCTTGGCCGACACCTTGTCGCCCATCAGGCGGATCGAGTCGGAACGCGGGCCGATGAATACAAAGCCGGACTGCTCGACGCGCTCGGCGAAGTCGGCATTCTCGGACAGGAAGCCGTAGCCCGGGTGGATCGCTTCCGCGTCGGTGACTTCGGCGGCGCTGATGATCGCCGGCATCGACAGGTAGCTTTGCGCGGACGGCGCGGGGCCGATGCAGACCGACTCGTCGGCCAGCTTCACGTATTTTGCTTCGCGGTCGGCTTCGGAATGGACAACCACCGTCTTGATGCCCATCTCGCGGCACGCGCGCTGGATGCGCAGCGCGATCTCGCCACGGTTGGCAATGAGGATTTTTTCAAACATTTTGCGGGACGCCCGATAGGGGACGCCTGCGGCGGCGGCCAAAGCCGCCGGATGCAGGCGCGATCCGGATTAACCGATGATGAACAGCGGCTGGCCGTATTCGACCGGCTGGCCGTTCTCGACGAGGATCTGCTTGATCGTGCCGCTTGCGTCGGCATCAATCTCGTTAAGCAGCTTCATCGCTTCGATGATGCACAACGTGTCGCCTTCCTTCACGGTCGAACCGACGTCGACGAAAGGTGCGGAGCCCGGAGCGGACGAGCGATAGAACGTGCCGACCATCGGCGACTTGACCACATGGCCAGCCGGCACGGCCTCGGCTGCCGGCGCTGCCGCCGGAGCAGCCGCCGGCGCGGCGTGGGCCGCAGCGGCCGGGGCGACCATTGCCTGCTGAGCCGGGGCCGGCATCATCATGACCTGGCCTTGCGGGGCCGGAGCGGCGTTC
>JACCDZ010243159.1_pt1 | contig 24812 bp, 22 predicted proteins | sample 7449551 | NCBI WGS metagenome assembly JACCDZ01 (sample SAMN15323452, study PRJNA562643) | freshwater metagenome | isolation source: river surface water | place: USA:Blue River Watershed | collected 2017-08-18 | reverse complement strand
TGACCGCCGGCCCGAATCCCGGCGGAATCCCGTAAGACCCGGGCGCCCTGCGCCCGGGCACGCGCGGCTTGGAGTGATAATATTTATCACCAATCCTGCCAGTACCGGAATCATGCTGACCGAAAAATTTTCTGCCGCTGTTTCGCTGGCTGCCCAGGCCCACGCCAACCAGATCCGCAAGGGCGCCGGCACGCCCTACATTGCGCACCCGCTGGGCGTCGCCGCGCTCGTGATCGAATTCGGCGGTGACGAAGATCAGACAATTGCAGCCTTGCTGCATGACGTGCTGGAAGACGGCGGGCCGCAATTTGCCGCGCCGATCGAACAGCAATTCGGCGCTCGCGTGTTGGGACTGGTGGAGGCCTGCACGGACGGCATGCCCGACGCCAGCGGCAAGAAAGCGCCATGGAAAGAGCGCAAGCTCGCTTACCTGCAGCATCTGGCGGACAGCCCGGACGACGCGCTGCTCATTTCTGCCAGCGACAAGCTGCACAACGCGCGTGCCATCCTTGACGACCTGCGCGACCCCGGTGTCGGACTGGGCGTCTTCGATCGCTTCCGCGCGAGCAGGGAAGAGACGCTGTGGTACTACGGCGAACTGGCGAGGATTTTCTCTGAAAGACAATGTCCGGTCGCCCGCAAGCTGTCGGACACGGTTGCCGAAATTCGTCGCATGGCGGCTTGAATCGACTGGCCAGGACCCCGACAGCGATTCATGGCTGTTATCCGGCCAAGCCTATCCCCCGCTGGTCCCCGCGCCGCCCCTGCAGCGTGCCGGCCTGTTTCTGCTGCAGCAGGTCGAGCATTTTCTGGTTGAACGCCGGCAGGTCATCCGGCTTGCGGCTGCTGACCCAGTTGCCGTCGACCACAGCCTCGCTGTCGACCCAGTCCCCGCCGGCATTGATGATGTCGTCGCGCAGCGTCGGCCAGCTGGTCATCGTGCGCCCGTCCACAAGCCCCGCCGACACCAGTATCCAGCCGCCATGGCAGATCACGAAGACCGGCTTGCCGTCTTCGTCCATGTCGCGCACGAAGCGCAACGCCTCGGGAACGGTGCGCAGCTGGTCGCCATTGATGACGCCGCCCGGCAACAGGACTGCGTCAAAATCCTGTGCGCTGGCCTGCGCGAGCGGCAGGTCCACCTCGAACTGCTCGCCCTTGTCGTGATGCCGGAAGCCCTGCACCTTGCCGGGCTTCGGCGACACGATCACGGTCGTGTATCCCTGATGCTGCAGGGCGTCGCGCGGTGCGGTCATCTCGACCTGTTCGAAACCGTCACTAACCAGGATCGCGACTTTCATCGCCTGCTGTCCGCTTGTCTGGCTCGCCATGGGAATCTCCTTCTGTGAAGTCAAAACCCGATCGACAGCGCAGCAGGTTGCCGGTTCAATTACCCACGCTCATTGGCGCGGCGTCGCACCGCGTTGCAGGCTGTCGCGAATCTCGCGCAACAGCACGACTTCTTCCGGCGTTGGCGCCGGCGGGGCGGGCGGCGCGGAACGACGGAAGCGATTCATCTGCCGGACCATCATGAAGATGATGAAGGCCAGGATCATGAAGTTCAGCGCCACCGTGATGAAACTGCCGTAAGCGAACACTGCGCCGGCCTTTTTCGCCTCGGCCAGCGTGGTCGCGGCCTGACCCGCCAGCGGTATGAAGTAATTGCTGAAGTCGAGTCCGCCCACCACCATGCCGACCAGCGGCATGATGATGTCGGCGACCAGGGAATCGACGATCTTTCCAAAGGCCGCACCAATGATCACGCCGACCGCCAGGTCGACCACATTGCCTTTCAGCGCAAATTCCTTGAACTCATCGATCATGCTCATTGCGGGCCTCCGGAGGATTTTTTGGATGAAGTGAATGAATATTAACGAAATGCAATCGTTTGGTGTTTGATAAAGATCTAGTCGCCAGAACCAAAACCAGGCAGCCAATCGGCTCTCTGTCGTTCAAGTATCATTGGCGGTTGCGCGACTGCGCGCATGCCTTACCCCCTGGAGAATCCCATCGTGTTCATGTCATTCCGTTCCCTGTCGTCCGCCAAGCTGGCTGTTGTCGTCACCGTTTCGGCCGCGGCCCTGACCGCCTTTGCCGCCGATCCCGCCAAACTCGAGAACCTGCGCGTCACCAACGCATGCAAATACTGCGACCTGACGGACGCAGCGCTGCCGGGCGCTGACCTGCGCGGCGCCGATTTCCAGAATGCCAACCTGTCCGGCGCCAACCTGTCGAAGGCCGACCTGTCGCAACGCCCGATGGAAAAGCGCACGCTGTCGACCAATTTCGAGAGCGCCAACCTGAAGAAGGTGAACCTGGCCGAAGCCAAACTGAATGGCGCGAATTTCCAGGGCGCCTTCCTGCGTGACACCAACCTGCAGGGCGCCGACCTGTCGAAGGCCACCTTTCCGGGCGCGAACCTGAAGGGTGCAAACCTGAAAGGCGCGAAAGTCGACGGCACCAGCTTTGAAGGCGCCAAGTTCTGCAATACCACGATGCCTGACGGCAGCGTGAACGACTCCGGCTGCTGATCGCGACAGCTCCCGGCGCTTGCCGGGAGCGGCCTGCCGGCTACTCGTCCCAGAGAGATTTCGGCAGGGCCTTCAGCGGCTTTGCCACCGCCGGTCGTGCGGGCGCCGTGCGCGGCGCGGGCTCTGCCTTCATCTGGCTGGCCGGCCAGGCTTGCAGGAAAGCCGCCATGTCGGCAGCGCCGGCCTCAAGCCAGGGCCGGTACTGGGCCTCTTCCAGCAATACCACCATCCGCTTCTCGTCCTCCGGACGATGAAAGCGCTGCATCAGCGGGTGCCCGTCCGCATTCATCGTCAGCATCGTGAATGAAAACAGCGGCTGGTCGTCCGGCCCGCCGTTCGGCCGCCATTCCCACAGTCCGGCAATGGCCAGCGGCGCGCCATCGTCGCGCGAAATGCGCCAGCGCACCGCTCGGCCTGTCTCGTAGCAGGGCTCGAAAATCGATTCGGCCGGCACGATGCAGCGCTGCCGCTTTGCCACCGCATGCCGGAACGACGGCTTGCTTGCGGCCGTCTCGCTGCGCGCGTTATAGGTATGGCGCGACAGCTTCAGGTCAGCCCAGTGCGGCACCATGCCGAAGCAGGCCGCCAGGCTTTCGAGTTCGCCGCTGCCGTCATCGGCGAGCCGGATGATGGGCGCAAGGTAACCGGGAAAGGCCTCGTCTTTCCAGTCGGACGCAGGCGCCTCGACGCCAAAATGAACCGGCAGCACGTCGCGTCGCGTCGGGGTGTAATTCGAGCACATGCCCCATCGTAGCGGATCAACGCCCCGGGCGTTTACGCACCTTCGCAAAATCGCGCTTGCGAATCAGCGCATGAATGCCCTTGGTGCGATCGACTACCTGCGACACGTTGAAGTCGGTCGCGGCCGACATGTAAGCCAGCGCCACTGCCGGGTCCATGCCCAGCTTTTCGTGCAGGAAGCGCATCGCTTCGCGCACCGCATCCTTCATCGCCTCATCGAGGTCGGGATCGAGGCCGATCGCGATCCAGTAGTCCCGCGTTTCGCCGAATGGCTTCTGCAGCGAGCCGGATGCCGACGGAATGCGCGGATCGCCTTGCCTGAGCAGCGTCAGCCGGAAAGTCGCGCGCATCGAATGCTCGAGCGCCGTCAGCGCAACTTCGCCATTCGCCTGCGCCATGTGCGGATCGCCGGTATAGAAATTTGCGCCGTCGACGAACACCGGCAAGTAAACCACCGTGCCGGCGCCGAGGTCCTTCACATCCATGTTGCCGCCGTAGACGCCGGGCGGGACGGAGTGCACCGGCTGATCCGTCGCTGCAGCAACACCCATCACGCCCATGAAGGGCGCGGCCGGAAAGCTGATTTCCTCGCCGCGCGCATTCTTCATCACGCCTTCCCAGCCGCCTCGCCGCGACTTGCGTACTGGCGTGAAGACGGACACATTGCGATATTTTTCCGGTTCGGACGCGCTGGCGTCCGGCTCTGGTTTCGGGCCGGCAGGGAATTCGCCGGGCAGCGCTCCCTTGCCGTGGCGGTTGCTGATGACGCCATACGGCACCCGCGGTGACACGGCCAGCACCTCGACCTTCAACACATCGCCCGGCTTCGCGCCTTCGATCGCGACAGGGCCGGTGACAATGTGCGGGCCGTCCTTCGCAAAATCATGCGGCAGCGTCGAACGCGTGATCGCGACCGCGTCTTTCAGAACCCTGTGCGCGGGCACGCCCTTCGACGCAAAATAGGCCAGCGCATCGCGCCCCTGGTCTTCCAGCAGGCCTTCGTGCGACAAGGTGTCGAACACAACGGTTGCGCCGGACGGCACCGTCAGCACCGGGCGGTCGCTCGCATTCGGCAGGTAGCCCCACTTGATGGTATCGACCGTCGAGGGCACGTAGTAGGCATTGCGCGGCAAGCCCCTGACGGCGATACGGCCGGGGCAGTCAGCGAGGGGTTGCAGCGGCATCGCCGCGTTGGCCGCGACGGACAAGGTCATCAGCGCTGCGAAGAGAAGGTGCGTGTAGTTCATCTGGGCGTCCCGGAGGCAGGCGAGATTGCCCTCGCAATCTGCCCGTTTCCGTTACGCGCATCAATACGTCATTTGACTGCCGGCGGCTTTGCGAAGGTATGCCAGGGCGCGGGACTGGCGACCGTCCACTCCAGACCTTCCGCGCCGTCCCACACATGGGCCGATGCCTTTTCGCCGCCGCGCAGGTTGGGGATCACGACGAAGAACAGGAAATACACCTGCGTCAGGCCGAACAGCAGGGCACCGACCGACGCCAGTGCATTGAAGTCGGCAAACTGCGCCGGATAGTCGGCGTAGCGGCGCGGCATGCCGGCCAGCCCGAGGAAGTGCATCGGGAAAAATGTCACGTTCAGCCAGACCAGCGAATTCCAGAAATGGAACTTGCCTCGCCATTCCGGGATCGTGTGACCGGTCCACTTCGGTGCCCAGAAGTAGTAGCCGGCGAACAGCGCAAACAGCGAGCCGGCGACCAGCACATAATGAAAATGCGCGATCACGTAATAAGTATCCTGCAGCTGAATGTCGATTGCCGCGACCGCGAGGATCAGGCCGGAAAAGCCGCCGATCGTGAACACGAAAATGAATCCGATCGCAAACAGCATCGCCGTCTCGAAACTCAGCGATCCCTTCCACATCGTCGCCACCCAGTTAAAGATTTTCACGCCGGTCGGCACTGCGATCAGCATCGTTGCGTACATGTAGAACAATTGCCCCGTGACCGGCATGCCGGTAGTGAACATGTGGTGCGCCCAGACGATGAAGGACAGGATCGCGATCGATGCCAGCGCATACACCATCGACGCATAACCAAAGAGCGGCTTGCGCGAGAACGCAGGCACCACATGCGAGATGATGCCAAACGCCGGCAGGATCATGATGTAGACCTCCGGGTGACCGAAGAACCAGAACAGGTGCTGGTACATCACCGGGTCGCCGCCACCGACTGCGCTGAAGAACGAGGTGCCGAAATGACGGTCGGTGAACACCATCGTGACGGTGCCGGCCAGCACCGGCATCACGGCAATCAGCAGGTACGCGGTGATCAGCCAGCTCCAGCAGAACATCGGCATCTTCATCAGCGTCATGCCCGGCGCGCGCATGTTCAGGATGGTGGTGATGATGTTGATCGCGCCGAGGATCGACGAGATGCCCATCAGGTGGATCGCGAAGATCGCCATGTCCATGCCGACGCCCATCTGCGTCGACAGCGGCGCATACAGCGTCCAGCCGGCGCCGGTGGCGCCGCCTTCGGTGAGCAGCGAGCCGAGCAGGAGCAGGGCGGCGGCTGGCAGCAGCCAGAACGAGAAATTGTTCATCCGCGCGAAGGCCATGTCGGACGCACCGACTTGCAGCGGGATCATCCAGTTCGCAAAACCAACGAAGGCCGGCATGATCGCGCCGAACACCATGATCAGTCCGTGCAGCGTGACGAACTGGTTGTACAGCTCAGGGGCAAACAGCTGCAGTCCCGGCTGGAAGAGTTCGGCGCGAATCAGCAGGGCCAGCAGGCCGCCCGTCATGAACATTGTCAGCGAGAACCACAGGTACATCGTGCCGATGTCCTTGTGATTGGTCGCCAGCAGCCAGCGGCGCCAGCCGTGCGGCATGTCGTGTTCATGCTCGTGCGGATGGTCGGCGGTACCGATGACGGTGCTGGTGGGCATGGGTGGCTCGCTGTGCTGACGGACAATGAAGAAGCGCAATGCGCGAACGGCTCATGCCGTCCCGTGCGCAACAGCGGACGACGAAGAAACCGGACCCATTGGACAGCGCCCGGACCGCCGAAATTCTCGCGTTCGCCGCGCACCACGCACGGTCGCCGGCCCGCCGCCCTGACGGCTGAGGAAAGACAAAGGGCGCCGGCAAGCCGGCGCCCTTTGTGTACGGCAAAAAGCAAACTCAGTGGCTGATCATCCACGGCCGCTTTGACGGGAATGCCCTGGCGCCGTTCGGCGCCGTCACCGTCGTCGTCTTGCGGCTCGACGAACAGCAGCCGCAACCCGCCGGATGGCGGTGGCTCGTGTAATTCTTCGAGCTCTTCGGTTCATGGCGCGCACGCTCGTTCGCGTCCATCGCCTTCACCGTCGTGCCATCGAGATACGCGAGGCCAAAGCCCGCCACCAGCACGCGCGGCGCAGGCTTGCTGCATGCAGGACAGTCGGTCGGATCATTCCTTGCGGAGATCGGGCGAATTGCCTCGAAGCCGCCGCAGTCCGGGCAAGCATAGTCGTATGTCGGCATGGAAGATCTCCCTCGCTTACAGGTCCGGCGACACCGGCATGTCGATCGAGCCGTCGAGGAACTTCACCGGGCCGGCGGCGGTCGGGTTGATGTCGAAGTCGAAGATCTCGGTCGGCAGCCACAGCGTCGCGCATGCGTTCGGTATGTCGACCACGCCGCTGATATGCCCCTGCACCGGCGCCGTCCCGAGGATCGAGTACGCTTGCGCGCCCGAGTAGCCGAACTTCTTCAGGTACTCGATCGCGTTCAGGCAGGCCTGGCGGTACGCGACATTGACGTCGAGATAGTGCTGCTTGCCCTGCTCATCCACCGAGATGCCTTCGAAGATCAGGTAGTCCTTGTAGTTCGGCGTGATCGGGCTCGGCTTGAAGATCGGGTTCCTGATACCGTACTTCGCCATGCCGCCCTTGATCAGGTTCACGCGCATGTGCACCCAACCGGCCATCTCGATCGCGCCGCAGAAGGTGATCTCGCCGTCGCCCTGCGAGAAGTGCAGGTCGCCGACCGACAGGCCGGCGCCATCGACATACACCGGGAAGAAGATCTTCGAACCGCGCGACAGGTCCTTGATGTCGCAGTTGCCGCCATGCTCGCGCGGCGGCACGGTACGCGCGCCCTCGGCCGCGATTTTCGCGGCGGCGTCGCCGGTCGCCGCACCGACATGCGCGGTGTTCGCGAACGGCGGATTGGCCAGCGGCGGCACGCGGTCCGGCTGGGTCGCGATGAAATCGACCTCGCGTTCGTTCCACGCGTCGAGCATCTTCTGATCCGGCAGGCAGCCGATCAGGCCCGGATGGATCAGGCCGGCATACTGCACACCCGGCACATGGCGCGAGCTGGTGAACATGCCATGGAAATCCCAGATCGATTTCTGCGCGAGCGGGAAATGGTCAGTCAGGAAGCCGCCACCATTCTTCTTGCTGAAGAAGCCGTTGAAGCCCCACTGGCTGTCGTCCTTCGTGCCGATGTCGAGCAGGTCGACCACCAGCAGGTCGCCCGGCTCCGCACCCTTGATGCCGACCGGGCCGGACAGGTAGTGCACGGTCGACAGGTCAATGTCGCGCACGTCGTCGGCGCTGTCATTGTTCTTGATGAAGCCGCCGGTCCAGTCGTAAGTCTCGAGGATGAACTCGTCGCCCGGCTTGACCCAGCAGGCCATCGGAATGTCCGGGTGCCAGCGGTTGTGCACTTTCTCGTTGGTGGTGGCCGGCTTCGACAGGTCTACCTTGATCAAGGTATCAGCCATGATGCTTCCCTTTCTGTTGAGTGAAACAAACGTTGAGTGATGGTCGGCGCTGCTCCGCGGCCGACGATTCCCGTTGCGATCAGACGGACAGGTAGCGACTGATGGTCGCCGCGTCCACGTTCTCGCGCGTGTCCTCGTAGGCGAAGCGCCCCTTGTCGATGACGAAGAAGCGGTCCGCGATCTCCAGCGTGAACGACAGCACCTGCTCGGACACGATGATGGTGAGCTCGCGAATCTTGCGGATCTCTTTCAGGCTGCGCGCGATGTCCTTGATGATCGACGGCTGGATGCCCTCGGTCGGTTCGTCGAGCAGCAGTACCTTCGGGTTGGTCGCGAGCGCGCGCGCGATCGCGAGCTGCTGCTGCTGGCCGCCGGACAGATTGCCGCCACGGCGGCCGCGCATGTCGTACAACACCGGGAACAGCGCATACAGTTCGTCCGGCACCTTGCCGCCGGCCGACGCGGGCAGGCCGGTCTGGATGTTCTCGAGCACGGTCATGCTAGGAAAGATCATCCGGCCCTGCGGCACATAGGCGATGCCGCTGGCGACGCGCTCGTGGCTTTCCATCGTCGAGATTTCGGTGCCGTCGACGGCGACCTTGCCGCCGCGGGTCGGCAGGACACCCATCAGCGTCTTGAACAGCGTGGTCTTGCCCATGCCATTGCGGCCCATTACTGCGACGATTTCCTGCTTGCCGACCTCGAAGCTGAGGTCGTGGATCACCTGGCTCTGGCCGTAACCGGATGCGAGATTGCTGACTTTGAACATGTTTGCCTCCGACTCGGTTAATGGCCCAGGTAGACTTCAATGACCTTCGGGTTGGTCTGCACGGCTTCCATGCTGCCGGCCGCGAGCAGCTTCCCCTGATGCAGCACGGTGACCTTGTGCGCAATCGATTTCACGAACTCCATGTCGTGCTCAATCACCACCACCGAACGTCCCTGGCTGATGCGCGCCAGCAGCTCCGCGGTCTTTTCGCGTTCCGACACCGACATGCCGGCGACCGGCTCGTCGAGCATCAGCAGCTCGGGTTCCTGCATCAGCAGCATGCCGATCTCGAGCCACTGCTTCTGGCCGTGCGACAGCAGGTCGGCGGTCATGTCGAGGAAATCGGTCAGGAAGATGTCTTTCGCGACCTGGTGTACGCGGTCGATCACGTCCTGCGTGCGCTTGAACACCAGTGCGCCAAACACGCTGCGGCCGCGCGGGAACGACATCTCGAGGTTCTCGAATACCGTCAGCGCTTCGTAGATCGACGGCGTCTGGAACTTGCGGCCGACGCCGGCATGCACGATCTGGTGCTCGGACAATTTGGTCAGCTCGATGTCCTTGAACTGGATGCTGCCGGCCGTCGCGCGGGTCTTGCCGCAAATGAGATCGAGCAGCGTGGTCTTGCCGGCGCCGTTCGGGCCGATCACCACATGCACCTCGTTGCGGTCCACGTACAGGTTCAGGTCGTCCACGGCCTTGAAGCCGTCGAATGAGACGGTCAGGCCTTCAATCGCCAGAACCGGACGGTTGGTGGTGATGCCACCGATGGGCGTCGCGCTCATTTGGTTGCCTCCATGCCTGTCAGTTGAATGCCTTTGTCCGCTGGCTTCGCCGGTGCCGCTGCCTTGCGCTGCGCGGCCACCGGCTGTGCCGGCTTCTTGCCGCCGGCGAGTTTCGCGAGCCACTTCTTGCCGTGCGATTCCCACAGGCCGGCGACGCCGTTCGGGAAGTACATGACCACGCCGATGAACAGGCCGCCCATCAGGAACAGCCACAGCTCGGGCATCGTTTCGGAGAAGTAGGTCTTGCCGTAGTTGACGATCAGCGTGCCGTACACCGCGCCCAGCAGCGACATGCGTCCGCCGACCGCGGCGAAGATCACCATCTCGATCGACGGCACGATGCCGACGAAGGAGGGCGACATGAAACCGACCTGCAACGTGAACATCGCACCACCGATCGCCGAGATGCCGGCCGCGGCGACGAAAGTGAACACCTTGAAGTTGGCGACGTCATAGCCGGAGAAGCGCACGCGCTCTTCCTTGTCGCGCATCGCGACCAGCAGACGGCCCAGCTTCGAGGTCAGCACCCAGCGGCCGAACAGGATGCATGCCACCAGCAGGCCCGAGCAGACGAAGTACAGGATCAGCTTGGCGTCATCGGTGCGGATGTCCCAGCCAAGCATCGTTTTCAGGTCGGTGATGCCGTTGACGCCGCCGGTCCAGCCCTGGCGGCCGATGATCAGGATCGTCAGGATCGCGGCGATCGCCTGCGTGACGATCGAGAAGTAGACGTCACCGACGCGCCGCTTGAACATCGCGATGCCGACGATGAAGGCCAGCAGCATCGGCACCGCGACGATGAGGATCATCGTCAGCGGGAAGCTCTTGAACGGCAGCCAGATCGCCGGCAGCTCGGTCAGCTGGTTCCAGTCCATGAAGTCGGGGATGCCCGGCGTCGACTGGATTTTCGTGCTCTGCGGATCAGACGCCTCGAGCTTCAGGAAGGCCGCCATGCAGTAGCCGCCGAGGCCGAAGAACACGCCCTGGCCGAGCGACAGGATGCCGCCATAGCCCCAGCACAGCACCAGGCCGACCGCGACGAATGCATACGACAGGTACTTGCCGACCATGTTCAGGCGGAAGTCGTTCAGCACCAGCGGGAAGACCACGAACAGCAGCGCGCACAGCACCAGCAGGCCGATCGCTCCCTGCCTGCCGCCGAGCAGTTTCTCGAATGGGGAAGTCATTGGGAATCCTTTCGATTCAGGGATAGGGAGTTACTTGCGCAGCCTGACCGCGAACAGGCCTTGCGGACGCATCAGCAGGATCAGGATCACGATCGACAGCGTCAGCACTTTGGCCAGCGAGCCGGTCAGGAAAAATTCGGAGGTCGACTGGGTCTGCGCAATCGCGAAGGCCGAGACGATGGTGCCGACCAGGCTCTGTGCGCCGCCGAATACCACGGTCAGGAAGGTGTCGACGATGTACAGCGAGCCGGAGGTCGGGCCGGTCGAGCCGATCGTGGTAAACGCTGCGCCGGCCACGCCGGCCACACCGCAGCCGAGCGCGAAGGTGGTGCGGTCCACCTTGCGGGTGTTGATGCCGACTGCGCCGGACATCATGCGGTTCTGCATCGTCGCGCGCACCTGCAGGCCCCAGCGCGAGCGGTACAGCAGGATGAAGATGGTGCCGGTCAGCACGGCCGTCATCGCCATGATGAACAAACCGTTGAGCGGAATGTCGACGCCTTCAAACGGCTGCACCGAGCCCATCAGCCAGTCGGGCAGCGTGGCCGACACTTCCTTCGGGCCGAAGGTGGAACGGAACACCTGCTGCATGATCAGCGACAAGCCCCAGGTCGCCAACAGCGTGTCGAGCGGGCGCTTGTACAGGTGCGAGATCATCAGTCGTTCGACCCAGTAGCCGACGACATAGGCGACCAGGAAAGCGAGCGCGATCGCGCCGAAAAAATAATACGGCTGAAGCGACGGCGCATAGTCGGTCGTCAGCCTGGAAAGCAGGTAGGTGGAGTAGGCGCCGATGGTCAGGAACTCGCCATGGGCCATGTTGATCACGCCCATCTGGCCGAAGATGATCGCCAGCCCGAGTGCCATCAGCAGCAGCACGCAGAACACGGACAAGCCGTTAAATCCCTGCATCAACAAGATGCCGCCAAATTCAGATAACCAGTCCATGTCGACTCCTTAAGTGCACTGCGTCTGCGCCCGATGTGACTGACGCTGAAAATGAAACAGGCGGCCGCAGCCCGCAGGCTGCGAGCCGCCCTGATGCTGATTACTGATAGCCCTTCGGGAAGGGGTTCGGCTCGATCAGGCCGGATTCGTAGATCACCTTGAACTGGCCGTTCTTCTGCACTTCACCGATGCGTGTCTTCGACCACAGGTGGTGGTTGTCATGCAGCTTCACGTAGCCTTCCGGCGCGGTCTTGAGCTCGATGCCCGGCGATGCGGCAACGACCTTGTCCACGTCGAACGAGCCGGCCTTTTCGACCGCTGCCTTCCACAGCCACGGGCCGAGGTAAGCGGCCTGCGTGACGTCGCCGATGACGGCATTGGCGCCATACTTGGCCTTGAACGCATCGACAAACTTCTTGTTGTTGCCGTTATCCAGCGACTGGAAATACTTCATCGACGAGTAGAAGCCCTCGGCGTTCTCGCCGCCGATGCCCAGCATTTCGTCTTCGGTCACCGACAGCGTCAGCACGACCTGGGTCTTGCCCGTCACGCCGGCAGCCTTCAGCTGCTTGAAGAAGGCGACGGTCGAGCCGCCGACGACGTCGACGAACACCACGTCCGGCTTCTTCAGCTTGATCTTGTTGATCAGCGAGCCGAACTGGGTGTTACCCAGCGGGTAGTACTCTTCGCCGACGACTTCGCCCTTGACCACGTTCTCAATGTGCTTGCGCGCGATCTTGTTCGACGTACGCGGCCAGATGTAGTCGGAACCGACGAGGAAGAATTTCTTCGCCTTTTTCTCCTTCACCACCCAGTCAAGGCCGGCGAGAATCTGCTGCGTCGCTTCCTGGCCGGTATAGATCACGTTCTTCGACTGCTCGAGGCCTTCATAGAAGGTCGGGTAGTACAGCAGGCCGTTCTCTTTCTCGACAACCGGCAGCACCGCCTTGCGCGACGCCGAGGTCCAGCAGCCGAAGATGGCGGCGACACGGTCGTTGGCGAGCAGCTTCTTCGCCTTCTCGGCGAAGGTCGGCCAGTCGGACGCGCCGTCTTCCTGGATGATCTTGATCTTGCGGCCGAGGATGCCGCCCATCGCGTTGATCTGCTCGATCGCCAGCCGCTCGGCCTGAATGGAGCCGGTCTCGGAGATGGCCATGGTGCCGGTGGCCGAGTGCAGCTGGCCGACGATCACTTCGGTGTCGGTGACGGCGAGCTTGGTGGTGTTGACCGCGGCCGTGGCCGGCGGCGCTGCGAATGAAAAGCCGGGCAGTGCGACGGCCGCGCTGGCTGCGAGACTCAACAGCGCCTTGCGGCGGCCTGCGGATTTGAGGGATTGATCAGACATTCGATTTCCTTTCACACGAGGGCGTTTCCGGGGAGATGACAGCGACACTGTCGATGGCCTTGCTACAGGCGGCGGGATCTTTTGTGATGGCGCCGCCGTGGTTGCACGGCTTGGAAGCAAGCGTAGGTTTTCGCGACGCAGCGCAGCAATACGCTGTTTGACGTAAGCGCTGCGCAGCACGCGCAGATACAAATGCCGGCCTTATCTGCTATTCAGGCGAGCGCTCCGACATGGGGCGCGCGCGGCCGCAGTACACCGGTCCGCTACGCCCCACCGCGGGGCGGGGATTGCACCTTGCGAGTGCGCGAATGTCGAAACACCGCTGCGGCATGCCGCGAATGCCGCACTACGTCATTTGACGTACGCCGATCGGGGGCTCGCAATGGGTGTGGTGCAGAAATTGCTATGCGGGTAAGGCAAGTTGGAAGCACCGGGCTGCCGCACCCGCTTCAACGGCCATTCCATAAAAAATAATCATCCCCGCCGACCGGAGCACCGCTTGAATTCATCGTCTGTCCAGCGCATCGTCAAGAGCCGGCGCGACTACAACACCTGGGTGGCGAACGAGACCCTGGAGGACTATGCGCTGCGCTACACGCCGCAGAGCTTTCGCCGCTGGTCCGAGTTCAGCATCGCCAACACCGCGCTCGGCGCAGTGTCCTTCCTCGCGCTCGAGGCGATCGGCGCGGCGATCACGGTGTCGTATGGCGTCACCAATGCGCTGTGGGCGATCGCCATCGTCGCGCTGGTGATCTTCCTGACCGGCCTGCCGATCGGCTACTACAGCGCGAAATACGGCGTCGACATGGACCTGCTGACGCGAGGCGCCGGCTTCGGCTACATCGGCTCGACGATCACCTCGCTGATCTATGCGAGCTTCACGTTCATCTTCTTCGCCATCGAGGCATCGATCATGGCGCAGGCCGTCGAGATGGCCTGGGGCGTGCCGCTGGCCTGGGGCTACGTGCTGTGCTCGGTGGTGATCATTCCGCTGGTGATCCACGGCGTGACGCTGCTCGGGCGCGTGCAGGCGTGGACGCAGCCGCTGTGGGGCGTGCTGATGGCGCTGCCCTTCATCGCAATCCTGATGAAAGAACCGCAGGCGGTGTCGCGCCTGCTGGCATTCGACGCCGGTTTGCCGCAGGGCGGGCAGTTCGACTGGGTGCTGTTCGGCTCGGCGGCGACGATCGCGTTTTCACTGATTGCGCAGATCGGCGAGCAAGTCGACTTCCTGCGTTTCCTGCCGCAGGCACAGCCCGGCAAGAAGGCGCGCTGGTGGTCGGCGATGCTGCTGGCCGGCCCGGGCTGGGTGCTGATGGGCGCGGCCAAGATGCTCGGCGGCGCGCTGCTCGCATTCCTGCTGATCGAGCAGGGCCTGCCGGCTGCCGAGGCCGTCGAGCCGACGCAGATGTACCTGCTGGCGTTCGGCTACGTATTCTCCGACCCGCGCTGGGTGATCGGCGCCACCGCACTGTTCGTGCTGGTGTCGCAGCTGAAGATCAACCTGACGAATGCCTATGCCGGTTCGCTCGCCTGGTCGAATTTCTTTGCACGCCTCACGCACCATCACCCGGGCCGCGTGGTGTGGGTGGTCTTCAACGTACTGATCGCGCTGCTGCTGATGGAGATCGGCGTGTTCGCAGCGCTGAAGGAAGTGCTGACGCTGTACTCGATGGTGGCGATCTCGTGGATCGGCGCGCTGGTGTCGGATCTCCTGATCAACAAGCCGCTCGGGCTGTCGCCGGCGCGCATTGAATTCCGGCGTGCGCACCTGTACGACATCAATCCGGTCGGCGTGGGCGCGATGGGCATTGCGGCCCTGCTGTCGGTCGCCGCGCTGGCCGGCGCTTTCGGCGCGACCGCCGCCGCACTGGCTCCGTTCATCGCGCTGCTGTCGGCGCTGGCGCTGGCACCGCTGCTGGCCGTCATCACGCGCGGCCGCTACTACATCGCGCGCGAGCCTGACATCCACGACAACAGCACCAGCCGCCAGTGCGTGATCTGTGAAAACCATTTCGAACCGGCCGACATTACGCATTGCCCCGCTTATGCGGGCGACATCTGCTCGCTGTGCTGCTCGCTCGACGCACGTTGTGAAGACCGCTGCAAGAGCGGTTCGCAGCTGACCGAACAGTTCCACGCCGTGATGGATGCGCTGCTGCCGAAGCGGGTGGCGGTCTGGCTGAAGACCGACGTCGGCCATTACCTCGTGATGCTCACGGTGTTCGCCATCGTGTTGCTGGCCACGCTGGGCACCCTGTATGCGCTCGAGATGGCGCAGCTGGCCGGCCTGCCGTCCTATGGCCTGCCTGAACTGAACGGGCTGTTCGTCAAGCTGTTCGCCGCACTGTTCCTGCTGACCGGCATCGGCACCTGGTGGCTGGTGCTGAATGCGGAAAGCCGCCGTCAGGCCCAGCAGGAATCCGAGCGGCAGAACCGGCTGCTGATGACGGAAATCGACGCGCACGAACAGACCGACCGCGAGCTGCAGCGCGCAAAAGACAAGGCCGAGGCGTCGAACCTGGCGAAGAGCCGCTTCGTGACCGGCATGAGTCATGAGCTGCGCACGCCGCTGAACAGCATCCTCGGCTATGCGCAGATCCTGCAGACCGACCCGTCGCTGCCGCACAACCGGCAGAACGCCGTCAGCGTGATCCGCCGCAGCGGCGAGCACCTGCTGTCGCTGATCGACGGCATGCTCGACATTGCGCGCATCGAGGCCGGCAAGATGCGGCTCGATCGCGGTGAACTGCGGCTGCGCGAATTCGTCGACCAGCTGGTGCAGATGGTCGCACCGCAGGCCGCGCAGAAAGGGCTGCGATTTCATTTCGAGGAATCGGGCCGCATACCGCAGGCCGTGCATGCGGACGAAAAGCGCCTGCGGCAGATTCTGATCAACCTCTTGGCCAACGCGATGAAATTCACCGACGCCGGCTCGGTGACCCTGCGCGTCAGCTACGCGCGCGAGATCGCGGTGTTCGAGGTCGAGGACACCGGCATCGGCATTGCGCAGGACGACATCGACCGTATCTTCCTGCCGTTCGAGCGCAGCAAGTCGGCCAATCAGCGCAAGGAAGTCGGTACCGGCCTCGGTCTGGCGATCTCGAACATGCTCGCGCACATCATGGGCGGCGAGCTGAGCGTGACCAGCGAAGTCGGCCGCGGCAGCCGCTTCCGCCTGCGCATCTACCTGCGCGAGGTGCGCCAGCCGACGCAGCCGGACGCCGCGTCCGCACAGCCGCAGGGGTACCTCGGACCGCGCAAGCGGCTGCTGGTGGTGGACGACAACGCGTCGCAGCGCGAGATCCTGCGCGAGATGCTGCAGCCGCTGGGCTTCGACATGGTCGAGGCCGACAGCGGCGAAGCCTGCCTGCAAACCATCGGCGAGCATGACCCCGACCTGGTGCTGATGGATATCGCGATGCCCGGCATCGACGGCTGGGAAACCTGTGAGCGACTGCGCGAGCGCGGTTACGATGACCTGCCGGTCATCGTGGTGTCGGCGAACGTATTCGACCCGACCGCGAAAAAGGGCGAGAGCATGCTCTGCAACGATTTCATCGCCAAACCCTTCCTGCTGCCGGACCTGCTGTCGAAGCTGAAGCTGCACCTCGGCATCGAATGGGCGGTGGCGCCGGTCGCCGCGCCGGCAACGCAGCAGCCGATGCGCGTGGTGCCGCCGAAGGCCGCGCTGGCAAAGCTGACCGAGCTGGGCGCGATCGGCTACGTGAAAGGCATCCATGCAGAACTCGATGCGCTGGCGGCGCGCAATCCGCTGTATGCGCCGTTCTGCGCTGAGCTCAGGACACTGGTGGAACGCTTCCGCCTGCCCGAATACATGAATCGTTTGAAGGAGTGGGTACATGAGGACATGGACCGCATTGGAGGGTGACGTCGCGCTGATCGTCGACGACGTGCCCGAAAACCTGGCGCTGTTGTCGGATGCGCTGTCGGAGGCCGGCTATTCGGTGCTGGTCGCGACCGATGGCGCGTCGGCACTGGCGCTGCTGCAGCGGGTGACGCCGGACATCATTTTGCTCGACGCAGTCATGCCCGGCATCGACGGCTTCGAGACCTGCCGGCGGATCAAGGAAATGGACGCCGTGCGGCATGTGCCGGTGATGTTCATGACCGGCCTGACCGAGACCGAGCATGTCGTCAAAGGTTTCGAGTCGGGCGGGCTCGACTATGTGACCAAGCCGATCGAGCCGGCCGAGGTGCTCGCGCGCGTGGCCACGCACATTCGCAATGCTCGGATGCTGGCGCAGGCCACGCATGCGATTGACGCGGTGTCGCATGCGGCCGTGTCCCTGCGTGCCGACGGCATGCCGCTGTGGCAGACGCAGCAGGCCGGCGAATGGCTGTCACGGTATTTCCCGGACGACGCGATCGCGCCGCGCTCTCTGCCGGCAGCGGTGCGCGACTGGCTGCAGCCGGCGCTGGCAGCCGGCACCGAGGGCACGCCGCTGTCGGTCGCGCGTGACGGGATGGCGCTGTACCTGTCGTTGTCGCGACGCCGGCATGAGCTGCTGCTGCTGCTGGAGGAGAAACCGGTCGAGGCCGATGCTGCCGCGTCGCTCGAACAGTACCAGCTGACGCCGCGCGAGACCGATGTGCTGAGCTGGGTCGCCAAGGGCAAGACCAACCGCGACATCGGCGAGATCCTCGGCATGAGCCCGCGCACGGTGAACAAGCACCTCGAGCACATCTACGTGAAGCTGGGCGTGGAGACGCGCTCGGCGGCGGCGGCGCTGGTCGCTTCCCGGCTGGCAGCGTGAGCGGCTGACAGCTCGCCCGCGCAGTCCGCTTCGCGTAGCGGACTACGTCGAATGACGCATCGGATTTTTTGCGCGATTCGATTAACTTTGAACCTGACCGTCCGCGATGGTGCTCACGCCATCGCCGGCACGCTTCACCCGTTCAAAGGAGAGTCAGATGTATCACGGTGACATTTCGAGCAGCAAGGACACCGTCGGCGTGGCCGTCGTTAACTACAAGATGCCGCGGCTGCACACCAAGGCCGAGGTGCTCGACAACGCGCGCAAGATCGCGGACATGATCAAGGGCATGAAGGTTGGCCTGCCGGGCATGGATCTGGTGATCTTCCCCGAGTATTCGACACACGGCATCATGTATGACGCGAAGGAGATGTACGACACCGCCGCGGCCGTGCCGGGCGAGGAGACCGAGATCTTCGCCGAAGCCTGCCGCTCCGCGAAAGTATGGGGCGTGTTCTCGCTGACGGGCGAGCGGCATGAGGAACATCCGAACAAGGCGCCGTACAACACGCTGATCCTGATGAACGACCAGGGCGAGATCGTGCAGAAGTATCGCAAGATCATGCCGTGGGTGCCGATCGAGGGCTGGTATCCGGGCAACTGCACTTATGTGTCCGAAGGACCGAAGGGTCTGAAAATCAGCCTGATCATCTGCGACGACGGCAACTATCCGGAAATCTGGCGCGACTGCGCGATGAAAGGCGCCGAGCTGATCGTGCGCTGCCAGGGCTACATGTATCCGGCGAAGGACCAGCAGGTGCTGATGGCCAAAGCAATGGCCTGGGCCAACAACAGCTATGTGGCGGTGGCGAACGCGGCTGGTTTCGACGGCGTGTATTCGTACTTCGGCCACTCGGCCATCATCGGCTTCGACGGCCGCACGCTCGGCGAATGCGGCGAAGAGGAGATGGGCATCCAGTATGCGCAGCTGTCGACCTCGCTGATCCGCGACGCGCGCAAGAACATGCAGTCGGAAAACCACCTGTTCAAGCTGCTGCATCGCGGCTACACCGGCAAGATCAATTCCGGCGAAGGCGACCAGGGTGTCGCTGCCTGCCCGTACGACTTCTATGCGAAGTGGGTGAATGATCCGGAAGGCACGCGCGAGATGGTCGAGCAGATCACGCGGCCGACGGTCGGCACCGAGGAGTGCCCTGTGCCGGGCATCCCGAATGCCGCCGACAAGGTGCACAGGTAATTCAGCAGGCCCGATTCCTCCAGGTGGGGCACTTGTGCCGGTCTGGTGTCTCCAGATCGGCTGTTTTTTCCGGATACCGCCATGCATGCAACCACCGACATCGCGCAATACCGCGTCGATGACGAACCTTATTACCTGCCGGTGGGCGACGAAGTCTCACAGTTCGAGGCCGCCTACTCGGCACGCCTGCCAGTGATGCTCAAGGGCCCGACCGGTTGCGGCAAGACGCGCTTCGTCGAGCACATGGCGTGGCGGCTCGGGCGCCCGCTGGTCACGGTCTCCTGCAACGAGGACACGACCGCGTCGGACCTGACCGGACGCTTCCTGCTCGACGCAAACGGCACCTACTGGCAGGATGGCCCGCTGGCCGTCGCCGCGCGCGCGGGCGCATTCTGCTATCTGGATGAAGTGGTCGAGGCGCGACAGGACACGGTGGTCGCGATCCACCCGCTGACTGATGCGCGTCGCAGCCTGCCGCTGGATCGCCGGAATGAACTGCTGCACGCGCATCCGGACTTCCAGCTGGTGATCTCGTACAACCCCGGCTACCAGCGGATGCTGAAGGACCTGAAGCAATCGACCAAGCAACGCTTCGTGGCCATTGATTTTCATTATCCGGCGCCGGAGGTGGAAGCCGATATCGTGATGCACGAAGGCGGCGTGTCAGAAGACATCGCCCAGAAGCTGGTCGGCATCGGCGGCAAGATGCGCAACCTGAAAGGGCATGGTCTGGACGAGGGGGCGTCGACACGCATGCTGGTGTATGCAGCAACGCTGATCGCGAAAGGCATCGCGCCGCTGGCCGCCTGCAACATGGCGCTGGTGCAGCCGATCAGTGACGACCCGGACATGCTGGAAGCGCTCGGGAGCGTCGTGAAAAGCTTCTTCGGTTAAGGCGTCATGAGCGCCAGCGCCGCCCTTGCCAGCGACTACGGCCTCGACGCGGCCAACGCGAGCCTGCGGCATTACCTGCGCGCGCTGTGGCGACGCGATTTCCGGCTGCAGCCCTGTGCGCGTCCGGCGACGCAGCTGCGCCCCTACCTGTCGGAAGCGGGCATCCACCTGCCGCCGCGCTACGCATCGCACCGCGGCGCGTTGCTGCGCGACCTATACCGCGCAGCCGCTGCGCATGCGGCCGCGCATGATGCCTTCTCGCTGCAGCGCTTCGAGCGCCGCCGGCTCAGGCCGGTGCAGCTGGCCATCATTTCGCTGCTGGAGGATGCGCGCGTCGAACAGCTGGCGATCGATGCAATGCCGGGACTGCGCAGGCTGTGGCTGCAGTTCTTCGATCCGCGCGGCCGCGACAGCACGAGCGTGGAGGCGTTGCTGCTGCGCCTGTCGCATGTGCTGCTGGATCCGACGCGGATCGACGACAACCCGTGGGTGGCCAAGGCGAAGCGGCTGTACCTGGCATCGCAGGCAGATGGCAGTGATCCGCTGGCGTTGCGCGAGCTCGGCATCCTTCTCGGCAACGACATCGGGCAGATGCGCGCGCAGTTCAATGCGAAGTCGTATCTGGTGGAGCCGCTGTACCGTGACGACAACCTCTTCCTGTGGGACAGCGATGCGCCGCCGGAGGAGACGAGGGCGGAGGATGCCGGCTTCAGCGCCAGCGACACCGCGGCCGAGTCGAGCCAGCGCTTCGACGAGCGCGCGAATGATGAAGCACGGGCCCGACCGCGCACGGTGGCGGCGGCCGCAAACGACGATGACGCGCAGGATCCCGCGCGGCTGACGTATCCGGAGTGGGACGACCGCATTGGCCACTACCGGCCGCACTGGTGCAGCGTCATCGAGCAGGTTCCACCGATAGCAGATGCCGGCGCACTGCGCGAAGGCCTGTTGCGCCATGCGGCGCTGTCCTCCCGGCTGGCGCAGCTGCTGCAGGCGCGCAAGCTCGGACAGGCGCACCGGCTGCGCCGCCAGCCGGACGGCGACGACATCGAGATAGACGCGCTGGTGCGCGCGCAGTCGGCGATGCGCTGCGGCGAAGCACCGGACATGAAACTGTACCGGCGCACGCGGCTGCAGCGGCCGGACCTGTCGGTGCTGCTGCTGCTGGACTTGTCAGCATCAACGCGCGCTTCGCTCGGCGAGTCGACTTTGCTGGCACTGATACGCGAAGCCAGCGTGCTGCTGGGCGATGCGATTGCGCAGGGTGGCGACCGCATTGCGATCCACGGATTCAATTCGAACGGCCGGCACGAGGTCAACTACCTGCGCTTCAAGGAATTCGACGCGCCGCTTGATGATGCGGTGCTCGGGCGACTGGCCGCCGTCGATGGTGCGCTGTCGACGCGCATGGGTACGGCAATACGGCACGCAAGCAAGCTGATGAGGCAGTCCCACGCCGCGCAGCGGCTGGTGCTGTTGCTGACCGACGGTGAGCCGCATGACATCGACGTCTTTCATCCGGGGCTGCTCGCTGCAGATGCCGCACGCGCCGTAGGCCGCTCGGCAGCAGAGGGCACGCCGGTGTTTTGCGTGTCAGTCGATCCGGCCGCAGAAACCTGCCTGCGCAAGATCTTCGGCCCGCACAACTACCTCGTGATCGACAGCGTCGCGCAGCTGCCGCAACGGCTGCCGGAGTTGTACCTGCGGTTGGCCGGCTGACGCAGCCAGACTGTCGCTCCCTCTAGCGTGTCGTGAATGACCAGCGCCTTTCCACCGGAACGCCGTCGACACTGCCGGCAAATTCCACCTCGTGCAGCACGCCGCTGCGCAGCCGCGTCAGCGGAATGATCGCTGCGGCAGACGGCGGCGTGTCGCGGTCGCTGCTGCTGTCGAGCTGCGCCGTCTTCAGCGCCACCTGACCGCCTTGCTCGCGGATCGTAAAACGGCTGACCAGCAGGCGGGTACCGAGGGGTGCATGCACACTGACCGGATAGCCGACGGTGTCGCGGCCCGCCACCGGATCGGGCGTCTCCTGGTCACTGGAGACGCGGGTGCGGACGCTGCGCTGGTCCGGCAAAGGCCAGACGACGACGCGGCCAGCCAGCTGGCCGGCACTGCTGCGCGACGCCACGAAGTTCACGTTCAGCCAGTAGTAGCCGCCGCCGCGATGCGCATCGCCCGCACCAGCGAGGTCGAAACGCGGCTCGAGCATCAGGTAGCGGTGATAGATCGCGCCGAGCAAACCTTCGGCCGCCGCAAAACCATCCGCTTCCGCCGTAGCGGCGATCACTTCGCCGTCAGCCTGCGCCTGCGTGTCCAGTGGGTAGCCGGCGGCACGCAGCCGCTCGGTTGCGGTCACACCGGTGAAGCCGGGACGCGACGGGTCTTCGTCATGCGTGATCAGGTTGTTGAGTTGCTGGTAGGCGGCATGCGCGGCAGCAGCGCGGTCAAGTTGCGCTTCGCGCGTCACGGTCTGCAGTCCCGCCTGCGTCCGGCGGTAATTGATCCACGCCAGCCCGTCGCTCGCGACATCGCCGCTGCTCGCCGGCCCGGCGTTTTCCTGCGTGCTCAGCTGTGTCGCGCTGGTGCCGGTCGATGTGCCGCCGTCGCCGTCGCTGCAAGCGGCAAGGAAAGCGATGATCGCAACACCCACCGCCTGCCGTGCAGCCCGCGCGCCGATTTGCATGGAGATCTCCGTCGATGCGGCCTCGTCACAAGCACGAGCCCTTTCCTGCGCTGCGCAGGCAGCGAAGGTTCGACCGGTTCGATGTGCGTTGGTTCGGAGGGTCCTTGCCCCGGACAAGCCGGGACCGCAGGACGCGGAAGCGCAATGCGCCAGGTTCAGGCGGGCGCGATCAACTCGCTTCGAACAAGCCCGCGCTGCGATTCTTTCGCACCGCATTCCACGGGAAGATCTGACCGTTCATCGCAACGTATACGCCGGGTTCGCACAACATGGCGGCGGCACAGGCAAAACCGAGATTGAACTGTGCATCGGAGCCGTCAATCCGGCAGGGCACCATCGCGCCGGTCAGCACGATGGTCTTCGCGAGCCCCTCGCTGCCGAGCACTTCGGCTGTTTCGCGCATCGTATCGGTGCCGTGCACGATGACGATGCGGTCTTCTTCGCTGCGGGCGCAGGCTGCGCGTACCTGCTGCCGGTGTACGTCCTGCATGTCGAGCGAGTCCAGCGCAAGCAAGGGTTCGAACCGGCAGGGCACGGTGATGCGTGCGCGTTCGAGCAGCGAGGGCAGGATGCTGTCGCCGAAGACGAGCTGGCCGCTCAGCGGATCGTATTGCTTATCGAAGGTGCCGCCGGTGGCAATGATGCGCAGGCTCATGAAGGTCGCGGGAAAAGGTAACGAATATTCCCGATGATAGCGCGGACCGAACGATGCGCAGGAGCGTGGAAACCTACGGACAAAAAAAGGGGAGTGGGACTGAAGCCCACTCCCGAAAAAGCTGGGCAGCACAGGCGATAACGCTTGTGCCACCCGCCATCCGAGACAAGATGGACTTGCATGGTAAGAGAGGAGGAAGCGACGAATCCAATGCTATGTTGTCATGAGCGTATTCGTCGGATTTCCTGCCAGCGCAGAATGACCTGACAAGCTCTTAGAAGTTCCGGCGACCGAACAAATATTCTGTTTTCACATCGCCGTCGTCTGCCGTTACACTGCGGCGTTCGTTTTCATTCTGTTCGCTTTCCCGAGCAAGCTCTGATGAAGCCTATCGCCCCCGGCACTGTCGTCTTCCATCGCTATCGCGGCTACGGCGTGATCACGTCGGTCAATCTGCTGACAGGCTGGATCTCTGCGCGTTTCGGCAGTGAAGGGCGCACGCTCGACCTGAACCTCTCCTGCGACCAGGTGCAGCATGCCGATGGCGAGCCGATCCGGTTTCGCCGGACGCCGCCGGACCGCATGCCACACGGTCGGCTGATGGCAATGATGCGCGAACTGCATCGTGCCGGTTATCAGCGGCTTTACCTGTACAGCTGGCCGAAGCCGTCCGGACTGCACTGGCGCTGGCACTTGTTCACCGGACCGCGGCAATGGCTGCAGCGCAGCTGGCGCGAAGGCTGGTACGGCTCTGGTGCCGAGTACAACCTGAATCCGGTACTGGGCTGGGGCGACAAGCCGGGGGATTCGGTGCATGAGCTGCTGTCGGCACTGGCAAAGTTTGATCCGCAGGGACTGGCGCAAGCGCTGGGCCGCGATGACGACCATGCCGACTGGTTCGCCGATGTCTGCGATGCGCTGCTGCCGAATTATGCGTTCTCGCTCGGATGGGACCAGGCGGCCGGACCGCAGCCGGAATACTTGCCGGTGATTCCGCTGCGCGCGAATGTCGCGCCGTACAAAGGGCGGGCGCTGCCGTGGCCGCCGGGCTGGAAGCATCTGTGGCGCAATTTGCCGCACGCGTCGGGCACCCCGCCGCGCCTCATCGTCACTCGAACAGTTCGCGCTGGCGTCCCTTCAGACGCCGATCGTTGATCGAGGCAATCGACATTTCGCGCCGGCCGGCGATCAGCTCGATTGCATCGCCTGCCTGCAGCTGGCCCGGGTCGATCACTTTCAGATAAACGCCGGAACGCCCCGACTGCAGCATCTGCTTGACCGCATGCGCATAGCCCATGCGCGCGCCGAACTTGAAGCAGGGCTGGCGCGGCTCGGTCACTTCGAACAGCACGCCACCGATACGCAAGCGGTCGCCGACCCACAACGCGTTCTCCAGCAAGCCTTCGCTGCAGAGGTTCTCGCCGAACAGGCCCGCCTCGGGTGTGACTTCACGTCGCAATGCGTGCCGCATCTGCTCGGCCCAGAACCCGTGGTGCTCGCTCGGATACAAGTACACCGCCTTGTCGAGCCCGCCGTGCACGCTGAGGTCGGCCTGCTCGTC
>JACCDZ011391953.1_pt1 | contig 24869 bp, 18 predicted proteins | sample 7449551 | NCBI WGS metagenome assembly JACCDZ01 (sample SAMN15323452, study PRJNA562643) | freshwater metagenome | isolation source: river surface water | place: USA:Blue River Watershed | collected 2017-08-18 | reverse complement strand
CGTCAGGATGCCTCCTGGGTACTATCTCGATCCGGAAGGTCTGTATATTGGTGACATTATGGTCGGTGACGTGCGCCCTGAATATGGCCTTTGCTTCTGTCTTGACGAAAAAGGTCTGTGGCATATCGAGCTGGCTCGGGAAAATCTCGCCGCCTGGCTTGCACATCCGACGTATATCCAAGGCCCGACAGATGGCTGCGATGTTTGATGCCGCCGCGTGCCGCGGAGGCAAGCGGAGACGAAGATCGAAAGAATGCAAAGACCCGAGCCTTGCTCGGGTCTTTTTCTTTTTTGCATATTCTGCTTTTTCGGCCAGACCATTCAGCTGGGCCTGGCTGATTTTGCCCGTATTTCCCCTGGGTCAAATATTGGGATATCATTGACCTATCGGCAGGAGAAGCAAAAAAAGGAGGTGAGAGAAGGAAGAGGGGGGGGGCGCTCGCCAATGCTTCTTTGTCAAAAGCATTTATCAAAAAAATAAAAAACCACCGCAAACAATATGACACCATCATCAGGATCGCAAAAGAATTCCGGAGCAAAGGCAGGCATGAAGGATCTCGAAGTCAAGAAGATTCTCGCGGACGAGGCCGCGCGGCAGAAGAAGGCGATCAATCTGATCCCGTCTGAAAATTACGTATCGGATGACGTGCGCGCGGCGGTAGGATCGGTCTTCGATAACAAGTATGCGGAAGGATATCCGTATGCGCGATATTATGGCGGCAATCAGCAGACGGACATCATCGAGTCGCTTTGCCAGAAGCGCGCTCTCAAGCTATTCGGCCTCAAGGATTCCGAATGGCATGTGAACTGCCAGGCGCATTCTGGGTCGCCGGCGAACCTCGCGGTATATCTCGCGCTGGTTCCTCATGCGGTTCGCGATGTTCAAAATGAGAAAAAGAATGCGGACGGCGCTCAGAAAACTAACCTGGATCATTTTTCCCAGCCAGGAAAATTGATGGGAATGCTCCTCACTGCGGGCGGCCACCTCACTCATGGGCAGAAAGTATCCGCGACCGGAAAATTCTGGCAGCCGGTGAATTTCGGCGTCGACATAAACACGGAAGTCATAGATTATATCGCGCTCATGAAGCAGGCGATGAAAGAGAAGCCTGACATCATCGTTGCCGGATTTACCGCATATCCGCGGCTCGTCGATTGGGCGGAATTCCGCAAGATCGCGGACGCATGCGGCGCCCTTCTCATGGTAGACATGTCTCATGTCGCGGGGCTGGTTGCCGGCAAGGCATACCCGTCTCCTTTTCCATATGCTGACGTCGTGACCACTACGACGCACAAGACATTGCGAGGCCCTCGAGGCGCGCTGATCTTTGCCAAGAAGAATTTCATAGACAAGGCGGCGCGATTCGGCAATGGCGAAAAGAGCGCGAGAAACGCGGTCATCGACCTGGGCAAAAAGATAGACAAGGCGGTTTTTCCAGGGCTGCAGGGAGGGCCTCATATGTCGCATATCGCAGGCATTGCCGTCGCGCTCGGCGAGGCTGCCCGGCCGGAATTCAAGGCTTATGCGAAGCAGGTCATCAAGAATGCGCAGGCCTTCGGAAAGGAATTCGCGAAGCTCGGCTGGAGGGTCGTGTCTGGAGGGACGGATTCGCACCTGCTTCTCATCGATACGTGGATGAATGGGCAGGTCACGCCAAAGGGCACCGGTGCGGTGCCTGGCAAGGTTGCCGAAGCAGCACTCGAAGCTGCCGGCATAATCTGCAACAAGAACACCATTCCGGGAGAAGGGCGGTCGCCATTTGATCCGTCGGGAATCCGCGTCGGCACGCCCGCGGAGACGACTCGAGGAAAAAAAGAAGATGACTTCAGGAAGATCGCGCAGAAAATTGATGCGATCTTGAGAAAGGCGCGGCAGGCGAATCTGCCATCCGCATAGGCTTCGGATTCGCGCGCGATTGGCTTGCAAAAGTAAAAAGCGGCGGCACCGGTAGGTGCCGCCGCATTGCGTTTTTGCCTTTGATGGCCGCAGGTCTCTCGGCCATCAGGCGGGATCCCTGAAGAATACCTTGAGTCCGTCGATGGTTACCTCTCCATTCCATTTTGCATTTGAGGGCAGTGGATATTCTTCCGCTGCTCCGAATTTGAATGCCATGGCAAGGTTGCCGGAGGTCACGTCCTTGATTTCGAATTGTTTCGCGCTGGCGCGGAATCGATCCAGGATGACCCTCTCGAGGGCTTCGCGGGTGCTCGATGCGGGCGCCCAGGCATCCGGGTCTTCCGTGAGGCGGAGCGTTGCCGATACTTGGGCCTTGATGCTTGCGCCGTCTTTTGTGGTTCCGTCCACCCATACGCCCTTGATGCTTTGATCTCGCTCGACTCGGACCTTTGTTGCCAAAGGGGATACGAAGCGGAACTGCTCGCCGGTTACCGGCTTGCCGTCGACGAGGGTTTCGTAGTTGCTGTCTTTGAGCCATTGGATATTCACGGTGCCCGCTCCTATGACAAGCACGGCGAGGATGTTCGGGGCATGGGCTGCCCATTGCCGCGCTATGGGGACATTGAGGTAGTTGCAGCCTTTCGAATGCTGTCCGCTCTGAAGCTTGGTCCCTGCCCATATGACGGTGATTATGGCAAACAGAATACTGAGTAATACGAGCGCTATTACAGACGTGCTCGTGTGTGCGCAGGCGATCCATCCCGTGATCAATAGCGCGATCATGTAGATGTGCTGGATTACCGGTTCCTTTGCAATGGCATATAGGATTTTAAACGTAAGCAGGACCGTTCTTGCGAATCGCACAAGGGGATTGTCGCTCTGATCGATTATTGTCGCATTCATTGTCGTGTCGGTTGTTTTCGGTTTTGGTGTGCTCGCATGGCGAGGCGGAATGCCTTGCTATGCGAAGGGTGGCGGAATGCGCCATCCATGGCCGATACTCTGCCATATATCCGTTTTAATTTCCACTTTCTTTGTGCTAGAGTAGCCTCAAGAATTCATCAATATATAGATGGCCAAAAACAGCATTCAGATAAAATACGCGATCAGGGATCATGTCTTGTCGGCCGTAGAGGCGGCATTTGGCAGCGCTTTTGCGTCGAGCGGCCACCGTCCGTCCATCGTCATCGATCGCCCGGCCGAAGCGGCGCGCGGGGACTATACGACGAGCGTCGCCCTTGCCGGGGCAAAGATCGTCGGGACTTCTCCCGTCGAATTCGCGATTGCCGTCATCTCGAAGCTCAATGATCGCATGATCGAGGGCGCTCCGGAATACGACTCCTTGTTTGCTGCGTCTGTCGACAAGATCGAGGTGGCAGGGCCCGGTTTCATCAATTTCTATCTCAAGCATGAGGCGATCGCGGCAGAGGTTTCCGATGCGGCGCTTGAGCCGGCACCTTTTTCATATGGACGAATAGACATAAATGCAGGCAAGAAGATCGCGTACGAATATACCGATCCGAATCCCTTCAAGGTATTCCATATCGGACACCTCATGGCCAATGCGATCGGGGAGTCCCTGTCTCGAATCGGAGAGTTTTCCGGGGCTGAGATCCGCAGGTTCTGCTATCAGGGCGATTTGGGGCGCCATGTCGCCTTGTTCGTCTATGGCCTCAGGCTCATGGACGGGCCTTTTCCCACGGCAGAAGAAGGCGAGAAGATGACGCTCGTCGACCGCATGTATTATATGGGCACGTCATATGCCAAAGGCGCGACGTATTTCAAGGGGCATCCCGAGATCGAGCCTGAGATCCAGGCCATCAACAAGAAGCTATACGAAAGGAGCGACGACGAGGTCAATGCCATCTACGATCTCGGCCTCGAATGGAGCCTCGAGTATTTCGAGACGCTCTATGATCTTTTGGGAACGAAATTCGACCAGTACTTTTTTGAAAGCAAATGCGTCGAGCCGGGGCGGGCGCTGATTGCCGAAGGCCAGGCCAAAGGCGTATTCGTGGAGAGCGAGGGTGCCATCGTCTTCGAGGGCGAAAAATTCGCGGGAGAATCCGAGAAGGCCGGACATCTTCATACGCGCGTATTCATCACCAAGTTCGGGCTTCCGACCTATGACGCAAAGGAGCTCGGCTTGGCAAAGCTCAAGTATGACGCCTTTCGCTATGACAAGGGCATCGTCGTGACCGCAAACGAGCAGGATCAGTATTTCAAGGTGAATCTCAAGGTGCAGTCGCTCATGATCCCCGAATTGACGGGCAAGAATACGCACATATCCCATGGCATGATGACGCTGCCTACGGGCAAGATGTCTTCGCGAACAGGGGACGTCGTCTCTGCTGAGGAGATGATCGAATCCGCTCGCTCGTATGTCCTCGAGCTGATGAAGGATAGGGAGATGCCCGAGGAAGAGAAGCGAAAGACTGCAAGCCAGGTCGCCATCGCCGGAATCAAATATCTGATATTGCGCCAGTCATCGGGAAAGAACGTGGTATACGATCCGCAGAAGGCGCTGGCATTCGATGGCGATTCGGGGCCATATCTTCAGTATGCATGCGTGCGCGCCCGATCCGTCGTGTCCAAGGCCGCAGCCGAAGGCATCCTGCCAGCCGCATTGCCCGCATCCGCGATATCGGATGACAGCGCTTCCGCCCTCGCTCGCAAGATTTTCATATTTCCAGAGATCATAGAGCGGGCGCATGGAGAAAATTCGCCGCACTTCATCGCCACATACCTCATCGAGCTTGCCGCGATGTTCAATGCCTTTTATGCGCAAAACAAGATAATCGACGCATCTGACGATGCGAGCAAAAAAGCGTCCGCAGAGAGGGTCGCCCTCACTCGGGCCGTGGCAAACGTGCTCGCGAACGGCCTCTACGCTCTCGGAATCGAGGTTCCTGAAAAAATGTAATCGGACTGGAAAAGTTCCCGCTTTTGCTATATATTATGGGCACATACATATATATGAGCGAAACAAAAGACACAAACGGCAGGCCAGTCCATGATCCCCTGGTCAATAGGGAAGAAAAGAGCCCGAACAAGCTGACACGGGATTATTCGGTCATCCTTTTTTACAAATACGCTCCGGTCGCGAACCCTGAGGCATTCGTCGCATGGCACAAGCTCGTGGGGCCGAAATTGGGGCTGACTGGCCGCGTCCATATTGCAAAAGAGGGCATCAATGCGACCCTGGAAGGCAAGACTGAAAATGCCGAAGAGTACATGAGGATCATCAGGGGCGATGAGGAGGGCATGGCGGCAGCATCGCGGATAGGCGTCCCTCCGCAGGATTTCGCAGATCTCAGGGATGTCCAGATCAAGACAAGCCTCGGCATCGGAGACGCTTTTCCAAAATTCAAGGCAAAGGTCAAGGAAGAGATCGTATCGCTCAAGCTCACGCGCGCCGATGGCGTGGAAGAGGATGTCGATCCCAATCAGGTAACGGGAGTGCATCTCAAGCCGGAGGAGCTGAAGGCATGGTATGACAATGGCGATGATTTCGTCATCATAGACATGCGAAACGATTACGAGTTCAAGGTCGGCCATTTCAAGAATTCTATCAATGCCGGCCTGAAGAATTTCAGGGATCTTCCCGAGATATTGCCAAAGCTCGTCGAGCAGCATCCGGAGATTGCCACGAAGAAGATATTGACGGTATGCACCGGAGGCGTGCGATGCGAAAAGGCATCCGGCTTTCTCAAGAAAAAAGGATTCGGCGAGGTCTATCAGCTGGACGGCGGCATGCACAAATACATGGAGGCATTTCCTGGAAACGCGCAGGAGGGCAAGCCGTGCGAATTCCGCGGCGCGCTTTATACGTTCGACAATCGCATGACTATGGATTTCGTCGGAGAGGACATCTCGAAGCGCGAGGTGATCGGCCGATGCCAGGTCTGCCAGGTTCCTACGGAGAGATACGGCCATTGCGCAAATGACGCATGCCATCTGCATCTCATGATCTGCAAGGGTTGCGCTGAGAATCACATATACGTATGGTGCTCTCCCGAATGCCGCGATACGGGCCGGGTAGGGGTGGTTCATAGCGCCGATCTCGGCACTGCGGGAGCGGTAATCACCCTCGCATAGTCGTCTGCTTGGAAAAAGGCAGAGGCGCTTGACGTCCTGATTTCGGAGGCGTAGTATTTATTTCCGGACCGCACAAACTCAGTTGTGATGGACCATTCAGTAAACCGAAATCCAGAAATAGAATCAAGACAATGATCAATACGTTCAGAGATCTCTTGCCATTCACCGATGAAGTTCCAGCGGTCACCCGCCGCGAAAAAAGGCGTCGGAACAAATTGATTGACGCCACCGATCCCAGGAGACAGGCGATGCTCCCGCTGAGGAGAAAGCATCGCCATGCGGGCCGCCAGACAACGGTTCGCCGCCTGCCGGGATTTGCCGGCATTCACGCCTGCGCCCACTAAGCAGGCCACGTTATCGACCAAGCATTTCGACCCGTCGCTCTCAGGGGGAGAGCGACGGGTTTTGCATTTTCGGGCATTGCGCGCCGATAGACGAGGCTGTTTTCAGCAGGCATGAGCCTGCTGTTTTTTTATGCAAAAATCCAGGCCTTTGTGCTACTATACGGACAATGAAATCAAGCGACGAAACACGGGCTTCCGAACATGCGGAACCAAAGACCCCTGCCGCCCTTCGAGAAGACGAGGTGCTGCGCTTTTGGGATAGCGAGAGGATCTTCGAGAAGACTTTGGCAAAGGAGAGCCCGCGCGGCGACTTCGTCTTTTATGACGGCCCTCCATATGCCACGGGCATGCCTCATTTCGGTCACATGCTGCCATCGACCATAAAGGACGCCTTTCCTCGATTCAAGACCATGCAGGGATTTCACGTATCCCGCCGATGGGGCTGGGATTGCCACGGCCTGCCGATCGAGAACATGATCGAAAAGGAGCTCGGGCTCGAGGACAAGAAGGCCATCGTCGATTACGGAATCGACAGGTTCAACAAGGCTGCCCGCGATAGCGTATTTCGATATGACCTCGAATGGAAAAAGGTGATTCACAGGGTCGGCCGATGGGTGGATATGGAAAACAGCTATCAGACGATGGATTCGAGCTATACCGAATCCGTGTGGTGGTCATTCGCGAAATTTTTTGAAAAAGGCCTCGTATACGAAGGCTTCAAGACCATGCAGGTCTGCCCGCGATGCGAGACGACGCTTTCCAATTTCGAGGTGGGGCAGGGATATGCGGACGTGCAGGACATATCCGTGTATGCCATGTTTCCCCTGAAGCAGTCGCCCGATGATCGGCCCGGCTCTTCTGCCGCTGAATTCATGCTCGCATGGACTACGACGCCATGGACCCTTCATGGCAATGTCGCGCTTGCCGTCAATCCCGACCTGTCATATGTCCGGGCTCGAATTCTCTCAGGCGATCATGCGGGCAAGATTTTTATATTGGCCGAGGCCCGATTGTCCGCCCTTCGCGAGACGGCAGGAGAAGGGTGCGAGGTGCTTGAGGCTCTTTCTGGCGCAGAGCTCGCTGCCCGATACCCTGCGGGATATTCTCCCGTATTCGATACGTATGAGAGCTCTCGCTTTCCCCTTGAGGCTCAGGAAAAATTCCGCGCCGCGGCATGGAAGATCCAGGTCGCTGATTTCGTCACGGCTGACAGCGGAACGGGAATCGTGCACATAGCTCCGGCATTCGGAGACGATGACCGCAAGCTCGCGGACGCTCTCGATCTTCCGATCATCCACCATGTCGGCCTTGATGGCCATGCTCGAGCGGAGCTCGGAGAGCCGTTTGCAGGCAAGATGGTCAAGCCAAAGGCTGATCCTCAGTCATATGATATCGAGATCATCAAGGCCCTCGCGCATGCCGGATTTCTTTATGCAAAGGAAAAGATCACCCACTCGTACCCTCACTGCTGGAGATGCTCGTATCCGCTCCTCAATTACGCCACTTCGGGATGGTTCATCGAGACTACCAAGCTTCAGGAAAAGATGATGTCCGAGAACGCAGCCGTCAATTGGGTGCCTGCCGAGATAGGGTCGGGGCGATTCGGATCATGGCTCGAAAACGTTCGAGACTGGAATCTCTCGCGCTCCCGATTCTGGGGAGCCCCGCTTCCCGTATGGAGAGGCGCCGATACCGGCAAGGTCCATGTCGTCTCATCGATCGCGGACCTCAAGTCGAAGATCAAGAAGCGAAACTCATATGCGCTGATGAGGCATGGAGAATCCGAGTCGAATGTCCTCGGCATCATCAGCTCGAAAGACCTGACGATCCACGGGCTCACGGATGAGGGCAGGAATCAGGTGCGCGCTGCCGTCGATGCGCTAAGGGAAAAGAAGGGCATAACCAAGATCTATGCGTCGGACCTTCGCCGGACCAAGGAGACTGCCGAGATGGCTGCCGAGATGCTCGGCATCCCTCGGGACAAGATCGTATTCGATCACAGGCTTCGCGAATGCGGAGGAGGCGATCTCGATGGCAGGCCTTGGAGCGATCACTGGAACATGCTTGCGACTCCTCGCGATCGCATGTTCGAGCGCGCTGCCGGAGGCGAATCTGTATTTGACGTAAAGCAGCGGGCGACCGAGGCCATGTATGCCATAGATGCCGAAAACGAAGGGGAGAATATCCTCATCGTCACGCATGGCTTGCCGCTTCGCCTCATCAAGTATGCTGCTCATGGCCGCACGGCCAGGGATCTTCTGCGGACTGGATGGCAGGACGTATCCGATCCGAACGCTTCCGTGCACGAGATCGATTGGAGGCAGCTTCCTCACAACGAGACATGGGAAATAGACATACATAGGCCGTATGTCGATGAGGTAGAGTGGATGGATGAGAGCACGGGAGAAAGGATGATCCGCGTTCCCGAGGTATTCGACGTATGGTACGACTCCGGCGCCATGCCTTTCGCTCAGAATCATTATCCTTTCGAGCATGACAATGCCGATGCCGGCAATCCGAATACGCAATACGAGGAGATGCTTTCTCTGGCGCCCAAGACCCCTCAGCATTTTCCCGCGAATTTCATCGCCGAAGGCCTTGATCAGACGCGAGGATGGTTCTATTCGCTGCTCGCGATAAGCGTCGGGCTGTTCGACAGGTCTCCGTATCAGAGCGTCGTCGTAAACGGCCTCATCCTTGCCGAAGACGGCCGAAAGATGTCAAAGAGCCTCAAGAACTATCCTGATCTCTGGCCGACGATCGAAAAATACGGCGCGGATTCGCTCCGGTTCTTCCTGGCCTCATCGCCCGCGGTTCGCGGAGAAGAGGTCGCCTTTTCAGAAAAAGCCCTCGATGAGGTAAATAAGAAGATTTTCAACCGCATCGACAATATGCATTCGTTCCTTGCCATGTACGCGATCGATGATCGCGGGGAGATGATCGATCGCGCCTCAAAGCCGTATTCTGATGCCGAGGTATCGTCCATGCTCTCGTCGCTCAGCCATCCGCTCGACCTATGGGTCTTGGCGCGGCTCGGCCAGACCATCGATCTCGTCACGCGCAATCTCGAGGCATACGCTCTCGACAAGGCGACGCGCCCGATCGCCGATCTCATCGACGACGTATCGACATGGTATCTTCGCCGTTCCCGAGACCGGTTCAAGGTAGAGCCGGGAGCGGATTCGTCCGATCGCGACGCTGCCGTATTCACGCTTCGGTTCGTGCTTGAGCGGCTTTCTCGAATCATGGCTCCCGTAACGCCGTTCATGGCAGAGGCTTTGTACAAGAAAAGCCGCTTCGGAGACACGGAGAGCGTGCATCTCGAATCATGGCCCGACGTTCCGGCCCGCGAAGGAGACGGAATCATCGACTCCATGCGAAGGGTCAGGGAGCTGGTCGAGATCGGATTGGCAAAGCGCGCCGATGCGAAGATCAAGGTCAGGCAGCCTTTGCAGTCGCTTATCCATGGCGCCGTCGATCTTTCTCCAGAGCTCGAAGACATCATCAAGGACGAGCTGAACGTCAAGGAAGTGCGATTCTCCGCGAAGCAGGATGAGGCGGCGGACGACAAGTCTTCCGTCATCCTCGATACGGAAATCACTCCCGCCCTCCGAAAGGAAGGCGCCGTGCGAGACCTCATCAGGGCAATCCAGCAGGAGCGCAAGAACATGAATCTCGTTCCTCAGGACGCGATAAGCATCGTTTGCGATGCCTCGCCTGACGTGGAAGCCGCGATCCGGGAGTTCTCCGCGATGATCAGCCAGGCCGTGCAGGCGGAGAGCATATCGTTTTCTCATGAGGCCGAGCTCGAGTCCGGAACCGCCGTCGATTTCGTGACGGAATCGGATGGGGTCCAGGCTACGGATACGGTCCGCTTCATCATCGCCTAACAGATCAGGCTCATGTCATATCGCATATACACTTCGGATGCGTTCATCATCGCGGCAAAGCATTCAAAGGATGCAGATCTCTCCATTCTCGCCTTTACCGAATCTTTCGGGATTCTTCATGCTGCCGCAAAATCGGCAAGGCACCTCAAGTCCAAGCTCAGATATTCGCTGCAGTCGCTGACATTCGGGAGCATTTCCATGGTAAAGGGCAGGGAGATCTGGCGCGTCACGAGCGCGAAGAAGATGATCTCGCTTTACGACAATCGGATCCAGGCCGAGGCGCGCGTCCTCCTGGCGCGCGCCCTTTCCCATGTCGCGCGATTCTGTCCTCGCGAGCAGCCAGAGCCAGCCATATTCGACATGCTGAAGGCCCTTTCAGGGTTCATCTTCAAGGATCTTTCCGCGAATGCGGCAGCGGGATCCATCCAGTCTTTTGCCGTCAATTGCGCGAGGCTCGAGAAGGTATTCGCGCTCAGGCTCATGCATGAGCTCGGCTATGTCGACAAGAACGAGAAGACGCAGATTTTCATGCAGGAAAAAATCGACTCGTCGTTCATGAACGTGCTCGAGCTCATGACTGAAGATCAGGAGAAGGCCATCGATTTCGCCGTCGATCGCGCGATCGTGCAAAGCCATCTGTAAGCGGATGTGCACATGGTACATTTGTTTCCATCAGGGTATAATTTCTGAATGAATGACGATCAGGATCGGATTGAAAATTTGAAAAAGAGGCTGTATTCCATATCGGATGCGCCTGCCCATTCGGCTCGTCCGAGGCTGCACAAGCATTCCTCGACCGTAGGCAGCTCGTGGGCCGATGAAGAGGGCATAGAGAGCGATGCTGCCGCGCCTGCTGCAGATGGTCGCCAGGATCGCGTGCTCATGGGTCCATTGTATGGCAAGAATCTCCAGTCGGGAGCCAAGGACGGCTCTGGAAAATTCCTGAAGCGCCTGCTCGCCGTATCGTTCTTCGCGCTGATTGCCGCAGCCCTATTCTTTTGGTACATGTACGCTTCCGGAAATAACTATATTTCAGGCTCCAATATAGACATCACGGGCATCGGCCCCGTATCGACTCCGTCGGGAGAGGTCCTGACGCTCGATGTCGACATACACAATCGGAACGCCAGCGATTTGGAAAATGTCGACTTCGTCATACAGCATCCCGAAGGCACTCGCAAAGCCGATGGCATCACTACCGTGTTGGCAGACAGGATACCGATAGGGACGATCAAGCAAGGGGAGACGGTGACGCGCAGGGTTGAGGTAATCCTGTTCGGCGAAGAGAATTCCAAGAAAGAATTCAAGTTTACCGTCCAGTATCGCGTGCCCGGATCGATCATTCTTTTCAATAAGGAAAAGACGTATCCTATATATATAGGATCGGCCCCGATATCCATCGACGTGTCTACGTTCAAGGAAATATCTCCCGATCAGACGACATCATTCAAGGCGACCATCACGTCGAATTCTCAGAATGTCATACGCAATCTAGTATTGAGCGCGACGTATCCCGTAGGATTCTCATATGAAAAATCAGTGCCGGCAGCATCGTATGGCCAAAACGTCTGGTCCATCGGCGACATGAAGCCTGGCGACAAGAGGGAGATAGAGATTTTCGGCAAGATAATAGGGGATGCCGATGTCGAAAGATATTTCACATTCTCGGCGGGCACCGAAGATCCTCTGGACAAGTCTCGCATCGCGGCGAAGCTCGTCGAAGCCAAGGAAAAGGTGCAGGTCAAGCGGCCATTCCTCTCTGCCGACGTGTCTCTCGACAAGAGCGGCGAGGCGACATATGTCGCGACCGCAGGCGCGCCGATTCGCGGCGAGATCGTCTGGCAGAACAATCTCGACGTGCCATTGTCGGACGTGATCATCGAGGCGACGCTCGGAGGAGTCACGCTGGACAAGGCTGCCGTCAATGCCGATCGGGGATTCTACAGCTCTATCAATAACAAGATCACGTGGGACAGGACCAATGTCGAGGAGATGTCCGAGCTTGCGCCTGGCGTGTCAGGCCTCTTGCAGTTCAGCTTCGCATCGCTTCCTCCCACGATCAGGAACAATTCGGCTTTCCGCAGGCAGACGCTCACGCTCGACATATCGGTCAGGGCAAAGCGCCTGAGCGAGAATCAGGTTCCGGAGACGATCAGGTCTTCTACTTCTCGCGTCATCAAGATCGCGACGGGAATGTCCCTTTCCTCAAAGACCATCCGCAATGTCGGCCCCTTTGAGAATAGCGGCCCCATACCTCCTGTGGCGGAAGAGAAGACGACCTATACCGTGATGAACTCCGTGAGCAATTCCTTTGACAATGTCAGGAATGTCACATATACGGCAACCCTGCCTTCGTACGTGACATGGCTCGGAAAGGTTTATCCTGAATCGGCTGCCGCGAATATCAAGTACAATGCCGACAAGAGGGAGGTCACATGGTCTCTCGGGGACATCGCTCCTGGCACTGGCTATAATTCGAGCGCAAAGGAGTTCGCATTCCAGCTCGAGCTGCTGCCAAGCGTCAGCCAGGTCGGATCTGCTCCTATCCTCATCAATTCCCAGCGCATAGCGGGCACGGATGTCTTTACCGAAACCATCGTCGAGAGCACGGCTCCCGCGCTCGATACCCGCATGGAAAGCGATCCGAAGTTCCAGTTCGGCTTTGAAAAGGTGGTCAGGTAGCGGCATGCCCATGCCGATCTAGGGCGGCAATAAGGGATATTCACATGCCTGATCGCTCAGGCATTGCGTTTTTTCATGCGAGGAGTATTCTGTCATATGCCACATAACCGCGGTTTTTTGCGGGGAGTGGATTGGCAAAATCAATACCAGTGCTGACATGAACACCTCGACTAAATAGTCCGGGCGTCGTATCGTCGAGCGACGACGCCCGAGTACTAGGCTCCAGCCATGCGGGCTATCCGCACTGGCCCGGGCCAGCTCGGCCATAACCATCGAGCGGCGTGACGGTTCTGGGACCTCACTGCCGCGTAAGCCTTCTCCGACAATCTCTCGGAGAGAATCATCATCCTGCCGTGCACCCTCCCATGAGGGGTGCGCGGCTTTTTTGTCGTGCAGGCAAGGCTTTCTTTATCTTGAGGTTTTTTTCTGCTACCATGGCCATATATATGGAAAACATCATCGCGCTTTGCAAACGAAAGGGATTCATCTTCCCAGGCTCCGAGATTTACGGAGGCCTTTCTGGCACATGGGATTATGGGCCTCTCGGCGTGGCGCTCAAGAACAATATCAAGAGCCTTTGGTGGAAGAGGTTCGTGACCGATCGAGAGGACATGTTCGGCGTCGATGCTGCCATTCTCATGAATCAGAACGTATGGAAGGCGAGCGGCCATGTCGGAGGATTCTCCGATCCGCTCGTAGAGGATGCCAAGACGCATAAGCGCTATAGGGCCGATCATCTTCTCGAAGATGCAGGCGTCGACGTAAAGGGCATGTCGCTCGATGCCATGGACGTCGCGATCAAGGAAAAGGGGATCAAGAGCCCTGATGGAAACGCCCTCGGAGACGTCCGCCAGTTCAATATGATGTTCAAGACTCACATAGGCCCTGTCGCCGATGACGATTCGATCTCGTATCTGCGACCCGAGACGGCTCAGGGCATGTTCGTGAATTTCAAGAACGTGCTCGACTCGATGCATCCGAAGATCCCATTCGGCTTGGCCCAGATAGGCAAGGCGTTCCGAAACGAGATCGCCCCGCGAGACTTCATCTTCCGATCAAGGGAGTTCGATCAGATGGAGATCGAGTATTTCGTGCATCCGGACAATTGGCAGGACGCATTCGAGCATTTTCGAAGCCAGGTGCATTCGTTCGTCGCGGATCTCGGAATCCGATCCGACAGGGTCCATGAGCTGGAGATAGCCCCGGAGGATCTCGCGCATTATTCCAAGCGCACGATAGATTTTGAATATGATTTTCCTTTTGGAAAAAAGGAGCTTTATGGCCTCGCGTACCGAACGGATTTCGACCTGAAGAGCCATGCCGACGCTTCTGGACAGGATCTCTCTTATTTTGACGAGGAATCAAAGACCCGATATCTGCCTCATTGCATCGAGCCGTCATTCGGCCTCGACAGGACGACGCTCGCCGTATTGTCAGACGCATATGCCGTCGACGAGGTAGGGGGAGAAAAGCGCGAATATCTCAAGCTTTCTCCGAAGATCGCGCCCGTTCTCGTATCTGTTTCTCCTCTGCTCAAGAACAAGCCGGAGCTCGTAGGGGTTGCCCGCAAGGTCTATTCCGACCTGAAGAAAAAGTTCGGCAGGGTATCGTTTGACGACAATGGCAACATAGGCAAGAGGTACCGAAGGCAGGACGAGATCGGCACGCCGTTTTGCGTGGTTGTCGATTTTGAGACCCTCGAAGGGGTCAAGGAAGCCGCGGCTGGCGCATCTGCTGCCGGCATATCTGCCGGAATGACCGATACCGTAACTATCCGATATAGGGACAGCGGCGAGCAGGAGAGGGTCGCGATCGCGGACCTCGCGACAAAGATCGAAGGGCTGATTTAGCGACCAGGGTGCGAGCCTCCTTTTTTAGTGCTATCCTGTATGCATGCAGCAGGGATTTGACCGAGATCCGAGGATGATAAACATAAGCTTCAATGCGCTTTTCAAGATAGCCTTGTTCATAGGCGGCATATTCTTGCTATACCAGCTCCGCAGCGTGGTCCTCATCGTGCTCTCGGCCGTGGTCATCGCATCCGTCTTGGAGCCGGGGACGCGATGGTTCATCAGGAAAAAGATTCCCCGCGCGATATCGGTCATCATGATGTATACGATCCTGATAGGCCTCGTCCTGTCATTCGTATCGTTCATCCTGCCTCCTTTGTTCAATGAGACGGTTTCCGCGCTCAATAGCCTGCCTCGATCGATCAAGACCGCTGACATTTTCAACGGCCTTCATACGGGAGCCTTCTCATCGGCGCGCGCCATTTTCCCAGAGCTTCCGACCACGGTATCCGTCGGCGATCTCGTCGGATATGTCACCAACTCGCTCGCCGTATTTTCCGGCGGCACGTTCGGCGCGGTGACCGGATTTTTCGGAGGAGTGATCAGCCTCATACTGATGTTCGTCATATCGTTCTATCTTTCCGTCAGGGATGACGGGGTAGGGGAATTCTTGGCCATAGTCACTCCGATCAAGCATGAAGAATACGTCAAGAACCTATGGAAAAGATCAGAGCGCAAGATAGGAAAATGGATGCAGGGACAGCTGCTGCTCGGCCTCATCGTCGGAATCCTCACGTACATAGCGCTTCTCGTCCTCGACGTAAAGCACCCTCTTCTCCTCGCGACCGTAGCCGCTGTATTCGAGCTCATCCCCGTAGTAGGCATGACGCTTTCTTCCATACCTGCTTTTTTCCTCGCCACGCTTGATGGCGGATTCGGGCTCGGCCTCATCGTCGTTGCCGCATATATCATCATCCAGCAGATAGAGGCGCACTTCATCTATCCTCTGGTCGTCAAGAAAGTCGTAGGCGTTCCGCCTCTTCTCGTCATCATTGCCCTCGTTGCGGGCGCCGAGCTCGCAGGGTTCATCGGGGCCTTGCTGTCCGTGCCGATCTCGGTTGCGCTGGTTGAATTCATAGACGATCTGGATAGGAGAAAGAGATTCGTGAGCGAGTAGCCTGCCTGACTCGATTCAATATAAAAAAGAAAATGCCCGCTTTTGCCTGATGGCAAAAGCGGGCATAGTTGTTCGCGCTTGGCGCAGCTCCCGTGAATGGGGCAGACGCTGGTCATGCCAGAGGGTCAGGCTTGCGGATTGCTCGGCGGATCAGGGTGATCTGCCCGCCGTGTCCATCCTGGTCCGACAGGTGCCTGCCGGGGCTGGGTACCGTGCTGGATAGCATGGGCAGAGGCCGGCATTGCCGGCTTGATCTGGGCGACCACGCTGGCAATGGCCAGCAGGGTTGTTGTCACGAGCGGCACGATGGCGGCGCTGGGGTATACCCAGAGGCATACCCCGAATGCCGTGACGGCGATCAGGACTGCGATCTGCAGACCGTACTCGCGGAATCCTGCCGCGATCGCTTCGATGTGCTCAACGAAGCTGCGGGAGTCTGCCACGGCCGGGGCAGATGCGGGTTCTGTCTGCGTTTTCATCTGGGTAATATTATGCATTATATATCAAAAATGTCAATATATATGGCAAAATGCGGAGAATGGCGCAAAAGCTTTAAAAAGCAGAGTTTCTGAGCTATCATGGGTTGCAAGCGCAGGAGCGATCCATGCGAATGCCTCCAAATACCCACCAATACAATGACAGGAAAACCTTTTTATATAACTACCACGCTTCCGTATCTCAATGCTGATCCGCATATAGGATTTGCCATGGAAATCATCCAGGCGGACATCGTCGCTCGTCACAAGGCCATCCAGGGCAATGAGGTGCTGTTCAATACAGGCACGGACGAGCATGGCCTCAAGATTTATGAAAAAGCGGCCGAAGCAGGCCTTTCTCCAAAAGAATACACTGATAGTCTCGTCCCAAGATTCCAGGCGCTCAAGGAAAAGCTGGACCTGAGCTATACGCGCTTCATTCGAACTACCGATGAGGGCCATATCGCCGCCGCGCAAGAATTCTGGAGGCTCTGCGATGCGAACGGCGACATATATAAGAGCGAGTACGAGACGAAGTATTGCGTCGGATGCGAATTGGAAAAATCAGACAGCGAGCTCGTCGACGGGAGATGCCCCATCCATCCGAATAGGGACATAGAGATAGTAAAGGAAGAGAATTATTTTTTCAGATATTCGAAGTACCAGCAGGCGCTGCTCGACCTGTATCGCGATCGTCCCGATTTCGTCATTCCTGAAGGCAGGCTCAATGAGATACGATCCTTTGTCGAGGGAGGCTTGCGCGACTTCAGCATTTCGAGGCGCAAGGAAAAGATGCCTTGGGGGATTCCCGTTCCCGGAGACGAGGAGCATGTCATGTACGTATGGTTCGACGCCCTCGTGAATTATGTCTCTACCATCGGATGGCCAAATGATGACAAGGCTTTTGCGGCCTTCTGGCCGGGAGTGCAGGTAGCAGGCAAGGACAATCTGAGACAGCAGGCGGCGATGTGGCAGGCCATGCTCATGTCCGCGAAGCTTCCCGTATCCGAGCAGATCTTCATACACGGATTCATCACGAGCGGAGGGCAGAAGATGTCAAAGTCCCTCGGCAACGTGATCAATCCTCTCGATATCTCGGCTGAATACGGCGCCGACGCGCTCAGGTATTTCATCGCGCATCAGATGTCGTCATATGAGGATAGCGATTTCACGATGGGGCGCTTCAAAGAAGCGTACAATACGCAGCTTGCCAATGGCATCGGAAACCTCACGAGCAGGATTCTCAAGATGGCCGTTTCTTATGGCGTAGGGTTTGATGGCGTGCGCGATCTCAAGGCTGGCGCCGCTACAGGAAGCGGCAAGTCAGAGGCATTCGATTTGCTCGAAGAGCCCCTGTCGCGATTCAGCTTCTCTGACGCGGCGGATATCATCTGGAAGCGGATTGCCGAAATGGATTCCTTTATCCAGAAAAACGAGCCGTTCAAGAAGATCAAGGTAGACGAGGCTGCAGCAAAGGAGGATGTCGCGTATCTGCTCGGCGAGCTGTACAAGATCGCATATGCGCTCGCGCCATTCATGCCTTCGACGTCCGAAAAGATCATGGCTTTGCTTGAGGCTGGGGAATTTCCCGAAGCGCCGCTGTTCTTGCGCAAGGACTAGCGCCTTTATCCGAACCCGTCCAACATCATGGCAAAAAAAGAGCTTCATCTGAATATCCCTACCGAGATCAAATATATAGATACTCATGCCCATGCGTACCCTGAATATTATGGCCTCGATCTTCCTGCCGTCATCGAGCGGGCGAGGGACAAGGGCGTCGCCATCATCAATGTGGGCACTCATATGGAGACTTCGCGAGATTGCGTCCTGACGGCCGAAAGGTTCGCAGGCATGCATCCTCATGTCTATTCGATACCGGGAATTCATCCCGCAGAAGCGACGGCCAGCCTCAAAAAAGAGCTTGAGCGTGAGAGCCAGCCGACCCTGGAGGATTCCATCGCGCGCGTTCGGACCATGATAGCCACCGATCTCGATGCTCTCGGCGAGCTTGTCGGCAAGCATTTGCATAAGAAAGGAGGAAGAGGGAAGGTGGTCGGCATAGGGGAATGCGGCATCGATCTGTTCAGGATGGAAGATCGGCCGGAGGGCTTCAGGCAGGCGGCGTTCGCATTGCAAAAGGAGCTGTTTCGAGGGCAGATAGATCTCGCTCTGGCGCATGACCTGCCTCTCATGATCCATGCCAGGGAGAGCTATGCGGAGATTTTAGAGATACTTGATGAGGATTTTATCGGCGACAAGGCAAGATTGAGAGGGAACATACATTTCTTCGCGGGATCTCGCGAGGAGGCGATGATGTTTCTTGATAGGGGTTTTACGCTTTCTTTTACTGGGGTCATCACCTTTGCCTCTTCTTATGACGAGGTGATTCGCGCTGCTCCCATCGAATCCCTGATGTCCGAGACGGATTGTCCGTACGTGGCTCCTGTGCCGCATAGGGGCAAGACAAATGAGCCTTCCTTCGTGCCTTATGTGGTCGAGGCCCTGGCTTTGGCCAAAGGCATCGATCCTGAGGCTTGCCGGCTGGCCATGCTGGCCAATGCCGAGCGGGCGTATGGAATCGACCTAGGGGTCGCGGATGGGTTTTCTGCCTCCGTATAGGCTGTTTTGCCCAAAATAGGGCCATACAGGGCCTGATTTTCAGGATTTCCTGCCCGTAGCCGGCTTTCTGCCCGGTCCATATGCCGCCATGGGTCTGCCGTTTGCACAAGTCATAAACCTATGGTAGCCTAAGCGCTATGACTAAGGAACATAACAGAGATGTAGAACGAGAAGAACGACTCAAAGTATATGAGCTCGGTTTTCATTTCGTGCCTACTCTTTCGGAAGACGATGTGACTGTAAAGTTTTCTGAGCTCAAATCATTTGTTGAAAAGCTCGGGGGCGAGTTCATCTCTGAGGATGCACCTAAGCCAATTAATCTCGCGTATGACATCTCAAAGACTGTCAAAGCGGTTAAGAAGTGGTACAAGAATGCCTATTTCGGCTGGATCAAGTTCACGCTTGTGCCAGACGAGATCGAGGCATTGGAAAAGCAGGTCAAGGAATTTGAACCTGTTCTCCGATACTTGCTCATTTCTACCGTTCGCGAGAATACTATGGCTGAGGAAGCACGCGAAAGAAGTGGTAGAAATGGCCGAACAGATGCTTCTGAGGACTCTTCCGAAGAAACAGAAAAAGCTTTACCTCTAGACAATACTGACACTGCAGCCGCTGTCGATACAGAAGCAGCAGAAGTTAGCGAGAACCTAGAAGCTTAAGCTATAATATTAATATGTATTTAAACAAAGTATTCATTATCGGAAACCTGACACGGGATCCCGAGCTAAAGGCTTTGCCTTCAGGGATAAACGTGTGCAGCTTCTCGATTGCAACCAATCGCGTCTGGAAAGACAAGAACGGCGCAAAGCAGGAAAATACCGATTTCCACAATATCGTGGTCTTCGGACGACAGGCCGATACGACTGCCGCATACCTCAAAAAGGGAGCAATGGCATACGTAGAGGGACGCTTGACCACGCGGTCATGGGACGGTCCGGATGGAAAGAAGAATTATCGAACTGAAATCATCGCCGATACTATCCAGTTCGGTCCTCGCGGCGGAAGCCAGGGAGGCTACGATGGAGGCAGCGGCGCAGCGGGAGGCTCATCATATGCGCCACGCGCGGCAAGCAAGCCAGCAGACGATCATGACAATCCACTGGATACGCTCGATGCGGCATCCTACCCTAATGAAGAAATAAACCCAGAAGACATCCCGTTCTAGCGAGCGAAGGAAGTCGACTAAGACATTATCAATTCAAGCTAAATTCAAGTCAGAAAAATTCAACCCGCACTAATCTCGATAAATTTTTCCTGACGTCAAAATTTATGAACAACAAACAGTGTTTCTTTTCTCAGAACAATATCCAGCATATCGATTACAAAGATACGGATATCCTGAAGAAATTCCTGAATCCTCACGCTCGACTTCTTTCGCGAAAGCGAACAGGCACGACTGCAAAGAACCAGCGAAAGCTGGCAACTGCCGTCAAGCGAGCCCGATTCATGGCTTTGATCCCGTTCGTCGCCAACTAGTCGCGAGACAGGTCCGGATGACAATAGAAAAACCGCCTAGAGATAGGCGGTTTTTCTATTGTTGACATTTTGTTTGCTAAGTTGCATAATCTTGCCCAGAAGCAGTTGCTTCACAACGAACCGTCCCGCCGCTGCGCGGGGCATAACTCAACATAGAAAGAAAAAGAATAGATGAACATCATTCAGCTTAATCTGGTGCTCTCGGGCGAGAAGCGTTTGCCTGACACCTTTTTCCAGCGCGGACGTATCCCCGTATTCGAAGCCCTGGGATTGCCTCCACAGTGCGAGGCTGAAAAGCTCGCGCCTTGGCAGACATGGGAGGAGTGGCGAAAGGCATGGAAAGAGGTCTGGGATGGATCAGGCGGGATCGAAAGCTATCTCAATCTGCTGTATTACGGATTCAAGCTTCCTGAGCAGAATCTGGGCCGTGCCGACCGCCTCGATCGCATGCGGCTCTACATGAGCGTTGCGAACGGGTGGATGTCCGAAGATAACTTCTATGAGCCGGGGGATCCGGTGACCAAGTATCGCTTCGGCAGGCCGATCGGAAATCAGGGGCATAATGAGAAGCGGCTCAGTCAGCTCCGGCACCTGATTGCTGTGTCTGCTCATTCGCAGCTTTGCCTTAATGCATTCGCGCGCGAATGCATGGCAGAGTCAGGTGACGGCTTGTGCAGGGTGGAGAGTCTTTGCGAAAGCGGAGCGCTGCATGCATTGATGACGTTCTATTGCCCATTCGAATGCGAGAGCAGGGGTCATGTCAAGATAGCCAACCTGCCGTATCGAACCAATGGTCCCGGAGAAAGGGATCATAACGAAAAAGCGCATGAGCTCATCACTGGATTGGTCGGGCCGCTGTTCTGTTACTCGTTTGAGGGTCGGGACCTGAGCGTCAATTTCGCCAACGTGGCCAATGTCATAAGGGTGGCGCGTCTCTGGGTCATCGAGGTTTTGACATACCTCGACAAGCTTTATCTGCTTAATCGCATCGATGCAAGTCTCTTCATGTCAGATGAGAGGAGTAAATTCTTCGAAATCATGGAGAGGGCGTATCTACCTGACCGCACGGGTGATGCCCTTGTCCGGCACATGTTCGCGATCGGCAATACGGCCGCTGTCTTATACAAGAGAATAGTGGAATCAGGGAAATAGGAGCGAGAGACGATTCGCATTTCAGTCCAGCCGCGTGCTGCCCGTTTAGGGTGGCACGCGGTTTTTTCTTGATTGAGAAAAGGCTGCCCGGAAATGGGCAGCCTTGTTACCAGCCAAAAATGCGCCTGATTTTTTTTGAAAGAGTTTCTCTCTCATCGCGCTCGGCCGTTTGAATATTTTCTGGAGAATGATTCAGGGAAGGGGATGGTTCCGATTCGGGCATGGCCCTGACCTGTGATTTGCGAGCCGAATCTTTTTTGATCGATGCCGTGTCGATGCCGCTTTTTTCTTTCTTCAGTTTCATGATCGTTTTTTGCAAGCGCTCTATCTTTTTTTCAAGAATCGAATTCGGCGTCATGGAAATTTTCCTATCGATTTCTTCGAGCTGTTCTTTCAAGGTTGCTTGCAAAGCGGCGGCAGGTTCGACGAGATCGACGCGTTCGGAATCCGTGGAATTTTTTCGATCATTCGCAAGCTCGTTTTTCCTGATCCTCGTATTCCAATCGGTCAGCGTTCCGAGATCTTTGATCCGAAAATATTTTGCAAATTCCGTCTGGGTTTTAATTTTTGAAATTGAAATCATCAGCGGATCAGTGAATCCGTATGATTTCAGTTGTTCTTTTTTTAATCCGCGAATGTGGGGAGGCAATGATTTCCAAATCGCATACGTTTGAAATTCTTTTTCTTTGTAAACACCTTTATTGGCATTTCTTGGCATTTATAAATTATATATAACATTTCTTTCGTTTACAATCGAAAAATGCTAAAAAAACCTTCGTTTTCAACATAAAAATATTGTTATCCCATGTTAAAATTAGCGGGTGAATCACTCGAGGAAACACCCGAACCAACCTATCAAAAAGCCGTATCTTTTTTTGCTGGCGGCATTTTTGATGCTCGGCTTTACCTCTGTTGCTTTTGCTGAAGATATCGCTTCGGACTCAGGATCGATTGCCGCGCCGATCGCTGCTCCTGCTCCTGCAGTGGAATCTGTTTCTGGATCTGCTCCTGAAGCCGCTCCGTCAAATTCTGCGGCACCTGAAATTCCTGCACCATCCGAAAGCTCTGCATCCCCTGAAAGCCCTTCTGCGGAATCTGCTCCGGCCCAGGCTGCGGATGCTCCGCAGCCGGCACAGGATTTACAGCAGCAGCCAGAGGGAGTCGCAGCCGATGCAGAACTCCCCGGATCTTCCGATTTGTCAAATTCAAGCAATACATCGACGACCGATACCTCGATGACAGCTCCAGCCGCGACGTCGACCCAAACATCGGTCGCAACATCAAGCCCTGTCGCAGAGACTGTGTCAACTTCGACGCCGGCGGCGACATCCACATCCACATCCACATCGACGCCGGCGGCAGCCGCGGCATCTGAGTCATCAGCGCAATCCAGCTCGACTCCGCTCGCGACTTCTTTCGCGGCAGCAGAGATTGCGGAAAATCAAAACAACAACTCGACTTCGACTACGGCAGCTGCAGAAATTTCCACATCGACTCCAGACCGATTGCCAAATATCGCAGAGCAGTTTACTGACAATGGAAAAGTAGTGGTGGTTTCTTCGACGCCGGAACAGGATGCAGTTGCTCCGATGGTAGACGTTCCCGTGAAAACCAGAATCGCAGAAGTTTTTAAAGTGGGCCAAGAAGATCAGATAAAGATAAAATGGAAAAATAATGAAAATCAGGAAATGGTTTTCACGACATACGACGAAGACGGCAATGGATACATCGATCATGTCGCATGGGTCGTTCCGCACCTTTCGACTCAGACATTCGAAATCATCTACATCTCTCGGGCGCTATTGCTCGATGCGGATAAAAATACCATTTCGGATATTTTTGATACCGTGCAAAACAGGGATCAGAATTTTGCGCAAGCTGCAGATGGCCAGTATGTTCGCGTGACATTTGAAAAAAAGCTGACAAGCGCGAATGACATTACCGTATATGCAAAAGCGGCAAACCCGGGCGAAGCGGCAACGATAGAGGTCTATACGCTCGACGGCCAATTGATCGGGACATTCCCAAGCATAACCACGGACGGAAGATACAGAATCACGCTATCGGGCCTCGCGAGCCCTGCGGATGTCTTTGACCTGAAGATAATCGGCAATATCGAGATCGATCAGATTATCGACCCTCCGGTTACGGCATATTGGGTAGGTGGTTCAGGGGACTGGTCTGATGCTGCCAGTCACTGGGCAACGGCTTCGAACGGCACTCCGAACGCGGCCAATCTTCCAGATGCGACCACAAATGTCATCTTTGATGCGGCGTCTGGAAACAATAGCGTTATTGCGAATATAGATAGCGACATAAGCATCGGATCGTTGACGATAAGCGGATTCACAGGAACCATTTCGCAAAATGCCAATGTGACGATTACGAATTCCGGAGGCCAGTCGGGAAGCTATGCGCAATCATCGGCGGCAACATTTTCAAGCTTTACTCCTGCCGCGCATGCTTTTTCTGCGACTGGGAACTTTTCCGTGACGGCGGGAGCATTCGGAAGGTATACGGGTCTTGGAATAAGCTCTGATCCATACATTATATATGACGTATATGGCTTGCAGGCCATGAAGCTTTCGGCTACGAGTTCATATAAGCTAAATGGGGATATCAACGCATCGGTGACAAGCGGTTGGAATTCCGACGCCGGATTTGATCCTGTGGGAAGCCTAACCGCTCCTTTCACGGGAGTATTCGATGGAAATAATTTTACAATCAGCGACCTATACATAAGCACGACTACGACTCAGTATGTCGGTCTTTTTGGCTATACGAATAATACGATAAAAAACGTTTCTCTGACCGGCGTGTCTATTTCGGCGACAAGCACAAACGGTACCAACGGATCGGCTGGCGCTGCGGGAACTTCAGGGGCCTCGCCGACTGCCGGCGGTCCGGCAACCGGCGGAACTGCGGGATCTCTGATATATGTAGGAGGTATCAGTGGATATAACTTGGGCCTCATATCAAATGTCTCGGTCTCCGGAAATATTTCCGGGGTAGGGGGGTCGGGTGGCGCAGCTGGTGCGGGTGGCGCCGGAGGAAATACTACTACTGGCGCAACTGTTGCCGGCGCGGGCGCAGTTGGCGCCAGCGGCGCTGCTGCAACCGGAGGTATCGCATACGTAGGAGGCATCGTCGGATATGTTCAGCAGGGTTCGATTACAAGCGCGACGAGCTCGGCTAATATAATCGGAATAGGCGGCACTGGCGGTACTTCTGGAAACGCCGGAGCAGGAGGGACAAACCTGGGTTCTGG
>JACCDZ011552498.1_pt1 | contig 24900 bp, 24 predicted proteins | sample 7449551 | NCBI WGS metagenome assembly JACCDZ01 (sample SAMN15323452, study PRJNA562643) | freshwater metagenome | isolation source: river surface water | place: USA:Blue River Watershed | collected 2017-08-18 | reverse complement strand
TCCCGCACCGTGGTTTCTGCCAATCCGACCAACTGAAAGGCTGGTAAGCCGGCCGCTAGATGCACCTCAATAGTGACTTCAGGCGCATCCAATCCCAGGTGCGCTCGGCTGTGTATAATGGCTAATGACATCTGCAACTCCTTTTGCATTTCTATTCTTGTTAGCATTTTATTAACTTAACGCAAGTTTTTGGCGACGCTTTTCGGTGTTTCTTTCGCTTCGGTGGGAAACTCGCTACACTCAAGCGAGAGACTCCTCCGTATTTTATTGGTCCAATCAAGGGTTCATCAGGCGTGGAAGCTGCCAAAAGTCGTTATTTGTTTTACCGCGTCGTCGGCTATTTGTTGTTGATGTTGTCTGGTTTTATGGTGCTCAGCATGCTGGTCGCCATCACCTATGATGAATCTAGCTTTTGGAGCTTTTTACTCAGCGCCTTAACCACCAGCAGTATTGGCTACACCTTGGTGTATAAGGGACGGCATGAATTTCAGCTGATTAAACGCCAACTGTTTTTGTTGACCACCGTCAGTTGGCTAGCCATTGTCGTCGCGGCTACCTTGCCCTTTGTGTTGGTGTTGCCGCATTTGAGTTATGCCGATGTGGTGTTTGAAACCATTTCTGCAATCACCACTACCGGGGCGACCGTACTCACCGGTCTTGATACCATGCCACGCGGGATTTTGTTCTGGCGGGCTGTACTGCAGTGGATTGGTGGGGTTGGTATTATCGTCATGGCGATTGCGGTACTGCCGGCGCTGAAAATCGGTGGTATGAAACTCTTTAAGACCGAAAACTCAGATATTTCAGAAAAAATCCTGCCGCGTAGCTCTAGTTTATCGATGATGATCGGGGTGGTTTATCTGCTGTTGTCAGTCAGCTGTATCTTGTTGTATTACGTGTTTGGCATGAATGGTTTTGATGCGATCACGCACGGTATGACGACGGTGGCCACCGGTGGTTTTGCCAACTACGACGCCTCGTTTGGTCACTTTAATGACAAACCTGTGTTGTTGTGGATCTCCAGTATTTTCATGTTGTTATCCGCATTGCCACTGGTCTTGCTGGTGGCTGCAGTGCGTGGTCATATCAGCTTATTGTGGCGTGACCCACAGGTGCGGGCATTTCTCAGCATCGTGCTGATCAGTATCTTGATGTTGGCCTGGTATCAACATCTGCACCATGATCGAGCGTTATGGGATAGTTTAACGCACACCACTTTCAATGTGATTTCCATTATCACCACCTGCGGTTATGCCTCAGAAAATTACGCAGCCTGGGGGAGTTTGGCGGTGATCCTCTTTTTCTATTTGACCTTTTCCGGCGGCTGTTCTGGCTCAACCACCGGTGGGTTGAAAATCTTTCGAACCCAATTGGCGTGGTTGTTGTTGGTGAAACAATTCAAACTGCTGGTGCATCCAAATGCGGTTTGGGTACAGAAGTACGGCACTCGCCCGGTGAATGACCAGTTGCTAGGGTCGGTGTTGGCCTTTTGTTTTATCTATTTTGCGTCAATTTGCGTATTGGCGCTGGGCCTGAGTTTGTATGATTTAGACTTCGTGACCGCGCTCACCGGTGCAGCAACGGCTATTGCCAACGTTGGACCAGGGCTTGGGTCTATCATCGGTCCTGATGGCAATTTCAGTAGTCTGCCTGATGGTGCCAAATGGCTGATTAGTTTTGGCATGTTGATCGGACGGTTAGAAATCCTCACCGTGATGATTCTGTTCACGCCTATGTATTGGCGGTATTGATGCGCCAGCAGAGTCTTTGGTTTATCGCGTTTGTAACTGTGCTCTGTTGGTGTAGCAGCGGTGTTCTGGCGGCTGGGACGACGAAGGTCAGAGTCGGGGTGGAACAGATTGATTATTACCCGCACTTTGATTTCTCATCCGCAACGCCCCGTGGTTATTTTTATGAGTTAATGCAATTGTTTGCCAAAGAAACTGGGATCGAACTCCAGTTTGTCCCATTACCAGTGAAACGACTCTATCAAGAAGCCGAAGATAGCGTGGATTTGGTTTATCCGGATAATCCGCGGTGGCAAAAGTACATGGTCGTCAATTTACAAAAGCACTTTAGCAATCCAGTAGAAATGAATTTGGGCACAACAATGGTATTAGCAGCAAAGCGTGATATCACATTGCCCAGATTTCGTTCACTCGCGATCATTCATGGCTTTACACCGACACGCTGGATTGAGTTGCAGGGACAGAATCGTTACAAGTTCGTGGAAGTTGCAGATGTTGATTCAGCGTTAGGGCTGGTGTTAAAGGGACGCGTCGATGGTGCCCTAGTGGAATACCATGTGGCGCAAGACTTCATGGCCAAGCATCAGTTGCAGGGGACGTTGGTGGTGGGTAGCCAGTTACCCTATACCGAGTTCCCATTTTTGCTATCGAGTTACAACAGACCTGATCTCATCAACGCTTTTAACCAGTTTCTCGAAAAACACGCCGCGCAAGTCGCCCAACTGCAACGCAAGTACCATCTGTTTCAGGAACTCCCTGAGCCACATCGAGCAAATTGACAACAATCTGGCCTGTGCAGCGGATAAAAGCGTTGCACCCGTGGCCACGGTCAGTAAACTAGTCGCGATTTCATCTGAACTTTGAGGAACTCTATGCTGGAGTGGATTGCTAGCCCAGAAGCGTGGATCGCTTTGGGTACCTTGGCCGCGCTCGAAATCGTGCTCGGTATCGATAATATTATCTTCTTGTCAATTTTGGTCGGACGGTTACCGGAACATCAACGCGCCTTTGCGCGTCGTGTCGGGTTAGCGCTGGCGATGATTGCTCGTCTTGCCTTGTTATTCTCGATCTCGTGGGTGATGGGCTTGACCGATCCGTGGTTCACTGTGGCTGGCCAAGAAATCTCGGGTCGAGATGTTATTCTGATCGGGGGTGGTTTGTTCTTGTTATACAAGTCCACTGTCGAAATTAACCATAGTCTGGAAGGCGCTGCTGATGACGCCAGTGGCCCGAAAGTGGTTGCCAATAGCCTAATGATGGTACTGATTCAGATCATGATTTTAGATATCGTGTTCTCACTGGATTCGGTGATCACCGCAGTGGGTTTAGTCAACGACATCGAGATTATGGCGATTGCTATTATCGCTGCCGTGGCGGTGATGATGTTTGCGGCCAAGCCAATTGGTGATTTCGTCGATGCTCACCCATCGATCAAAATCCTCGCCTTATCGTTCTTGATCATGGTTGGTGCCATGTTGATTGTTGAAGGCTTTGACGTGCATGTACCAAAAGGTTACATCTACTTCGCGATGGCATTCTCGGTGGTGGTCGAAATGATCAATATCCGGATGCGTAAAAAAGCCAAAGCGGTGCAATTGCATAAAGAGCAACCGTAATCGCTGCGTGCAAACGCTTACGGTTGTATGCTGTTATGGATGCCAGTCAGTGACCCTGACTGGCATTTTTCATGGCAAACAGGGCAGGGCACCTGTACTTGCTGACCTTGTTGTGGGATGTCGCGTGGATTAGCGCGTTGGAATGTCTGGCTTGGAGCTGATAGTGCGTTGCAACGGCAGTCGTATGCTAAACCGAGCGCCACCGAGTGGGCTTGTGTCAATGGCGATCTGGCCTTGATGCCAGCTGACAATACGGCTGACAATCGCCAAACCTAAGCCAAATCCGCCGCGGCCTTTACTTCGGCTTTCATCAAGCCGGACAAAAGGTTGCAAGATCGCTTCATGTTGTTCAGATGGGATGCCGCAGCCGTCATCGTCCACCGTGATCTCAACCTCGCCGTCATTCGATTTTAAACTGAGCAGGACTTGATGTTTGGCATAACGCTTGGCATTGACCAGTAAGTTTTGCACCGCGCGCTCTAGATAATGGGCATCCACATTCGCTTGGAGTTTACTGGGTTGTTGCAGCAAAATACTGGGGCCTGGCAGCATTTGCAGTTTCTCGACCAGCGCGTCAAATAACTCAGTTAATTCGACGTCTTCAAAGGTTAATTGAATGGCGTGGCTTTCCATGCGGGCGTAATCAAGCATTTCGTCGATTAACTGGTCCAGCTCGCGGACATCCTCCAGCATGGCTTGGCGTTCGTGCTCGGGCAGAGCTTGCAGTTCTAAAGCAAATTTAAGCCGCGCCAGAGGCGTGCGCAATTCATGCGAGACTGCTTGGGTCATTTCTCGTTGCAACAACAACAAGCGCTGAATTTGCTCGGCCATGCGAGCCACAGCGGTGGCGATCGGCGCTAAAATCGAACCGTTGGGGATGGCGGTTTTAGGCAACGACATGCCGGTACCGAAGTCATCGATTTGTTGCTGCAATAATCGAATATCACGCGCCACTGGCCATAACCATATCGCAACAGCCCCCCCTAACAACACCACAAACAGCAGCGTAAATAGGTAGGTGTGGCTGGCTTGCACATCGATGTTCACAGGGCCAAACTGCAACAGTTGGTCTTGTTGCAGCTGATAAAAATACACCGCATCGGCACTGAAGAGCGGGACTAACTGGCCACGTTCCAGCGCTCTTAATTCCTCTGCTGACCATGGCACGCTATTGAGCGTCATTTGTTGCAGCGGGATGTCTAGCTGCGCTGCAACTTGGCGTGGGTCCTGCTCAGGATAGGTCAGTTGGTAGGCTAAACTTTGTCCTAGCAATTGCACGGTTGCTGGGATTTGCTCACTTTGACTGTGTTGCCATAATTTATCCACACTCCAGCCGATGGCGACGAGCATCAGCAGCAGAAACAGATAAAAATGCAGAAACAGTCGACGCATGTTACTCCCAAGCGTCAGCGACAAACAGGTAACCCTTACCCCAGACAGTTTTTATCCGAAACGGTGTATCCGCATTGTCGCCAAGTTTCCGCCGTAAATGGCTGACCCTAACATCGACCGTGCGGTCTAAGCCGTCATATTCACGGCCGATAATCTGTTTATGAATAGCTTCGCGACGTATGGTTTGACCGGCGTTTTGTGCCAACATCCACAATAAATCAAATTCATAGCTTGTCAGCTCAACCAGTTGGCCGTCGTAATAGGCCTCGCGAGCCGATTGGCTGAGCTGTAATTTGCCATAACTTAACCGACTGCTGTCTAACGCTTGATTGGGTTGGCTGCGCCGTAACAATGCTTGGATCCGCGCCAACAACACACGAGGTTCGACCGGTTTTATCACATAGTCGTCGGCACCCAGCTCTAAGCCCAGCACTTGGTCTATATCACTTTGTTTAGCCGTCAACATCAGCACTGGGGATTTGTACCATTGACGTAATGCGCGACACACCCCAAAACCATCCAGGCCTGGCAGCATTAAATCCAATACCACGAGATCTGGGCTAAAGGCCCTGCAGGTCGAGTCAGCATCCAAGCCGTTATCGCACAGCTGGACCTCGAAGCCATGTTGCTGCAAAAAACTTTGCACCAGACTGGCTAGGCGTTGATCATCTTCTACCAGCAGAATTTTATTCATCAGAACACACTCCAAGGTGCCACGAGCCGGCGTCGACGCTCCGGTTGGCGGCTTAAAATAGTCAGTGATTGTTGTGCGAGCAACTGTTGTTGCGCATCACGGAATTCCAGTGAAATAGGGGCATCCAGCGCCAGCTGGTGTTGGCTTTGACCACTGCGTTGTTGTTGCCAACATTGCAGTTGGGTGCGGCCCGCATACACACATAAGTCGCGGGGCTGTTCACTTTGCCACGACAAGGTAAAATCGAGTTGGCAGCTTTTTTGGCCTTTTTCACCCACCAGGCATACCGACGGTTGAACATCGATACACAAGGTTTTGCTACAGGGCGCCGCCCACAGTGTCGTAGACCCTAGCAAAACACCGATGAGCACTATCAATCTAAATCCCTGCATCAGATAAACCGGTAACTCAATCCTAGAAATATGCTTCGCACGTGGTTGTCTTGTTGTAATGGACTTTGCAGGGTAGCCCCGCTTTCGTCTTCAACCTTTAAATCTATCCAGCGATAGCGGATAAGACTCATCACAGACCAACGTTCTGTCAGCTCCTTGTGCCATTGCATGGAGACTTCTGGTTGCAAACTGGCTTTGCCTTGCAGTGCTTCGCCATTCCATTCCGCAGCGCTGATGCCGTAGTAAGTATCAATTAACTGACGACTTTTCCAATGCAGGGCTGAGCCGATGCTGAAGTCGCCATACGAGGTTTGCCATTGGTATTGGCCTGCGACTTTAACATGGCTACCACCATAAGCCCCGTTGACATCATGCCACCAATTCAGGCTGGTATGCCATGCCTGACCAAACATATCCAGTTGCACACCCGCATCCAATGCCCATGGACGTTTGGCGACGTCATCGATGGAAAGTTCAGTTTTGATCTGGTAGCGCTCAACCGGACCTAACAGCCCTTTGTCGGAGATCAGCTGGTACTCAAAAAAGTCAGTCGCACGTGCCCGCCGGAAATAACTCACCTCGTCGTTGATCCGACTGACGAGGCTGACGGTCACTGCGGCATCAAAGGGTAAGGTGTAGCCAAGGGTGCCATTATCAAAGAAAAATGCATCATCGTAATAATGCACATCGGCCATTAACCACAGCGGGAAATTGTGGCCACCGAATAAGGGATTGGATCGAAACCCTGCACCTGAGGCAACGGAGAGATGGAACTCAGTCGGTGCCGCGCAGTCTGTGGTGGAGTTCGAAGTGCATGCGGTGGTTGCGACTGCCTGGCAACTTCCAAGAGCTACGCCACTGAAAACTAATGCTCGTAATACCATAACCGGAGCCTCTGCCTGCCAACGAGGGGGCACTTTAGCATTGCCTTGGTATGAGCTTAAGTCGGAATAACAATGTTTCACAAATAACCGGTAGATTTAACAGTCAACAGCATCGTTTCTACAGGGCGTTTACTCATTTGACAAGCGATGTACCTGATTTGCCATCGACTTTTTTCGGTCAACGGCTTTAGTCTATGCAATTCAGCTATTTAAGCAGCAAATGGCCGCGATTTGCCGTCGACATAACCGCTGTTGTCTTGCCACTTTGGTAGGCTTATGGCACCTTAATCACCTAATTAAGTTGTCTACCTCCGACCGCAGTGTGTGCTGTGTAACGACGGACGCCCTGACGGGTGACTCAACGGCCAATGGCTAGGAATTCAGTGCATGAAAGGTAAAGCGACCTCCTTTGATATTGCCTATTTGGCGGGTGTATCGCAGTCGACAGTGTCGCGTGCATTACGCGACAGTCCAGCAGTGAATCAAGAGACCAAAGACAAGATTTTTGCTATCGCTAAACAGCTGAATTATAAAGTCGACAAAAACGCCAGTAACCTACGAAAGCAACGCAGTGGCACCTTAGCCTTGTTGTTGTTTGAAGACCCGACCGTCGATGATTCCCAGATCAATCCTTTTTTCTTATCGATGTTAGGCAGCATTACCCGCGCCTGTACAAAACGGGGTCACGATTTGTTGATTTCGTTTCAGCAGCTAAGCAACGATTGGCATGCTGACTATGAAGACAGCAAAAAAGCCGATGGAATTATTTTGCTTGGTTACGGCGATTATGTGGATTACGAGGAGAAGCTGCAGCAGCTGCTGGCCCAACAAACGCATTTTGTCTGCTGGGGTGCGCAAGTCGAGGGACATCCGGAATTTACCATTCGCAGCAATAACCGTCATGGCGGTCAGTTGGCTGCTGAGCATTTCTTGTCATTTGGCTATAGCGATTTTGCCTTTCTCGGGATTGCCAATGAACGGGCTCCAGAATTTAGCGCTCGTTATCAAGGGTTTGTCGATGCTTTGGTGCAAGGCGGGGTGGATGCAGCGTCGGTGCGGCAAGTCGATGCTATCTCTACCGAGCAAGCTGGCTTTGACGCGATGACGCAACTGCTGGCCACCACGGCACCGCGTGCGATTTTCTGTGCCAGTGATTTGATCGCCATTGGCGCTATCCGCGCGATCCAAGCTCGTGGCTTCAAAGTGCCTGATGATATTGCCGTGATTGGTTTTGACGATATTCCGATGGCATCGTTTTCATCGCCGGCTCTCACCACAGTGCAACAAAACACCAGCTTGGCCGGTGAGATGCTGGTAGTGAATTTGTTAAAACTGATCCAAGCCGAGACGATCAGTCAAACCGATATCGAGCCAAAACTGATTGTCCGCCGTTCCTGTGGTGCGGCCGTTTAAGTGGCAACGTCATCACGTCAGTTACATCCTGCAAGCCCTTTTTTGCAGCCGTATGATTTGCCAGCTTTATGTGCATTAGAGCCTGATCTTGCGGCCTATCTTTACACCACAGTGCGTGGTGAGCAAAGTGTGCGCTTTGATGAACCTGAAGCCGTTCGGTTGCTCAATCAAGCATTATTACGCCAGCAGTTTGCGCTGAGATGGTATCAATTGCCGGTGCACGTGTTGTGTCCTGCAGTGCCTGGACGTTTTGACTATTTGCTGTATCTGCAGGATTTTTTGCAGCAGCAACATGGCAAAAAGCCCAAAGCGACGCAGTTTCGGCTGTTAGATATTGGCTGTGGTGCCAATTTAATCTATAGCTTGCTGGCGGCTCAGGCGATGCGCTGGCAGGTCGTGGCGTCCGATATTGCCACGGATTCGCTGGCTCATGCAGCACAGATCATCGAACAAAACGCGCTGCAACGTCGGATTGAACTGCGCCACCAGCCTGATGCAGAGCAGATTTTTAGTGGCATAGTTCGTCCCAATGAGTTGTTTGACCTGACCGTCTGCAATCCTCCTTTCCATCAAAGTGCTGATGAGGCGGCGCGTGGGACACAACGCAAACAACGCAATCTTGGCCATACTGACAAAAGTGACGTGCTGAACTTTGCCGGTCAATCTCACGAGTTATGGTGTGACGGTGGTGAGGCCGCATTTGTGGCGCGGATGATTCGTCAGTCTCACGCCGTCGCCTCCCAGGTGGCTTGGTTTAGCTGTCTTATTTCCAAAGATAAAAATCTCGCGGTGCTGCAAAAATTGCTCAATGACATGCAGTGTCCTTCGCATCAGGTGATTGAGATGCGACAAGGCAACAAAGTCACACGGGTGTTGGTGTGGAGCTGGATGAGTCCAGCGCAGCAGCAACTTTGGCGGCAGTATCGCTGGTAAGCCGTGAAGGGGTTCTGCCAAAGGAAAGATAAAAGGGATGGGGGTGGTCTGTTGGCGAGTGCATCAGAAAAACCCCCAGTCCATGCATCGCCACACAGACCAGGGCTGGGAGAGCTTATTTCACCGCAAGTTTTGTACTGACCACTGGGTAATGATCCCAGACTTTCTGGTCGCGCAGCGAACGCAATAACTTCACATACTCCGCATGTGACCACGCCAGCGGCGTTGCGCCGTCGGTGCCTTCACCCAATGCAAACTTGTAGTGTGAGTTATTGCCAACACCGTCAAACACTTGCTCTGGTAACATCAATCCCGCATTGGCATAGGCCTCCATCGAGCCTGCGTAGGTACTGCGTAGGGTGGCGTTGATGTCTGCTGTTAACGCCGCGCCATGTAAGGTGGCACGGGCTAACTCATAGTGACCGCGTTCGCCACTGAAAATAGGCCAGACTCGACCGCGTTGACCCGGCGTGTTGCTGTCGTCCACACCTTTGGCATAACCCAGACCTGTGTCAATGTCTTCACCATAACCGTCATAACCATAACGACGCCAACCCACGGTTTTCTCACCATCAGGTGTGGTTAATTCATATTTGACACGAGATTGGTCCGGTAACGATTGATCGTCCAGTTCTGGTAAGGTCGCCAGGATCGCTGGGTGGTCGGCTTGGCGCACGCCATAACGCACTAACTCCAGGAAACCACCATCGACCATCGCGGATTCACTGACTGCTTGCTGGCCGTTACGCACTTCCATCGGGCTTTGGTTGTTCGGATCATGGTCTTTGTTGATGCGCAGGTAATAATGCCTATCGCTTTGTTGTGTTTTCAGTTGACCTTGCGTCGTGACAGTCCAACCTTCTAAATTCGCAGAAAATTCGCGTGCCTTTGTCAGGTAAAGCTCTGCCCCTGCTTGATCACCTGCGTGGGTGGCAATCTCGCTGGCAGTGACGAGGCCTGCGATCACCGCAGCAATAGTTGATGGTGAATAACCCGCTTGTTCTTCCCAGCGCTCTTGTTGCGTCATTGGGCTTTGTAGCTGAATATCATTCCAATCAATTTTGGCGCGCCCACCATGGGCCAAGAACTCGGCGGCTGGTTTGAGCATGCGGCCATACCACTCGCTGATAGCTTTATCATCCAAGATGCCGTCTTGCCACAAGCGGTAGCCTAACATGATTGGCATCGCGGTCTGATCCATTTGGATACCAACCCACTCGATTTCACCGTCGACGTGGGTTTTTTGTAAGAACCAGCCTGGGGTTCCTTGGTAACCTGGCGTTTTGTCATTGACCTGAACTTTTTGCAAATACTGGAAAGCGACTTTCGGGCTTTCAGTATCGCCCATTGCCAACAATGCCATCGACACTTGGTAAAAATCGCGAGGCCATACCGCTTTGTAACCCGTTTGAGACTGTTCCGCCGATTTTACATCGCCCCAAGGATTCGACAGTGACGCAATAAAGGCTCCAGCGTGGGTTTTGTCCTCTTGGGCTTTGAGTACCAAAGCGCTTGCATAGAGCAGTTTGCCTTGGTCGTTGCTTTGCGCTGCCAAACTCGGTAGCTCGGTTAGGCCTTGCAGGTAATCTTGCCAACCAATGGCATCACCTTCGCCGTTATAGTCTGCTAACACCTGTTCAATGCCACGGGCGAGGGTTTGATTGGCTTGTTGCAAACTTTGTTCGGTCGAGTCGCCAAAACCAATCACTTGGGTGATTTGTTGCACTTCACCTGCTTTGCTGGGGCTGTGCTGAATCAGTGCTGCCACGTTGCCCGCGTTGCTACCCGTGGAGGTATAACCCGCAACCTGCTGGCGTGCTTTGAGTTCGGTCAGACCATCGGAGGTGCCGACAAAACCAACGTTCGCCATTACGGGCGACGGCACCGTCACCACCGATAACGCATGCGCGCCCTCCCACGCCTGCACCACACCTTGTTGAATGCTGGCGTTGTCTTGGCTGCCCGTGTTGGCAAGGGCTGGATCAACATAGGTGTACAACGTCAGCCCATCGACCAGTGGTTTGAATAAGGTTCGCACCACCAATGTTTGCTGATTGGGGTCGGTAAAATAATGCTTTTCAATTTCGTATTTGCCGTTGATGGCTTTGTTCACCACACGATAGGCCAAGGATAAAGGCCGACCTTGAGCGTCCTGATGCAAATAGCTGATTTCAGTGGTGGTCGCGGTTTTTTCCTCATCGACAAAATCTGGGCCTTGCACCACCAGTTGCATCTCACGCAGTTGTGCTTCGTGGATCAAGCCAAACATGGTTTCGGTGAGCACGCCTTGCGCCAATGAAAACCAGACTTTTGAGACAGTGCCAGTGGGAGCTGCGTTTTGATATTGACCGTCTTGATAAGCTTCGTACGAGGTACCAATACCAAGTTTGCCGGCATAAGCCCACGTTGAAGCTTGGCCAGGAGCGCCAGGGGCGACCGTTGTAGTGTCAGGTGCTTTGTTGCAAGCCGATAAAGCAACTGCGCTGGCGAGCAGCGTTAAACGAAACCATGGCGTCATGCTGAAACTCCTGATGAAGCTGTGTGTGTTTTCACTGTTAACCCGTACACTGCCGCAATCACCATACTGGCGGCACCCAGGGCGAGGGCATAAATGGCTTGGCCTGCAAACAGATGGTTGACTAAAGAACCTAAAATGGTAGCGGCTAGTAGTTGCGGTAAGACGATGAAAAAGTTAAACATCCCCATGTAAACGCCCATTTTTTTCGCCGGCAATGAATCAGCCAACATGGCATATGGCAGTGATAAAATCGACGCCCAAGCAAAGCCGACACCCACCATTGACAGCAACAGCCAGTGTGGATCTTGAATCACAAAAAACGAGGCAAAGCCTGCCGCACCTAGGATCAAGTTGATGGCATGGCTAATTTGTAAGGATGTCAGACGGACAATCCACGGAATGATAATGGCCGCAATAGCCGCGAAGCCGTTGTAAGCGGCAAACAAAATACCAACCCAATCGGCACCGTCGTTGTAAGCGGTTGATGTCGGGTCTGAACTACCATAATGCACAGCGGTTACCGTCGCAGTGGTGTAGATCCACATGGCAAACAACGAGAACCACGAGAAAAATTGCACAACCGCCAGTTGTTTCATGGTGGAAGGCATTTGAAATAAGTCATCGACGATTTGCACCGCCATGCCATAGTGGCCTTGGGTTTTGTTGCGAGACACCCACCATTGCAATAACCCAAAGGCAATTAACCCGCCACCCAACACATATAGCTGTTTATCCAGCTGTAACGCCCAGACGATGCAGGTCGACAATAAACCAATGGCAGCAAACACCGCGCCGCGTCCCCAATAGAGCCGGTCATTTTGTTGCGGGTTTTCTTCGTCGTGCCCTTCACCAAAGGCGGCTAGTTGTTCCGGTGAATATTCGGTTGAACGCAGTACAGTCCAAAGCACAGCAGCAAACAACACCACCGCCCCAAAATAAAACGAATACTTCACTGAATCGGGAATTTCACCTGCAGGTGCCGTATTAGCAACGTCCAGCCAATTGGACAAAATGTACGGCATGGCAGATGCGACTACAGCGCCAATCCCGATAAAGAAGCTTTGCATGGAGAAACCAAGTGGGCGTTGTTGCTCATTTAAATTGTCACCCACAAAGGCACGAAAGGGTTCCATCGTGATATTGATGGACGCATCTAACACCCACAACATCCCGGCTGCGAGTAATAGATTGGGCGAATTGGGCATAAAAAACAGCGCCATGGTCGTAAGCACGGCACCGTAGAAGAAAAATGGCCGCCGGCGTCCCAAGCGATTCCAGGTGCGGTCTGAGAAATAACCCACGATGGGTTGAACCAGCAGGCCGGTTAATGGTCCTGCGATCCAAAGGATCGCCAAGTCGTCAATTCCGGCGCCCATGGTTTGGAAGATACGGCTGACATTACTGTTTTGCAGCGCAAAACCGAATTGGATGCCTAAGAAGCCGAAACACATGTTCCAGATCTGCCAAAAACTAAGATTCGGTTTTCGTTGTTGCATGCCTTATTCCCCATTAAATGCGCACGTACTTAGCATAGCAAAAATGCACTAAGTATCTGGTTTACCGATTTTATTCTGCTGTAGACATAAAAAAGGGGAGTTTTCACTCCCCCCAACAAAGGGTGTCTCCAGGATATTGGACCAACAACGTGCATGCCGGAATAATGCCGTTTGAACCGCCCGCATTAAGGTAGGTTTTGGTCACAGCCTCTGTGATATCGTGAATCGGTAGGCTGGAACAACATGAATACGTATGTACATCCGGACAAATGCGCCGTTGCGGTGCAAAGTTGCGACCAGTGCACGCGACGTCGATCCGTTGTGGTGCATCGCGGGTGGTGTTCTTTGCGTTCCCCGCGTTATTGACGGGCAACGTGCGGTTTATACGGGAATCGCAGCCGAAAGCAAGCGCCTTGTCCTTGCAAAGACTCCACCAGCACTTGGCCGCTGTGCTGCGTCATGATCATGCGAGTAATGGATAATCCCATCCCCCGACCTTGCCCTACGGGCCGTGTCGTAAAAAATGGGTCAAAAATGCGCGCCATCAGCTCCGGCGGTACGCCATCGCCAGAATCGCGGATACTCAATTCAATTTCATCGGCAACCGGTTGATACAGATGAAGCCAAATCTGACCATCCGGTCCTGCCGCTTGGCTGGCATTGTTGAGTAAATGCATCACCGCCAAACGAATCTTTTCAGGATCACCCGGTAATCGCGGTACCGGATCAAGTTGAACATGCACCTGCGGTAATAACACCCCTTCGAACTCCAATAGCTCTAGGGTTTGCTCAACACAATCTCGTAAATCTAAAACGCCAGTTAAGTCTGATTGCTCTTCAGCAAATGCGCGTAAATCTTTGATGATACTGGCAATATGATTGAGGCCTTGCAGAGATTCATCCACTAAATCTGTGCCATCTTGCAACATGAATGAAAAATTGTTTTGTTGGTAGAAACTGGCTGCCGCTTTGGGATCTTTGGCGACTAATTCAAAGTACTGCTGTAATAACTGCCAATCTTTTAGCAACATCTGCAAGTTACATTTGATGTAACCGTTGGGGGTGTTCAGTTCATGCGCCAAGCCCGCGGCAAGCGAGCCGATACTGGCTAGTTTTTCTTGGGCCAGTAACTGCAGTTCATGTTGGTGCTGCAGTTGCTGATTGCGGTGAAGCTCGCGTAACTTATGAGCGAGCACCTTTTCGAGTTGTTGTCGGCGTTGTTTCTCTTCGGCGAGGGCAGCTACTAAAGCTTGGTAGTCGGCTGGTTGCACTGTCATGTACTGCGCCTCACACGCGATGAAAAGCTACTAACGGTGGAAATGATTCTCCACGCCGTTTTCCAATAAATAATCACCTACATCCAACAGGTGCATGTCATCAAGTTCTAGCACATCAAGGATAGCCTCGCCATACTGACTCCATTCGGATTCTTCGGCGACATCAAACAAAAATTGCTGCTCACCGATCATGTGCTCAGCGAGTTTTAAAATAGCAAACAAGCGTTTTTCATACAGGTCTGAGGATGCCAATAACTGCATCGGCGTATGGTGATAGGCAATCACGTTGGCAATTTCTGCAGACAATCCCCATGATTGGGCAATCATAAAACCCAGCACTTCGTGGTTGGTGTGGAAATAACGTTGCTCGATCTCGGCGATGGGCAGCTGGTTACTCAGGCCCACTTTCATCACTTTGGCGTAATCCGGAAATTGACTGTGAATTAAAGCAATGCCTGCATTGTGGAATAGGCCAATCGAATAACAATCATCCATACAGTCCGAACCCAGACGAAGATGTTGTGCGATTAACATGGCTGCGCTGCCGACATCCATCGCACAATTCCATTGCCGTGTGGTGAAGGGATCGGTGCGACCGTCGCTTAAGGTAAAGCGTAAGACTACGCTACTGACCAGCTTGATCACCCGATTTAGCCCTAAAAATTTGCATGCATGCTCGATGGAGCTGATTTTGCGGCGCAAACCGAAATAGGCCGAATTCACCACTTTTAACGTGAAACCGGCGATGCCAATGTCCATATTGATGAGGGTGGCAATGGTATTGATGTTCGGATCGTCTTGTTCAATTTCTTGCTTGATCCGCAAAAGGACTTCTGGTTGTGGGGGAATAGTGAACCCGGCTAGTTGTTGTTCGACCGTTTTCATATCTATAGGTTTAACCATCAGTACTGCTCCATCGTGCCTATGCTCACGTCAGAACTCTAGCTGGTGGCCACCTGAATGACAACCATCGCCAGCGGATTGCGTAGCGATGGTTGTTTAACTGCTTAGGATTTCAGCTTTTTAAGCTGTTTTTCGACTTTTTTCGCTTCATCATCGAATTTATCGTCGTCTTTGGCAGTCGCGCGAGCGCCTGCTAACCATTGCTCGGCATTGGTTTTGTCATTCTGCTGCAAGAACAGCTGGGCTAAGCGCAACTTTGCCCAAGGTAACTGCTGGTGCTCACTACCGTCATAGTATTGGATAAATTGCTGTAATGCCGTTTGGCCTACGACAGGATCTAATTGATTTTTCACACTTAAGCGGCCAATTTGGTACAGATAATTGTATTTAGAGCTTGCGGTTTCCGCGTGTTGAGCGGCTAACTGATACAGTTCGACCGCTTTGACGTATTGTTCACTGCTGGCCAAAATACTGGCTTTTTGCCCTAACAACCGGCTATGTGTAGGCGCTTGTACCAGTTGCTTATCCAGTAATGTTAATGCGTCTTGATCTTTATCATCGGCCAGCAGCAGCATGCTTTGGGCAATAACGGCCAAGTTTGGGTCTTTGGCTTGCAACGTCGGCACTAAAGCCGCTGCGGCGTCTTTGTCACCACCTGCAATGCTAGGCGCTTGCACGTAGAAGCCAATCAAATCCAACACGATTTTAGGTTCATTCGGTGACAATGCAACGGCCTTCTTCAATAAGTCTCTGCCGTCTTTGGCAAGACCACCGGCTGAGAACAGACTAGCTTGCTGAGCCAAGCTGAACTTGTTCATCGCCGCGACTTGGTGCAAATCGCCGTCTTGTGGAAATTTTGCTAAAGCGTCGGTGAGTAATTTATCGGCGTCTTCATATTGACCAGCCAAATACATGGCCGTTGCTTGGCTTTCAAGTAGCCGTGGATTCGTCAGATAGTCAGGTTCCGCTGGGGCTTTTTGGATCACTTCAGAATATTTGGCGTGGTCGAGCAGGTCTTGCATTGGCAGATCAGGTTGTTTGGCTTGCAGTTGGGCAATCAACAGAGCTGCAATGAGCGTCAACGTTGTTTTCATTTTGTATACACCAAGTTATTTTGCTGTTTTCATCGTGCATAAAAACACCAAGTTTGGTAAAGCTAACAATCGTTGCAAATTGTAACAGCTACGGCCGCTTGGTTGATTTTGCACCTCGTCGACAGCGTTCTGAGCAATAAATGACGTGAGGCCAATTCAATTGCCATTTCCGCCGCCAAACAAAAGGCCGTTGGCAAACAGGACAAATTTTGCTGTCGAGGTGTAACTTGTGGTGTGTCAACTGAATATCTCCTGAATTAACAGCAGATACGCAGTTGCATACGAGGTGGATGAGTCGGTCAATGCGTGTTGGAACACACGGCGTGGTTTAGCTATCGAGGTACGGGCGGCCTGACATCATCTTTTGCGCTAACTGGATTTCAGCCTCGCGGTCATCCAGCTGTAAATTGGTGAATTGCACATCAAACTGAATTAAATCATCTTGGGGTAAGTTGAGTGCGATCAAACGGTCAGGCACATGGTTGACTTGACGATAAGCGTTAATGGCAACCTGGGCCGCTTGTTCCATCACCATAAAGAAATTGCCCAATGGGAACGTTTGGAAAATCGGATTATCCAGCATCGCCCAACCCAACAAATCGCCACTAATGGAGCCGTCGGCATGATCGGTAAACAACATCGATACTGCAGGAAATGGCGGGTTTTCACCACTGCGGTAGTCATTCATGTCTTGTTCGCTAAATAACAACACATAACCAAATGATGGGCAGCCTTCGGCATCCATATCATCGAATGCAGAGTCATAGACTAAAAATAAACGCGGGTCTGACATAAGGCGGGCCTCTCACTCACTACAAAGGCTGATTATTGTACTCAAGCTCGGGGTCTAGCCCAAGTAAAATTAACCAGATGCACTGATTCTTGGCGTATAAGCTGAAATTCATGCTGTGATCCGTTAGCATGCGCAGACTTAGAATTTTTGCAGACTTTTTCCTGTTGGAGGTTTTATGACTGATTTTAAACGTATTGCCATCGATACCGCCAAAGAATTGATTGCCAATGGGGCTGTGGTGGCAGACATTCGTGACGAACAAAGCTTTAGCAATGGCCATATTGAAGGGTCTTATCATTTAACCAATGGCACCTTGCATCGTTTCATGCAATTGCATGACTTTGAACAACCGGTGGTGGTGGTGTGTTATCACGGCAATTCTAGTCAAGGCGCTGCGCAGTATCTGGTACAGCAGGGGTTTGAGCAGGTGTACTCCATGGATGGTGGCTTTGAAGCCTGGCGTTTTAATCAACCTTTCGTGCAAGGCGCACCAGACGCTGAATGATTAAACTCCTCGACAGTGACTATCCGGCCTTGATGCAGCCCTTTGCTGACTATTGTCAGCAACAAGGCTGGCAGGTGCGTTTAGATATTGTAAACCCCCACTATTGCCAGCTGTTTGTTGCAGAGACGGACTTACTGCAGGTGCAGACGGCACTTGAGCTGTACAGTCGTGAGCCATCGCATCCTCGTTACCAAGCGGCCGCATGGGACAAAGCGCAACCAGGTTTGTCATATGGCCAGGGCTCTGATGGGCATTTGCTTCGAAGTATTTGGCAGCACACAGGCTTTATCACCAAGATGCTGGTTGCTAGCTGTGTATTGGCATACCTTTGGTTGTTGGTGTGGCCGCAGACCGCCTTGCAGAGTTTGATGTTTTTCACCGCATGGCCACAAGGCGCAGACTTGCTTAGTTTCCGCTGGTTGTCGCCGATTTTGTTGCATTTTTCCGGCGCTCATCTGCTGATGAATCTGTCGGTGTTAATGATGTTTGGTGGATTGATTGAGCGTTACCATGGCGCCCGCGCCTTACTGGCACTGACGTTGGTCTGTGGTGTGTCCGCCAATCTTGCGCAATACCTATTGGCAGGGCCGATGTTTGGCGGTTTTTCCGGTGTCGGATACGGTATTATCGGATTTTATTTTTTGATGGCGAAACGTACACATGCACTAAACTACCCATTGGCAAAAGCCAATTTTGCAGTAGCGGTAGCATTCATGCTGTTTGGCTTTGCCGATCTGTTGTGGGTGAACACTGCAAACTGGGCGCATTTGATCGGCATGCTGGCTGGGCTTGTGGTCGCCGCAATATGGCCGATTAAACCGGCCACGCGCTAATTATTGATACAAATACTTCGTAAACAACACGTCTTGAACCAACTCATCACCGGTTTCTTTTTTCAAAATCGCATGGATTTCATTTAAAATTTCTAAGCGAATTTCTTCACGGCCGGTCAAGGATTTCACTTTGTCAGCCGGTTCTTTACCAAAAATCTTGACGATGGTGTCTTGAATAATTGGATCATGATGTTCGATCAAGGGTAAATACTTTTCATCTTTGACCATCAATTCCATCGTGACCCGGACATAACCTAAATCTTTCGCGCCTGTTGTCACGTAGTTGGTGACGATGTCATTAGTAAACCCGTAATAGGAGACTTTAGGTTTGGCAGGTGCTGCCGGTGGAGGGTCTTCGCCCGCGACGGCTTGTAAGGCAAAGCACAAACTAAGTAAGGCAAATAGGTGTTTCATCGTTGGGTCCCTCACAAACAAAGCAGTGTCGATTAACAAGTGTACCTGAGTCGATACAGGAACTCCACGCTCAAACGATAAAGTTCGCCGCGCAGTTTTCGCATAATATGCTCAAATAAAACATCTTTTTCGGATAACCCCACCGATAAATCAGCGTCGGTGATGCAGTTCATCCCTTAGAAAATATCGAAAGAAACATCCATGCCGCAGCAATGAATCTTGTTATCATAGCTGGGTGTAATTGAGATGATGTTGTTATGACTGATTTTTTTTCTTCAATATGGTGCGGCCCGTGGTTTGATGCCATCGATTTACCAGCACAAGAGCATCAGCCAACACGCTCACAGTTGAGCTGGTTGATGGAATCCGGTTCGCTCACGGCACGCCTCAAATCCCAACCAGGCGCGTTTTCGCTCGAGCTGATCCAGCAATGTCATACGCAATTTCCGCAACATGCCATGATGCCGTGGTCCGCTGAGCATGGTGTGATTCGAGAAATCAGCATGAGCCTTGATGGCTTACCACAGGTCTTTGCTCAAAGTTTCCTGCCGCAGTCGACTATCGAGGCATTCGCGCCATTGGCGACGCTTGGGCAAATGCCGTTGGGCGAGTATATTTTCCAACAACCCGCATTGACCAAACATTGGTTGCAATTCGCGTGGTTCGAGATGCTCAGCTTGACGCCAAATCTAACCGTGCAACAGGTGTGGGCACGTCGATCGCTGTACGCCTTGCAAGGGCATCAGTTTTTAGTGCAAGAAGTGTTTCTGAAGGAGATGCCGACGTGAAGTTCCAACTGAGCATGCGGCAATGGCCAGAATATAAACAATTGATGCGATTGGATAAACCCATCGGTATTTACTTGTTGTTGTGGCCGACATGGTGGGCGTTATGGCTTGCATCAGAGGGTACACCGAGTTCGCTGATGCTCATTGTGTTTACCGCGGGCGTGGTTTTGATGCGCTCTGCAGGATGTGTGATCAATGATTATGCGGATCGTCATTTTGATGGCTCGGTCGAACGGACGAAGCTACGACCTCTCGCCGCAGGACGAGTGACTCCAAGCGAAGCCTTGCAATTGTTTGCAGTGTTGCTGATATGTTCTGCGTTACTGTTGTTGTTTCTTAATTGGCAAACCGTCTTACTGAGTTTTGTAGCCGTGGTGCTGGCGGCGAGTTATCCCTTTATGAAACGGTATACGCATCTACCGCAAGTGGTGCTTGGGATGGCGTTTAGTTGGGGCATGCCGATGAGTTATATGGCGATCCAACAGCAGCTACCGTTGGAAGTATGGCTGTTATATGCAGCAAATTTAGGTTGGACTGTTGCGTACGATACCTACTACGCCATGGTTGACCAAAATGATGATGAAAAAATCGGTGTTAAATCAACAGCTCGGTTGTTTGGGAGTTGGGCTCGGCCAATCATTGTCAGCTTGCAACTGATTGCACTCGGTTTGATGGTGTGGGTGGGGATCGTCGCAAAGCTGCATCTCAGCTACTTTGTGACTGTATTGGCGGCGGTGCCATTGTTTATTTGGCAGTATCGTTTATCGATGCAAGGGCGAGAAGGCTGTTTTAAAGCGTTTTTGCATAATCATTATGTCGGCGCGTTGTGGTTTGTCGCGGTTTGTTTGGGTATCTATGCATGATGCCCCCATCGCGCTGCGCCTGAGGTATTCAATAGGTATGCCAAGCGCTGATTATTTTGTGCAATCCAATTGTCGAGGTTATTCGTACTATGCACCATGAAACATCGTCGGCGTCAGAAAAAATGCCAGTATTGCACGTATTAGGGTATTTAGGATTAGTCCCGTTTTTAGTCCTTACCATTCTCACTTTTTTCCCTGTCATCCCAGGGCTGGATGCTTTGCAACTGTTCTTGCGATATAGCGCGATTATTCTTGGTTTTATGGCGGGGGTGTTGTGGCCTGTTTGGTCGCAACGGCTATCGGTGTGGCCTTTAGCATTGTTTGCCGTGTCTTTGCCGGTTTTAAGCTTTCTGGCTGGGTTGTTACCAACGGCACTGACTTTATCCGTTGAGTTGATTTTGTTTTTGGTGCTGCGCTTGGGTGAACGTTGGTTTGAAATTGATGATCAATACCATCCGGCGTATTTGCAACTGCGCAAGCAACTCACCACCGTGGTGGTGGCATGTCATGCCGCCTTGGTCATCAAATTAACGTTGTTAGCGTAAAAACAACAAAGCCCGCAGTGCGGGCTTTGTTCATTTAAATCTTGCAGAGATTAAGCGGTTTGCGGCTTATCGCTGTGATGATTGTGCAACACTCGAATCAGTTCGTCTTCAAATTCAAATCGTTGTTCCAACGCTTGCCCTAGCGATGATAAGTCACCGTCAAAATCGACAGTCTTGGCTTCCACAGTGTGGTCTGCATATTTGTCATTAAATTCGAGCGCTATATCCGTAGAGCTAGCGATTTTTGGATACAAACCTTCCGCCAACGCTTTACTGACAGACCCGTTCACGGCGCATTGCGAGACGATTTGATCGTACACTTCAAAATGGCCTGCTGATAAATAATCCATTAACAGTTGGCAGAACTCGAGGATCTCACTTTCCAAAGGAAAATGTTGAGTCGCTTGACCTTTATCAAACGGCGGCAGTGCCGCGAGTTTACAATAAGCAACAATCAGTTGTTGCCGCTCCTCAAGCCAGTTATCGATTGCGGTTAAAGAACCACCATATTGCTGGCGGGTATTCTGCAGCCGGGTGTACATCAGTATGTTCCTTCGGTGTTTAGACGGCGTGTCCTGCTACTAAAAAGAATTCCACGGCAAAGATCAACTTTTTTTTGATTGGTCGGTTCAGTAAAGCGCTTTATCATGAGGACTTTGGCACTAAAACATCAATATGAGGTCGTTATGCAGCACCACCTTCCTGTGAAGAACACCACCAAGGGATATTGGTTTGTGGTCAGTGCTGGCAAGATGCAGAGCAAACTTTGGCTGGACGAACGGCAGCAAATCCCTTTCGGTACTGTCGAGTTGCTGCAGCGACCAGACTTGCAATCGGTATGTCAGTTTGAGAGCTATCAAGGTCATCCATGTTATCTGGTGTGCCATGACGATTATGTTGCGGACGATCCGAGTTGGCAGACGCCAAGGGCTTTTTTGTTGGCTGAACAACCCGAATGGTTTGGATTGGCGGCACGGGCCAGTCAATTAGCCTTGTTTCTGCAGACACATCGATTCTGCGGCCAGTGTGGGCATAAAATGGAGCAAGTGAGCTGGGAACTCGCGATGTTATGCCCAAAGTGCCAGCATCGTGCTTATCCACGCATTTCACCCTGTATCTTGGTGGGGGTTACCAAACCTGGCCACATTTTGCTCGCGCGTTCAAAACAGTTCAAAACCGGGGTGTATTCGCTCATTGCGGGTTTTGTCGAAAGTGGCGAAACATTAGAACAAGCGGCAAAGCGCGAAGTGTTGGAAGAGGTGGGCGTGCAGATTGCACAGCCGAGTTACCTTGGCAGTCAACCGTGGCCATTTCCACATTCGCTGATGACAGGGTTTACTGCAGAGTATGTCGCTGGTGACATCGTCTGTCAGCCACAAGAAATTGAAGATGCGCAATGGTTTGCGTGGGATGCGTTGCCGGAAATTCCACCAGCACAGACCTTGTCGGGGCAAATAATCCGCCAACTTTGGCAAAAAGCGGTGGATTCGTCGGGAAATGCTGGAAATACAAAATAAAAAAGCCACAATTGTGGCTTTAAGAGGTTTTTTGCGGGCCTGTTAATCAGGCTCTTGCTGATAGGGTTACTTCACTAGCGCGCAATTGTTATATCAAACTTGAAATCAGTTTCGCAAGCAAAAAATCACAGAAAATTACAAATTCATTCATCGGGTTGTCATGATGGTCGGACAACGGCGATACTGCTAGAATAAAAACCAACGTTTGGGATGGTAGAGCTAACATGCAGCTAAAAAATGATCGTTACCTTCGGGCCCTTTTAAAACAACCTGTGGATCGCACCCCCGTATGGATGATGCGTCAAGCCGGTCGCTATTTACCAGAATATCGTGCGACGCGTGCTCAAGCTGGTGACTTTCTCTCCTTGTGCAAAAACCCTGAGTTGGCATGTGAGGTCACCTTACAGCCACTGCGCCGTTATCCGTTGGATGCCGCTATTTTGTTTAGCGACATACTGACCATTCCTGATGCAATGGGCATGGGGTTGTATTTTGGTGAGGGTGAAGGCCCACGATTCACCAAGCAATTAAATGACTTTATGGATGTAGTGCAGCTACCAGTGCCGGATCCGGAAGTGGAGTTGCGTTATGTGATGGATGCCGTCCGTACCATTCGTCGCGAGTTAAATGGCGAAGTGCCGTTGATTGGTTTCTCAGGCAGTCCATGGACGCTGGCAACCTATATGTTAGAAGGCGGTAGCAGCAAGTCGTTCTCCAAAATTAAAAAGTTGATGTATACCGAGCCTGAGGTGGTGCATATCCTGCTCGATAAGCTGGCGAAGGCTGTGACGCTGTACCTGAATGCACAGATCGCCGCCGGTGCCCAATCCATCATGATTTTTGATACTTGGGGTGGTGTGTTAACACCGCACGATTATCGCGAGCATTCGTTGAGTTATATGCAAGAAGTGCTGGATGGTTTAACGCGCACTGTAGATGGCCAAAAAATCCCAGTGACGTTGTTCACGAAAAATGGTGGATTGTGGCTAGAAGATATTGCCGCCACTGGTTGTGATGCAGTTGGTTTAGACTGGACTGTGGATATCCGCCATGCGCGTCAACGTGTTGGCGACAAAGTGGCACTTCAAGGCAACATGGACCCTTCTATTTTATTGGGTACGCCTGAGCGGATCCGTTTGGAAGTTCAAGCGATCCTCGACGGTTACGGCCAAGGGTCTGGTCATGTGTTTAACTTAGGCCATGGTATTACTCCTGATGTCGATCCGGAGCGGGCGAGAGTCTTTATTGAAGCAGTGCACAGCTTTAGCCGCACCTATCATATTGATAACAACTTCTAAAAATGATACCTGTGAAAAAACCAGCCTTTTGGCTGGTTTTTTGTTTTGGGGATTGATGACGCAGTCCGCTTGCCATCGTGCAAATGCTGTTGAAAATTTAGCAATGAGACCTCACTACAGGGACACACTATCCAGAAGGAAGAGATATGTCGTCATTATTTGAGCCGCTACAACTAGGAACTCTTACGCTGAAGAATCGTGTGTTGATGGCCCCTCTAACGCGCTGTCGAGCTAGTGAAGGACGGGTTCCGAATGCGTTGATGGCCGAATACTATCGCCAACGCGCATCGGCCGGTTTAATTTTATCCGAGGCGACGTCGATCAACCCGATGGGCGTAGGCTATCCCGACACCCCAGGGATCTGGAATACGCAGCAGGTAGAAGGCTGGCGATTGGTTACCGATGCGGTGCATCAAGCGCAGGGCCTTATTTTCTGCCAGCTGTGGCATGTCGGCCGAGTGTCTGCCCCGCTGTACTTGAATGGCCATTTGCCAGTGTCGGCGAGTGCCGTTAAATCCGCAGGGCACGTCAGCCTCGTGCGGCCGCCACAAGAGTATGTGACGCCTCGGGCGCTAACCCTTGATGAAATCGCCCAAACGATCGCAGACTACCGCCAAGCGGCGGTCAATGCCAAAGCGGCAGGCTTTGATGGAGTACACCTGCATGCTGCCAATGGGTATTTGATTGACCAATTCCTACAGGACAAAACCAATCAGCGTGACGACGACTACGGTGGCAGTATCGAAAATCGCGCGCGTTTTTTGCTGGCGATTGTGGATGCATGTATCGAGGTGTGGGAGCCGAGCCGTGTTGCTGTACATCTAGCACCACGTATGGATGCGCATGATATGGGCGATTCAAACGCGAAGGCCTTGTTTGGTTATGTGGCGGCAGCACTGCGTAAGCGGCAAATCGGCTTTATCTCGACACGCGAATATGCAGCAGACGATAGTTTAACGCCGTTTTTGAAACAGCAATTCCAAG
>JACCDZ010017047.1_pt1 | contig 24918 bp, 25 predicted proteins | sample 7449551 | NCBI WGS metagenome assembly JACCDZ01 (sample SAMN15323452, study PRJNA562643) | freshwater metagenome | isolation source: river surface water | place: USA:Blue River Watershed | collected 2017-08-18 | reverse complement strand
CCAGCCTTAGTAGGCAACACTAAACCTTTGGTTTTTGTGCGCTGCACTTTCGGCTTCGTTGAGCATGGCGACTGCGTAATCGCCGTTGGAGATGCGACTGTTGCCTTGGGTATCCACCAAAAGCTGGTCGCCACCTAGCCGGTAATTGCCGGTTTTTTCCCCTGGGAATATTTCAGCGGCTGGGGATAAGTAACTCCAATTCAGATCTTTGCTCGCGCGCAGTTGCTGTAATGCGTACAACGCGCCTTCAGCGCTGCCGCGATATTCTGCAGGGAAGTGTGGGCTTTCCAATAGGGTTGAGCCATCAGCGACTTGCAGTGATGCCGCACCACCAACAACTAAAATTCGCGGTACTTTTGCTGCTTGTACTGCACTTAGGATGCTATCAAAACCTTGCCGATAATAACCGGCGACATCAGCACTTTTATGACCGCTAAAAGCGCTAATCACCAAATCGACACCGGCAAATGTTGATGCCAATGCTTTGGTATCAAAAACGTCAATGCCACGGACTTTTAGCTGATCGGTTTCTGCCAATTTTTCCGGCTGACTAACTAAAGCCAATACCTGGTGCCCACGGCTTAAGGCTTCGCTGCGAATTGCCGAACCAATAAATCCTGTTGCGCCAATTAATGCAATTTTCATCGAATCTCTCCAGTTTTGTGTTAACTGGCGTTAGTTTCTACTTTTTTATTGATTTGAAAAATAGCGTAAATCATAATTCACTGTTATCAAATATAAGACAATGACCATCATGGACCACTTAGATCTCAATGCTTTGCCGGTGTTTTTTGCATTGGCGCAAAATCGCAGTTTCACCAGCACTGCCGAGCAACTTGGTCTGACAAAGGCTAAAGTCAGTCTTAAAATCAAGGCTTTAGAGCAGCAGTTGGGTACACAATTGTTCCGGCGTACGACACGACAAGTGAGTTTAACCAGTGCTGGCGAGCTGCTCTATCAGCAAACTGCGCCATTATTTAGTACTTTGCGTTCGCAGTTGGTTGAATTACAACAAGGGGATCAGCAACTGCAGGGGGTTCTGTGCATTAGTGCTCCGGAAGATTACAGTCGGGAAGTACTGATCCCGCTGCTGGCCGATTTTTCAGCGCTGCATCCAAATTTGCAAATCGAGCTTAAAAGCAGCGATCAAGTCAAAGATTTAATCAAAGAAGGCATTGATCTAACTATTCGGGTGGGGTGGCTAAAAGATTCGAGTCAAAAGGCCCAGCGTATTGGTCGATTTGAGCAGTGGCTGATGGCAAGCCCAGCCTACCTTCATCGCGCTGGGACTCCGCTGCATCCTTCGGCATTAGCAGATCACGATTTTATCAGTTTTAGCCTGTTGCCATCGCCGCTGTTATGGACTTTTCACCAAGGCCAGCAACAGCTGCAGCAGCTGATGAAAGCACGTTTTAATGTGAGTTCAACCGCCGCTGTCATGGGGTTGCTGCAACAAGGCGTAGGGCTTGGTGTGTTAACAAACTACAGTGCCAAACCGCTGATAGCAAAGCAGCATTTACAGCGAGTGCTCGCGGATTGGCAATTGCCCGATGGTGGGATCTATCTGGTGTACCCGCCTGGGGAGCATCGACCGGCGAAAGTGAAACTATTTGTCGGATTTTTAAGACAAAGACTTGGTTTTTGACATCACCATGCCGGCTACACTATCGAGTTTGGCGAAGAATCGCTTAGTTTGGCTCGAGTCTATTGAAAACTCACTAAAACTTCTTGAGCCCGTGCCCCGTCTAGGCGACACTGTCAGCTGTTGGCATGGGTCAGTTGGATAGCTATTGCATGATCGATTTCCGTCATGTTGGGATTTTATTAAGATTTGCTTTCATCGGCGCATTGCTTGTGTTGCTCAACGCCTGTAGCCAATCTCCTGCACCATCGGCAGCAAAACCGCTGCCAGTGCCTGAGCAATTTCGTTCTGCACAGGCGCCCGCACCTTTTATTCATCCAGTTCCGAGCGGCCGCATCAGCTCATCCTTCGCAAATTACATCGTGAAAAGCCGCAATCGCAAACATCATGGAGTTGATTTCGCCGCCCCGATCGGCACTCCAGTGTTCGCCGCAAGCTCTGGCGTTGTACTTAGTGCCGATATGGGCAGTTTAAGTGACGCATTTGGTTTAGCTGTGTTGATCGAGCACGGCGATAAATTTCAAAGTTTGTCGGCTCATTTGTCGCGAATTGACGTGAATATCGGTGATTGGGTGCAAGCTGGGCAGCAAATAGGCTTAGTTGGTAAAACCGGCAGAGCGACTGGGGCGCATTTGCATTTTGAGCTTTGGCAAAACTCCATTCCTAAAGATCCATTGTTATTTTTGCCGATCAAGGCGCCGCGACGAGCCATAGCGGCTGAACCGCTGATCTCAACAAACCTCATCGCAAAATCGAGCGAGCCCAGTCTCAAGCAATCGGCCGCCAAGACTGGCAGCAAAAAATCGACGAAAACAGCATCTACAAAAAAGGTTTCGACCAAGCAGTCGAAGACCAGCCGCGGCGCTAAAGCGATGGCAGTGAAAAAGGCGCCAACTAAAAACAGCAAGGTTGCAACGACGAAGAACAGTAATTCGCGTCAGCAAGGCAAAAAAGTAACGAAGGCGGCATCAACAACTGCAAAAACTAGCAAGTCAGCAACACAGCTTGCTAAAGCGCCAGCCAAACCCAAAGCGAAAACTAAACCTACAGTCACTGCTGAAAAGCCAGTTAGCAGTGTCAAAGTGACTGATGCCAAAACTTCGCAAAGCGAAAGCGGTAGTAGCAAACCACAACCAAATAACTAAATGATTGCTACCAGCGTCTTGTTATTGATCCTAGGATATCGTGATGAAGTTATTAATAGGCGCATGGGTCGGGCTGATCCTGCCATTAACTGCACAAGCCAGTATTGACCGTCAGCAGTTGGCGGTACAGTTTGATGCCGAATTTCGGCAAGAAATGCAAAAGAATAAAATTCCCGGTGGCGCCTATGCCATTGTCAGCAAAGGTCGCATTATCAAGACGGGAAGTTATGGAGTCCGCGAGGTTGGTAAGCCGGATTTGGTGAATGCAGATACTGCCTTTCGTTTGGCGTCGGTATCCAAAACTTTTGCCGGTGCCGCTTTGGTACTCGCCGCGCAGGACCAACAATTGGACCTACAAACGCCCCTCAAAACCTATGTCCCCGAGTTACAACTGAAGACCACGTCCCTAGAGCAACAATTAACGGTCGAGCAAGTGCTATCGCATAGTTCCGGCTTTTGGGCACATGCATTTGAAGATTTAATTGAAGCTAATCAAACGCCTGCACAAATATTGCCGCGACTTGCTGAGCTCGCCCAAGTTTGCGGACGTTGTTATAGCTATCAAAATGTATTGTTTGGTTTGTTGCAGCCCGTGCTTGAACGCACCACGGGGCAGCAATATGGTGATTATGTACAACGGCAAATTTTCAGCCCCTTGGCAATGCAGCATTCCAGTATTGGCATGGCGCCGTTTTTGGCCACTACCAACAAGGCAATGCCACATCGCCGCGCTGGGAAAGGCTGGCGTGTGCTGCCAATCAAAGCGAATTTCTATCGGTTAGCACCAGCGGCTGGGGTGAATGCGAGTGTCAACGATCTTGCTCATTATCTACAAGCAATGCTCGGTGGGCAGCCCCAAGTGTTTAACCAAAGGGTTTTACAGCAGTTGCAAGAGCCGCTAACGGCAATTCCGCGAAAGCCAAGTTGGGATTTGTGGCGCAAGTTTCGAACGACCAAACTTTGGTATGGCCGCGGCTGGCGTATGGTCGAATACGAGCAGCACAAACTGTTCTATCATGCGGGAGTTGTTGATGGATACCGGCCCTATATTGCTTACTCGCCGAAGGATGATGTAGGCCTAGTTGTGCTGACCAACGCTGAATTTGACGTCAGTCGGGAAGTCGCAGAGTGGTTTTGGCAGCAAGTACTTTGAATACCACACGGCTTATACCGGTGGCGGTGTTCAAGCTAAAAAAAGCCCCGTAAACGGGGCGTCAAGTTCGACAACTTTCAGGGAGTCGGTTGCGCTAGCTTTAGCGGCCAAGGTAAGCCCGGCGTCGTGCTAAAGCTTCTTGTTCGTAATCTTCCATATATTGCGCTAATTCATTCTTCCATTGCTCGTTTTCGGCAGACATATCGCTGCCAAGTCGGGCTTCAATTTGATCTTTTTGTACTAACAATTGATGCGCACGTTGTTGCAGCTCAACAGCAACTTCTTGAAAAATTTGCTGTTCACCACTTAATTTTAATAGCTGCCCATATCCAGCTAACGCCAAAACCACCATCGACATGGTCGCCAAAACCAATAAAAAGGTCATTAGACTGCTCCTTGTCGAATAGATTTTCTGATGGAAAGTTCTTGCAGCCAATAAAACAATAACAACGGGATTAGTCCAACATTGACTGAGAGCACGCCTAGCTGATAAATCGGCGCAAACAGGTTGCTTTTTACTGTGGCAACATCAATGAAATCAGCAGCTTGTAGCATAACTAGCAAAACCAATGCTGCGGCTGAAGCGAGTCCCATTCGAGAGACTCGCAATCCTAATGTGCGGTGCAGGCTTATCAGCAACCATAACGCCAACAGGTCTAAGACCATCCAACTGCCATACCAACTAAATTTACTCAGCACGTGTTCGTTGCTTGCCCATTTGTAGAGTGGTGAAACCGCCAAGCTCGCGACACATGCACTTAACGCCACCACAGCCATAGTGACACTGACCGAAGTCAGTTTGCGTTCTGAGACAATAGCCAACAGTAATAAACCGAGATAACAACAGGTGGTGTACTCTCCGGCGATAAACAACAACTGAGAAACTGACTGTTCCATGCAACTTACCTATGGCCGTGCGGGCCGTTGTTTGATTTAGTTATCTTTCTCTTCAGTGCCAGAGCCGGTTGGTGGCGGTGTATTGCCTACTGGCGGGCGCAAGCCATAACCGTTGCCTGCAGCCATTACTGGCGTTGTCCCATTCGGGTCAGTTTCGTCATTTAGCAATTGCATCGCTTTAGCACTGAATTGCACAGTGTCTTGTAAGTTGGTCGTGGCTGCACTGCCATCAACACTGCTGACGAAGACCGTTTTTGCATTGCTGGAGTTACTGTTGCTGTGATACAAATTCGCACTAGCATTGACGCCAGTAGTTTGAACGCTGCTCATGTGTTTAACCTTATGGGAGTTATATTAGGAATATGACTTCACTTTATGCTGAAGTCGCGGTTTTCTCTACTAAGCTATCGGCCTTAAATCGGGTAAAAATTTGATAAATATTTGATATTTATCTGACGAAGGTTTTTTAGCTGCAACAACTGCTGTTGACTTCGAAATTTGTCGGTTTACAAGGAATATTGCATGACATTAAAAATGGGATTGGCCACAGTTATGCTGTGTTGCCTTGGTTGTTCGAGTGTTGTTTCGCAACCTACAGCGCCGGCAGCGAAGGTTGCAGAGCATGCGCAAGGAAGAATTACTTTGGCCAAAGTCGCGGTCGGCCAGCAACAGCCCCTGCAGCAGTTGGTGGATATCAACGGTGTGACAATTCACTTACAGCAAACGGAGAAACGTAAGCTTATTATTTTCTTTGCAACTTGGTGTGGTGATTCAAAACGCTTGATGGGCCAACTACAGCAATCGCCATTACTGCAGGATAAGCAGTTGTTGATTGTGGCTATTGGTCGTGAGGAACAACCTGAGTCACTGCGAAAATTTGCCGAGCAATACAAACTTCCAGTACATTTTGTCTCAGATCCCAAGCGCGCGCTTTACCAGCAATTTACCGATACCGGCATTCCTCGAGTGGTCTTGGTGAACGAAAAGAATGTGGTCGTAAAAACCTTTTTAGGCGAGATCCCACGAGCAATTGATGAAATTGTTTGGCCTTAACTGTCCAAAGCGGACCTCTTGACCCAAAAACAACAATGCCAGTCAGTGACTGGCATTGTGCATTCTGAATGACTTTTAGTCTTTTTTCTGCAGTAAGTAGGTCACCAATTCTGCGAGCTCTTGGTCAAAGTTTTTTTGATCTAGCGCTCCGAACTTGATTTGGTACTTACCATTCACCAATAACATCGGAACGCCCGCTAGGACCGGTGTTTTTGGATCTGCAGGTGATGCAGTGCTAGACCACAGTGTCTGTTGATCTTTCATCTGTTGTGCCGCACTTAAAACCGGCATGCTATTAAACGTGTTATCAAAAGCTTTAGCGTCGAAGTTATTAATCAACATCAAACTGCGGATATCTTCAACCGAAGTGAATTGTCCGTGCGTTTCATGAATGTGATGAAAAATCAGCGACGCGATTTCGTTGCCTTTACCTTCAGCTTTGCCAACTAAATAACCACGAGCAATGGCATTTTGTACTTCAGGCGAGGCTGCAGGCAGAAAATCCACGTGGTTCTTTTGTAGCGAAATGCCTGCGGGTAGGGCTTTGTCGAGTTTCTGAGCTATCGGTTCGAACTTGTAGCAATGACCACAGAAAAACGAGAAGAATTCACGAACTTCTGGTTGTGCTGTGGCAGTGGTTGCTACTACTTCATAATGTTTCCCAGCTTCAAATTTGCTAGCTTGTGTTTTATCAGCCAAAGCATCACAAGCAAACAACGCCAAACAGCCGAGTAAAATGGTGAATCGTTTCAACATAACGTCTCCAAAACTTCAATAAATCACTTAGTTAATAAATACTCGATGATACCTTTCATATCTTGTTCTAAGTTTGCTTGGTCTAACTTAGCGATGTTGATTTTATAACGGCCATTGACGATAAAGGTCGGCACAGCGTTCATCACTCGACGTTTGCTTAAATCGTTTTGTTCTTTTTGCATTAACTTCGCTTGGTTTTTTACCATAAAGTTTTCTAACTCTTTGTCAAAAACCGCGCCGTCAAAACCGGCTGCTGTAACGACTTCTCGAATATCCGCAACATTGGCGAATGGTTTGCGGTCGACATGGATATGTTTGAATATTGCCGAATTTACTTCATGGCCTTTGCCTTTTAATTTGGCAAGGATCATGGTTTTAGTCAGCATTCCTTGGATCTCTGGGGTTGCACCACCCATAAAGTCGACATGATATTTTTTAAACTGAGTACCGGCAGGCAGTGATTTTTCGACGCTCGTAATCACTGGTTCAACAGCGTTGCAATGCGGGCAATAGAAAGAGAAAAACTCTTTGACTTCAGGTTTGCTGGTGCCTGTTTCTGAAATGACTTCATAATGGGTGCCTTCTTCATATGAACCCATAGCAAATGCACTTGAGCTAAATGCCAGCGCCAATAACAGGCCAAAAATCTTTTTCATAATAGTCCTTTTGCGATAATAAGTTTCATCACGATGTTAAAATTCTGCGGCACAGCTTACACCACGCCAAATTCGGCTGTACAGCCTGTTTTGAAATTACCAGTTTGGATGAAGCTGCAACGGTGGTTCTTGTAAACGAAATACCTGTTGTTGCAAGATCACTTTTTGCTGCTGCCAGTAATTTTCACTATTAAACCAAGGAAAATGCAGTGGGAATGCCGGATCAGTCCAGCGTCTCGCCAACCAGGCCATGTAATGGACTTGGCGCATCGCCCGTAATGGTTCTATAAGCGCTAGTTCTGAGTGCGAAAAATCACAAAAGTTCTGATATTCATCGAGCAGAATATCCAAATTTAGTAATTGTTCTGGCGCTTCCGCACCTAACAACATCCATAAATCTTGCATCGCTGGCGCTTGCATACAATCATCTAAGTCGACAAAAAAAGGCTGTTCATTGAAGAACAAGTTACCTAGGTGGCAATCGCCATGCGCGCGTAGAGTACGTTTGGGTTTAAATTGCTGTTGGCACAAGCCTATTAGTTGATTCAATATTTCTCGCAAACCGTCCTGGTGATGTGGCGGTAAGCCTGCGAAGTTCAGCAAAAAATCCCGACTTTGTATGAGGTGGCTGTCGACACTTAATGTTTGACGATGCAGAAATGGCTTACTTTGTCCCACTTGGTGCATCTGCCCTAAGAACCGACCAAGCTGTGCGAGTTGTTCGGGATCATCAAGTTCTAAGGTGCGGCCCCCACGACTTGGGAAAATTGCCAGATTAAAGCCTTGATATGGCAACACCGATTCCCCTGCGACTTTGATGGGAGCTACCACAGGAATTTCTGCCTGCTCGAGTTCAAAGGCAAATTGGTGTTCTTCTTGGATTTGCGCATGGCTCCAGCGTTGTGGTCGATAAAATTTCACCACATAACGTTTACCGTCATCCGCTTTAAACTGATAGACCCGATTTTCGTAGCTGTTTAAGGCTAGTAATCCAGATTCTGCGTAAAAACCATAATGCTGACAAGCATCGAGGATGAGATCGGGCGTTAAGGTAGAAAAATCAAAAGTCGCAGTCATTAGCGCCACCCTCGGTTCAGGCAAATATCGCTGGATATTAACACGGCTGGAGTCGCTGCTGGCACTAATAAAAAAGCCATGTAGTTGTGGCTACATGGCTTTTTCCAAAAACGCCTGACTTAGCGCGGTTTGAAGAAGGTGCTTTGTTGGGTCAGCACAACCGATTGGTCGGTCGTATTTTCAATCTTGAATTCAATGTCAGTTTTGAAATCTGCAAGTTCTGCAGGGTCGACCGACAGGGTAATCGGGATCCCTGCAATATCACCACCTTTAATCGTGACCACTTTAGGTCCGATCCAATTGATTTGCGAAATCCCGCCCACTGACAACTGGTAGCTTTGTTCTTTTTGCGATTTGTTGATGATTTTCAGCGTGTAAGTATTTTCAATCAAGCCTTCATCAGATTCCCGGGATAAAGCACCCCGATCGCGCACAACGTCGAGTACTGCTGGCATCCGATTGATTAAGGTCCAACCGAAGGCTGCGCATACGACCATTAGTACCACAAAATAGCCAACCAGTTTAGGACGTAAAACCTTAGTCGGTTTGCCTTGTAGGCTGTGTTCAGTGGTGTAACTGATTAAGCCTTTGGGGTAGCCCATTTTTTCCATGGTGTCATCGCAGGCGTCGATACAGGCACCGCAGTTGATGCATTCATATTGCAAGCCATTACGAATATCAATCCCCGTCGGGCAGACATGCACACAAAGGTTACAGTCGATACAATCGCCAAGGCCTTTTTCTTGGTAATTCGTGTCTTTGCGCGACCGTGGGCCACGGTTTTCGCCGCGAGCGGCATTGTAAGTGACGTTGAAGGTGTCTTTATCAAACATGGCTGATTGGAAACGCGCGTAAGGACAAATGTGCGTACACATGATTTCGCGCATCCAACCAGCGTTACCGTAAGTACAGAACATGAAAATTAAGATAAATACCATCGACCAAAAACTGGCGTTGAAGGTAAAGACATCAACAATAAGCTGGGTAATAGGGGTGAAATAACCCACGAAAATTAATGACGTTAATAGCGAAAATGCCAACCAGCAGATATGCGTGAGCGTTTTTTTCCAAATTTTCGAACCTGTCCACGGGTCTTTATCCAATTTCATCCGTTGGTTACGGTTGCCTTGGATTTTTTCTTCAAACCACATGAAGATGAAGGTCCAGACAGTCTGTGGGCATAAATAACCGCACCAAACACGGCCATAGAACGTCGTGACAAAAAATAACGCGTAGGCAGAAATCACCAAGATCCACGCCATAATCGTGAAATCTTGTGGCCACATGGTCATGCCAAAAATATTAAATTTCTGTTCAACGATATCAAACAACACCGCCTGATGCCCTTCATACTGCACAAATGGCAATAACATAAAGGCTGCCATAAACAGAAAACCCATATTGCGGCGTAACCGCTGATGGAGACCCTTTACTGCCCGAATGTAGATTGGGCTTTTAGTTGGATAATGCTCAGGCGTATGCATTTCGACTTTGATCGGAATGCGCTGTTCTTTGTTCGGCTCCACGGGTTACCTCTTATTTTTGAATGCCACTAAGGGCTTAGCATCTCTGCATCTGGCGATTATAAGGCAAAATACCCCTCGTCGCAATGTGGGATATCAAACCTGGACGAGTTCACTTGTTCAGCGAAGTGCTGAGTGATTGGCTAAGGCAAAGCAATATTCGCACCAAGCTAGAATATTCAATTTCCCTGTTATACGGCATGATTTAGCGCAAACAATGGCAATTTGGTAGACAAATCTTAGTTGACCTGTCAACGCTGTTGACAGAAAGCAGCCTTTGAGAAAGAGCGAAAACCGAGTACAATACGGTTAAGCTGTATCCTTTCAGAGGTCTCTATGAAAAAAGTATTGTGGTTGATTGTACTGTTTTTGTTGTTAGTGACTTTTTCCGATCATCCGTTGATTAAGCCCTACAAAACAAAAATGACAGATATGTTTTCGCAGTCTGCCGAAAATGCGAGCCATGTGCATGGCGAACAGGCGTTGCGTAACATCCGTTCGCGTTTTAAAGAATTATCAGCAAATATGGGCAAAGGCCAAATGGCCGAACTGGAACGGATCACCGTAAGTGCGCAGACGTTATTGGATTTTCATTTACAATATTGTGTTGAAAAGCAATTCCATGCGTTATTTTTTGGCGAAAACCTAGGCCAAGTTTGCCAAGTGATTGATAGTCAGAAAAATGGGTTGTTGCGCTAGATCCGCCAGCGTTGTTGAGGGCGGTTGACGGACTATCATTTGAAATTGGTTTGAGGCCGGGCTGCTAAGTTAGCCGCCCGGTACACGCCTACCTAGCACGCCTTTTAGATAAAGAGTGTTGTTCACACTAATGTTATTACAGACACTCTTATTCTACTTTCTTGATTACCACAGGCTTCGTCGTTTTTACCACGGTCCGAAGTTCTTGCTCATTGAGACTCAGAATGAGCTGCCGAATCAGTTTGGATTTTGGCATCCCGGAATCTTTACTCAACTTATTCAACGCATCGATGGCCTCTTGACTCAACGTGAAAGTGGCATGTCGCATTGGGCCTTGAGACAGAATAGAAACTGACTCATCTTCCGTTGCTTTACGCACGCTAACGATTTGCGGAACACCCATCGCATAGTTCTCGGCGTCAGCAATAAACTCTTCCACGGTGAATTGAGATTTATTCGATCGTGTTGAATTTTTTTTCAGATCGGTCAATGCCATCTTCTTGTATTGCCTTCATTGCCAACAATTCACTGATTATGTCTTTGATTTCTGAGGATGCTTTACCATCTGGATCAGTATCCATCACCGACATACCTTTTTCTTCGCTGTCATCGTAAATATTACGGCTGAACGTTACTGAATTTAATACCCTAAGATTAAAGGAACGGACGACCTCTTTGGCTTCCAAAATTCGATTGATCTGATTAGGTAATGATGGGCATTGCGTTAAAACGCAGGCCACGATCATGTCAGGATTCACTACGTTACAGTTACTGACTAAATCTTCCAAATGTTCCAAAGTTTTTAGGTCACGTCGTTTCGGCCGCAGTGGCAGCAACACGTGTGACGCAACCGACATCGCGGAACGCAGCGCAACGCTATCTTGGCCGCCGCAATCGACAATCACGTAGTCGTAATGATGTTCAAGACTCTTCAGTTCATAGCGGATTTTGCCATACATCTGTACGCAGTTAATCCATTGCACATCAGGTGAAAGATGACGCTCTTGCACCCAATCTGAAGTTGTCCGCTGTGGGTCACAATCGACCAGAATGACGTTAGCGTTTTTATGACTCGAAAAATACACTGCGATATTTTGTGCGAGACAACTTTTGCCACTTCCGCCTTTTTCACCACCCACTAACAAAATCATGCACATTCCCTCTTAGTAGCGACCAGAACAATTCAGCACTGCTGTTGCAGAACTGTAGGTTGAGCATCGGCGGCAAAACGCCGAGCTTTAAACAGTGTAGGTTACAACTTCAGAAACAGGCAAAGTTTGCACGCATTTCAGCTCGCTTAAAGTTTGACCTGAATGTGGCCCGCTACATGTAAGGCTTTCTGTACTGCGCTTTCGGTGCTATCGGCTAGTGCCAAAGCAACGCCTAAACGGCGTTCGCCTTGCACTTCTGGTTTGCCAAAAATGCGTAATTCGGTGTCTGGTTGCATCAATGCCGCAGCGAGACCACTGTATTGCATCTGCTGCGAATGGCCTGCGACCAAAATTACCGCAGAAGCTGCCGGACCATATTGACGGATCATCGGAATTGGTAAGCCTAAAATTGCCCGAGCATGTAAGGCAAATTCAGACAAATTTTGTGAAATCAGCGTCACCATGCCGGTATCGTGTGGGCGAGGAGAGACCTCACTGAACCAGACTTGGTCACCCTTTACAAAAAGCTCAACGCCAAACAAACCTTGGCCGCCTAAGGCTTCGGTAATTTGTGCCGCGTATTGTTGGGCCGTGGCTAAGGCTTGTGCAGACATTGCCTGTGGCTGCCATGATTCACGGTAGTCGCCTTTTTCTTGACGATGACCTATAGGTTCGCAAAATTGCGTACCTTGAGCTGAGCGCACGGTTAGCAGCGTGATTTCATACTCAAAATCGATAAACCCTTCGACTATCACTCGACCTTTGCCGGCCCGACCGCCTTCTTGCGCATAAACCCATGCCGCAGCCAAATCGTCAGGGCTTCGCAAGACAGATTGGCCTTTGCCGGAAGAAGACATGATGGGTTTCACCACACATGGATAACCGATGGCGGCAACTGCAGCTAGGTAACTATGATGATCATCGGCAAATTGGAACGGTGAAGTCGCAAGACCAAGTTCGTCTGCGGCTAAGCGGCGAATGCCTTCACGGTTCATGGTTAAGTTGGCTGCGCGTGCGCTCGGGATCACCTTGAAACCATCTTGTTCTAATTCTAATAACGTCGCGGTGGCAATGGCTTCTAATTCCGGAACAATAAAAGCCGGTTTTTCTTTGATCACTAACTGCCGCAGCGCTGCGCCATCGAGCATCGTAATAACGTAATTCCGATCAGCCACTTGCATCGCCGGAGCGTTAGCATAGCGGTCGACGGCAATGACTTCACAGCCATAACGTTTGAGTTCGATACAAAGTTCTTTGCCAAGTTCGCCTGAACCTAATAACAGGACTTTGGTGCTGGTTGGACTGGCTGGGGTGCCGATGCTAGTCATGCTGATATTCCTGATGCGCAATGCGCTCAATCAAAGTGAGTTTATGGACTTAGATTATCAAGAAAACAGCAACTTGGGTTGGGGATTTTTGGTTTAAAAAGGGTAAGTGCGGTATTTTTCAACAGCCGATTGCGAGCGTGGAATGGCTCGCAATCGGGCGAGAGTTATTAGTTAAATGCAGGTGTTAGCTGTTGACGTGGTTCACGACGACGCAATACCAATAACAACGCAAGACCTAACAATGACCATGCAGGAGGAGCACTGACTGTTGGCGGCGTATTTGGCACATCAAGCGGTGACCAGTTGACCTGTTGATTGCCACTCCATGAATTCGCCATCACTTGCCCCCATAACACGCCGCCTTTTGCTGAAATAGCAGCTTTAGGTGCTAACACCGAGCCGTAAATTGAAGAGTCAATACGTAAATCATTAATACCGTTGAAGTTGAACAGGATATTTTGATCTAAGTAAGTCCGGCCATTGCTCAGCTGACGTGAGGTTTCTACATTGCCAATTTCAACGCGAATTTGACTTAAGGTCACGCAGTTTTTAGCACCAGCAGCACATGCTGCTTGATTGTATGATTTGGTACTAGCGACGCCCGCGGTGTTGCTGATGTTAAACACAATTAACGCATCTTTGCTGATGTTCGTGTTATCAATCTTCACGGTGTGGTTGTTATTCAAATCGGCTTGGGACAGGTTAAATACATACACATCATTCGCAGTGGTCGCGGCTGGTTTAAAAGTCAAAGTACCGTATTGTTCAGTGCGCGATGTTGGTTGCGTTTGCGCAGCCAGGCTTGCCGAGAGTGCTTCAAGTTGCGCAAAAGCGGTATTGAAATTAACAGTGCTACTGGTGCGGACTGTGCTGCTAGCACCAATGCCACCACCGGTGTTACTCAGGGTGCCGCCATAAGTCAGATTGCCAAGTGATGAATTGCCATTCCCATTGTAAACATTGAGGTGACCGCTACCGCTTTTAAGCACGCTGCCAGCGACAGTCACAGTTGCCGCAGTGCCTTTATTGACATAACCAAAGTCGTAGCCGCCATCAATCACTAAGTTACCGCCAATAGCTGCAGAACCTTCGGTATCAGCGGTTTGCGCCGTGAAGTTTCCTTTTACAAAGACGTTGTAATTTGCCGCTTGGCCTAGGTTAATAGTGCCGGCATGCGCCCAGCTGCTACATAACGCAGTGAGCATTACTGCGAATTTTACTGCAAATTTCATCGTCAACCTTATCACTTTTTGGCGAAATAATGCGCAATGATACTCGATCTGGCTTGTGATTGACAACGTTGTCTTTTGGCTTTTTACCGGTTGCGCTCCATAATTGGATATAGAAAAATTTTATTATTATAAATCAATGATTTAAAAAGTTATCTTTTAGTGCTATTCGTAGATATTCTGCAACAAATCTGGGTGTTAGTTGAAAGTTATCGCCATTATGTTTCATTACTGGCACAGAGTGACCATTTGTCTGAATGATCACTCTGTGTGCATTCACGATGAACTCATCGGATAAGTTGTTGTAAGTTCTGAAGTTCTTTCTGTTCAGCGCTAGTTAGTGGTAAGGCCGCGGCTTTTGTCAGCGCTATTTTTGCTTCGCTCGGTCTTTGCAGTAACCACAATGTTTCAGCAAGATGCATCTGCACCAAAGCCGATTGTGGTAAGCGAATTTCGGCATCTCTCAAAGTGGTAAGCGCTGCAGTTAACTTACCCGCTTTAGCTTGGGCAATGCCATACGTATCTAAAATATCCGGCTGTTCCGGCATGGCGTTATGCGCTTGTTCGGCCCATTGTAATGCCGCTGTGGTATCGACGTTTAGCAGCAAATTGGCCAAATTGTTTTGCATAATTGCTTGGCTGTTTAACAGCGGACTCTGTTGATACAAGGTAATCGCATGTTGTGTTTGCCCGGCATCACTGAGTTGCTCTGCCAGTAATAAGGTGGCATTTAAGTCGTTTGGATGCTTGGCAAGCCAACCTTGCAAAATCGCCGCCACTGCAGGTTTATCCGCTTGCTTACAATGCAACAGCAATACCAGATGGGTTGGGCTACCAGATTGCGCCAATAAAGGTTCCAGCAACTGGGCCGCAGCTGAGAGTTGGCCGAGACCGATGAGCAAATGCGCTTCAAGCTCGCGTGTTTCATTGGTATATCCAATCTGTGCAGTAAGTTTTTTCAGGGTTTTCAGACCATTACTATAATCACCAAGCATTAATTGCTGCCGAACAAGTAAAAACTGTTGCTGGGCAAGCGGTGCATGCAGAGCGGATAGTCGTTCTAGTGTGGCTTTAAGGCCTTGTTGATCTTGGCTGCGTAATTGGAGGTCGGCCAAATCCACCAAGCGCATCGTGTTGTCATACCAAAGTCCGTATAAAATTGTGGTGTTATGCCGCACTTGTTCGAGGTTTTGCTCATTCAGGGCTAAACGAGCTTTGGCGAAATACAGCGCTGGATCTATGGATAATTGTTCAGTTAATTGCGAAGCCAAAGGACCAGCTTTTAGGGTATCCCCAGTCTGCAGATACAGTTCGAGCAGTGCCATGCGTGCCGGAGCCGAGGCGCTATCATCCGCATTCAGTTGCTCCAAGTAACCAATTGCCGCGGGCAATTGTTGTAATTTGATTGCGGCATCAGCAAGGAGCTGCAGTACTAATTGGTCGTCTGGGGCATTGCTGAGAATTTGTTGGTAAAGCGCGCTTGCTCCTTGCCAGTCTTGTTGTTGTAAACGCAGACTCGCCAGTGACAATAAAGCGGGTTTGTAATGGGCATCAAGAACCAACGCCTGTTGATAAAACTGCGCTGCTAGCTGCGGCTCGCCGGTTTTTGCTGAAACATCGCCAGCAAATTGGAACACTTCGACTTTGGTATTGGTTAAATCCAGCAGAGTTTGTGCGCTGGCCAACGCATCTTTAAACAAGCCAGTTTCTAGCTGCAAATAGCCTAGCAACAATTGATCGGCCAGTAGCGTTGTGGATTTATTGTCGGTCAGACCCAGAAAGTCACGCGCTTTGCCTTGTTGCTGATTGCGTAGCAGTGCTTGCACATAACCACGGCGAATTGCTTCGTGGTTGGCAAATCTGCCGATAGCATCTTCAAGTACCGCTAACTCGGCTTTGGTATCTTGTTCCGCCCGGGCAATAGCGGCGCTAATCAAATATAAATTAGCATCGCCAGGGTTTTGTTGAACTGCTTCACGAATGTGTTTACTGGCAAGTTTGGTGTCGCTACTTTGTAAGTAACTTTGCGCAAGCAATTGACTAACCTGCGAATTGTTAGGGTAAAGCTGTTGGTATCGATTTAACTTAACAATGACTTGCTCGTACTTTTCATCGCTAAAATCCAACATTGCACTGAGCATCAACACATCTTCAGCTTCGCGGACTGCCGAATCAAAGCTAGCAAGTTGCTGTTGAATTTGTTTGAGCAAGCGGTTTTCACCAGATTGATCGCCCTGTAATCCTAAAATTGATGCATGTAGTAATTGCCCGTAGGGATTATTAGGTTGCAGCTCGCGAAATTGAATCACTAAGGCCAAAGCCTCAGTTAAAGCGTTGCGGGCAATCAGCAGTTGCGATTTACCAATGATGGCGGCAGCATCGTTAGCATCTTTTTGTAATAACTCGGTATAAATGGCCTCGGCTTGTGGCAGTTTTTGCTGAGTTTGCAGTAATTTTGCCTGCAAAAGCGCCACTTTACGTGCCAGAGCGCTCGTTTTGGCAATTTGTGCGAGTTCCGCGGCAACTTGCACATACTGCTGTTGTTTGAACAACAGATCTGCATATTCATAACGAACTTCTGCCGTCAATTCGGTGTTCACGCCGCTATTGGTGTTGGCGCCAGCGGTTAATAGACTGGTATATAAATCAGCAGCCTCTGGGTATTGAAAACGTAACTTGGCCAGATTCGCTTGCATCAACCGATAGCTAGGTAGCTGTTGCAGTTCAACAAACCGGGTCAGCATAAAACTGGCTTCGTCCGCTTTTTGTTGCGCAAGGAGCGTGCGAATCACATCAAATGCTAATGGGTCTGCCGCGGCGCCGCCTTCAAGGGCTAAAGTCAGTTCTTTTTCGGCACTCGGCCATTGTTCAGTTTGCAGCAGTACCCGACCGAGCAGCAGACGTGCAGGTAAGTAATTCGGATTTATTTTTAAACTGTTCCGCAGCTGAAGTTCAGCTTCGCGCCATTGCTGCTGTTGGCTATAGGTCAGTGCTGACTCGTAATAATCCACAGCAGTTTCTGCAGCAACTGCCGGCAAACTCAATAAAAAAGCACAACAAATCGCCCGTAGCCTAGTTTTCATGTCAGATCCTTTCGCTCGCAATAGTCGCAACTTTAATTGATAACTTAGTCATGCGCAAACCGCGAGCAATCGCGAAACGAAAGCGGCAAGGCGAATTCCACAGAGCTTGTCCAGCCAAAATCGCCCTCAGCATCATTCAAAAAATGTATACAAATATTAATTTGGTATATATTTTAGTGCTGAAGGATCAACGCAAGTCGTCCTGACGTGACAGCGACATGGAGAGGAAACATTGAGAACAACTATGAAAGTTGGTGATTGGCATTTTGCTGCGGTGGCGGCGGGTTTTGTCGCGGTTTTAGTTGGTTTTGCCAGTTCGGTCGCCATCGTGCTGCAAGCGGCAGCAGCGGCGGGGGCCGACCAAGCGCAAGCGGCGTCATGGATCAGTATCCTCGGTTTTGCGATGGGCATTACCTGCATTGGCTTCTCTTATATTTGGAAAACGCCCATCTTAACTGCGTGGTCGACCCCTGGCGCTGCATTATTGGCAACGAGCCTTGCCGGATATACTTTGCCGGAAGCCATTGGTGTGTTTATGTTTAGCGCAGTGCTAACGCTTGCGCTGGGTCTTAGTGGCTGGTTTGACCGCTTGGCGAAGCATCTTCCACTCCCGCTTGCCAGCGCTATGCTGGCAGGGATTCTACTGCAGTTTGGCTTGGCTATTTTCAAAGACTTACCGAGCGAACCTTGGCTAATTTCAGTGATGTTATCGGTGTATGTGTTTGCTAAGATCTTGCAGCCAAGATATACCGTGCCATTGGTGTTATTGGCGTCGATCCTTTGGTGTTGGGGTGCGGGGCGCTTGGATTTTCATAGTGTTGAGTTCTCGATCGTAGCGCCACTTTGGATCACTCCTGAATTTAACTGGCAGGCGATGTTGGGGGTTGGGTTGCCGCTATTTTTGGTGACCATGTCAGCGCAAAATATTCCGGGATTAGCAGTGCTGCGCACCAGTGGTTATGCGGTGCCGGTGTCGCCACTATTAAGCTGGACTGGCCTTATTACGCTCCTGACCGCTCCTTTTGGCAATTTCTCGGTCAATCTTGCGGCCATTACCGCGGCGATTTGCGCCGGTCCACAAGCGCATCCCGATCCTAGCCGTCGCTATACAGCGGGTATCGCTGCCGGAGTTTTTTATTTATTAACCGGTATCGCAGGGGCGACAGTCGTCGCTTTATTTGCGGTTTTTCCAAAAGTGTTGGTAGCGGTGCTCGCAGGATTGGCACTATTAACCACTATTGCGAGTAATTTACAACAAGCGACCCAAGATGGCCCTTACCGCGATGCCGCCATGATAACCTTGTTGATGACTGCTTCAGGGGTTAGCTTTTTAGGGCTGGCTTCGGCATTTTGGGGGCTGTTGGTTGGGGTGTTAGTGATGGCAATACAGGGGTGGTTACGTGGCAAAAATTGAGCTTTATCAAGCAATTGTTGCCGATATCCGTCAAGGATTCTGGCCGCCAGGCAAGGTACTTACTCAACAAAGCTTGGCCGAGCATTACCAGACCAGTCGTATTCCAATTCGAGATGTCTTGGTGAGATTGCAGGCAGAAGGTTGGTTGGTGAGTCAGGGCAAGGCAGGTATCAAAGTTCCCACTTTATGCGCAGAGCAAGCTGAAGAGTTGTGTTTAATCCGCCTGCAACTCGAGCCGTTAATGCTGGAACTAGCCGCCCCCTTGCTAAATTTTCAAATTCTCGGTGCGGCGCGAGATTGTTTACTGCTAGCCGCGCAACCAAATTTGTCGGCATTAACGCGCGGCGATTTGAACTGGCAATTTCATCAGATATTGTATCAAGCAGCCGCTAAGCCTATGCTCTTGCAGATCTTGAATCAATTGCATCAACGTGTTGCGATGTATTTGGGGTTTCAAGAATTAACCTTAAATTATCAGCAAAGAAGTAGTGATGAGCATTGGCAGTTACTTGCGCTGCTTGAACGTGCAGAGGTGCCCGCGGCTATAGCGCTGTTACATCAACATATTGCAGAAGCAGGCATGTTACTGAAACAACATCTTGTTAGGGAGTGCCAATGAAAAGTGAGATCTGTCCAGGTTGTGGTCAAGCCAACCGATGTGGTGAAAGTTCCAGCCCAGACAGTGTGTGTTGGTGTATGCAGCAGCCATTCTTACCGTTGGCCGACGGTTTTAGCTTGCAGGCATGCTGGTGTCAACAATGCCTGCAACAACAACTTATGCAGAAAACCGACGACGCCAAACCAGCAGACTCAGCAATAAAGTGAAAAATCCCATGCTACCCGCTGCACTTTCTGCGGCGGGTTGTTGCGTGATCAATGTATTAACTTTAGGCGTCAGTGCTGAGGCACTATTTTCATCGTTGTTGATGACCGAAATATTTTCAATAAATACGATATTACTGGCGGTCACCGCTTTGTTTGCTTGGCTATCAGCCGCGGTGTAATTGCGCAGTGGTACGCCGGGGAAAGCTGGGTTTAAGGTCGTGGGCAATTGCGCGATGCTGTCGATGATTTCCATCCCTTGGGCGCTGATTTGACCAAACACAGTAAAACCACCATTTTGTAAGTCTAAGTTTGCACTGTTGTCGATTAAATTGACAAACCATTGATTTGTCGCACTATTCGGATCTCCCGAGATTTTTGCCATCGCGACGGTGCCACGCACATTCGACAATTTTGGCTCGTTGTTGATGGCTGCTCGTTGTGGCACGGCAAGAAAAGGGCTGGCGTTGTTACCGGTGTAGGTGAAAGCGCCGCCTTGCACCACAAATTTCGAGATACTGCGGTGGAAGATTGTGTTGTTGTAGCTGCCAGCGTTTACGTAAGTCAGGAAGTTATTGACGGCGACTGGTGTGGTTTTATCAAATAAATTGACTTCGAAATTGCCCAGACTGGTTTTGACTAGAACCACGGTTGCCGTGGCAGAGTTTGCGAATACGAAAGCTGATGCCAGTACGGCAGGTGCTAAATATTTTTGACTAAATTTCATTGAGATAAGCTCCAAAACACATTGTGAAGGAGCTTATCTCAAGTGGCTGTGGTTAGAATAGGTGCATTACATTTAGTCACGAAATACGTACAGTTTGCGTTATTGTGTTTCTAATAACTGGACCTATTTGCTGGGTTGGAATTTCTGCAGGTAAAAATCCCAATTTTGCAGGTATTTTGCCGCTTTGGGATTGTCTTTAATTTTGGAAAAATGGGCTTTTGCCAATTCCGGATTTTGTGCGACAAATTCACCTTCTAAATAAAGCACCCCTAAAAATAACCGCGAGTTTTCACTGCCACGATTTGCCGCTGCTTCTAGCAATTTCAGGGCTTTATCGACATCGGCGGCGACCCCTCTTCCATAGAGATACATCAACGCCAGTCGGTTTGTTGCCGATGGATGGCCGTTGTCTGCCGCGAAACTAAAGAGATCAAAAGCGTCTTGGTAATTCACCGGAATGCCATCGCCATTATCCAGCATCACCGCAGCGTTAAAGGCACATGAAACGCTATTTAACCGAGCGCACAACAAAAACCAATTATGCGCTTTTTCGGCATTTCTCGGGATTAACTCGCCATCGAGATACAACTCCCCCATACGCTGCATCGCCCGTGGTAAGTACTTTTGCGCAGAGGCCTGATAAAGTTGCACGACATAGTTTTTCTCGACGCCTGCAGGTAAGGGAAAAATTTTGGATTCATAACCAACAGCCAATAAATAGTCCGCTTCAGGATGAAAGGCCTGTTTCGCTTGCAACAATAAAGTGTGGGCGTGTTGAAGGTCGAGGGCGCTTGGTTTGTCGCTTTGCATGATGCGAGAAGCCGTGCGATATGCCGCCTCTGAAGAGCCTGCGGCCGCTAATGTTCGAAATTGTGCCGTCGCGTTGTCTTCACTGATGGTTTTCTGATCAAGCTGCCATACAATTTGGTAAAACCCGGCTTGTGGATGACCTGCCGCAATCGCTTTTTCGAGCCATTCACTGGCTTTTTTGCCGTTGCGAAGCGAAAAGGTTTGGTTGAAATACTGCCGGCTTAAAGCCATTTCAGCCTGCCCATTCCCCGCCATTTCGTTAATCGTTTGCAGTAAATCAGCTTTGATTTTCTCGGTGGAATTGGCGATCCGACCTTCGTGATGCAAATACAGCAGCAATTCTAGCGCTGGCACATAATCACGATCGGCGGCTTCGATCAGCTCGTTGTAACAATCTTGTTGTTTCAGGGTGGTTTTGGCCAGAAAACACATTTCTGCCATTTCGACGCGGGCCTGCAATGAATCGTCTGCAATAGCACGGCTGTAAATTAGCGCAGCATCGGCATAACGTTTATCAACGACGGCTTGTTGCGCTAAAGGCAGTCCAAGCACTGAATTGGCTTTGGCAAACTCAGGTAACAAAATCCGTAACCAACCGTTTGACAAGCCGATAAATGGGTATGGGTATTGCTCAAGTGCGTACAGGTAAGGTTCGTTTTGAAAGTAGATTTTCTTAAATTTATTATCATTACTATCATAGGCTTGGACTACATATAACAAGGCGCTGCCATTGGCAGCTAAGTCTGCGTAGTAGTCCTGTGTTTCCATGCCTAAATGCCGCAGTACCTCATGGGCATCGGCGAAGCTGTTGATGCGATAGGCTGACGAGCTGCTTTTGCCATTACCAGTACTTAAAATCCCTTGCAGGTGGTAATTTTGGTAAGCACTAAATAACTTCAATTGTTCCGTGGCTGCATGATGTTCAAAACAATTGGTCGCTAAACGGTAAAAACTCAAACTCCAAAAGTTTTCCGAAAGTTGCTGCTGCCAAGGCAAAGTCTGACACTGTGCGATGTCCAGAGTGGTCGCTTGTTGTTCAAAGGTTTGCCAATTTTTGCTGGATGTTGCGATTGCCGGATGCTGCAAATAACTTTGATAAAGTTGCTCGTAGGCAGGAAGTTCGGCTGGTTTTGGTAAAGATTGGATGGTTTTTTGGTAAAGCTTGGCTTCTGGCGCACTCGGTGTTGGATGGCTGACAGTTTGACAAGCGCTGACTAACCACAGCAGCGCTCCAATTAAAACGAGATTGTTCTTCAATTCAGCTATCCTGCAGTTGATTAGAAAAGAGCTTAGAAATTACTCGCTGGCAATCCATGGAGTTTCTGGAAGAGTATCAAGTTGGGCTTCATAGCGTGCAAGATTAAATGATTCACCTAATTCAACCACTAAATGCATTTCTGGGGCTAAGGCGCAAGCAATAAGCTCGAGTGCTTCATCGCGGCTGTGGCCCGTCATGCATAAACGCATTAAGGTTTCTTTGACTTTTTTCGGGTGACCGTCAGCCAGTTGGTTTTCAATAATCTCAAAGAGTAACTGGTGATCAAGCTGATCTGCATTGCCGTCGGTCATGGTGAGTCCTAAATCTAAAAAAGCATAGCATGCCAGAAATGTTCAAGTATGACCAGTGGCCGCAAGGCTTAGCGCACTGTGTTGCTGAGCGCACATCGCAAAACACCCCAGCAGTAAAAACTGCTGGGGGTAATCGTCGGATTACAAGGCGAGTGCTTTTTCGCCACGAGAGATACCGGAAACACCAGTCCGCACCGTTTCCAAAATTTGCGTGCCGGTCAGCGCTTCAATAAACGCTTCCAGTTTTTCGGACGTGCCGACCACCTGAATGGTGTAGGTTGTTGGTGAGACATCGATAATTTGGGCGCGGAAGATATCGGCAGTGCGTTTAACTTCTTCGCGTTGGTCGCCGTTCGCTTTCACTTTGACCATCATCAATTCTCGCTCGATATGCGCGCTTTCGCTTAAATCGACCAGTTTCACCACTTCAATAAGTTTGTGCAGCTGCTTGGTGATTTGTTCGATGACTTGGTCGTCCCCGCGGGTCACTAAGGTTAAGCGTGACATGGTTGGATCTTCTGTCGCTGCAACGGTCAGCGAATCGATGTTGTAACCCCGTTGGGCAAATAACCCCACCACACGGGCTAAAGCGCCAGACTCGTTTTCCAGCAATAATGCAATGATATGCCGCATATTAAGTCCGCTCCGTTTTACTTAAGAACATGTCGTTCATGGCGCCACCCGGCACCTGCATTGGATACACATGTTCTTTAGGATCAATATGAATATCTAAAAATACCAAGCGGTCTTTGAGCGCAAATGCCCGTGCTAACGCTGGTTCTAACTCATCTGGATGGGTAACTCGGATGCCGACGTGACCATAAGCTTCCGCCAACTTGACGAAATCTGGCAGCGAATCCATGTATGAACTCGAATAACGAGAGTCGTAGTTCATGTCTTGCCATTGTTTCACCATACCCAAATAGCCGTTATTCAGGTTGATGATTTTGACGCCGAGACCATATTGCTTACAGGTTGAAAGTTCTTGGATGTTCATTTGGATTGAACCTTCGCCAGTCACACAAACCACTTCTGCATCTGGGTAGTGCAGCTTCACGCCCATCGCAGCGGGCAAACCAAAGCCCATGGTGCCAAGACCACCGGAGTTGATCCACCGATTTGGTTTATCAAACTTGTAATATTGCGCGGCAAACATTTGGTGCTGACCAACGTCAGAAGTGACATAAGCATCACCATTGGTTTGACGCCACACCGCTTCAATCACTGCCTGCGGTTTCAGTAAATCGGTACGTTGTTCATAACGACCGCCATGAACCTCACGCCACGCATGAATTTGTGCCCACCAACTACTCAGTGCTGCCGCATCGATAGTGGAATCAGGTTTGCCAGCCATTTTATCAAGCTGACTCAGCATTTCCTGCAGCACTGGCTTCACTAAACCAACAATTGGAATATGTGCGGTGACGGTTTTTGAAATGCTCGCCGGATCGATGTCGATATGAATGATGGTGGCATTTGGACAGAATTTTTTCGTGGCGTTGGTGACCCGGTCATCAAAACGCGCGCCAACCGCAAAGATCACATCGGCGTTATGCATCACCTGATTGGCTTCAAAACTACCGTGCATGCCGAGCATCCCGATGAACTGCGGATCCGTTGCTGGATATGCGCCTAAGCCCATTAAGGTGTTGGTGACCGGTAAGTTTAACCGTTTAGCTAGTTCGGTTAGTTCTGCCGAAGCCTTGCCTAAAATGACACCACCACCGGCATAAAGCACCGGTTTCTTCGCCGCTAAAATAGTCGCCAGGGCCTTTTTGATTTGCCCTGGATGACCTTTGGCATTGGGGTTGTAAGAGCGAAGCTTGATATCTTTTGGATATTGATACGGAAACTTCTGATTCGGCATGGTCATATCTTTTGGAATGTCCAATACCACTGGACCCGGCCGGCCGCTTTGCGCGATGTAAAACGCCTTTTTCACCAAATACGGAATATCTTCCGGGCGACGTACCGACATGTTGTGTTTAACAATTGGCCGAGAAATCCCAAGCATATCAGTTTCTTGGAAGGCATCATCGCCAATTAAGTGGCTCATGACTTGACCACAAATCACCACCATCGGAATTGAATCCATATAGGCAGTGGCAATGCCAGTGACGGCATTGGTTGCGCCAGGGCCTGAGGTGACAAGCACGACGCCAGCTTTGCCGCTGGCTCGGGCGT
>JACCDZ011512600.1_pt1 | contig 24961 bp, 26 predicted proteins | sample 7449551 | NCBI WGS metagenome assembly JACCDZ01 (sample SAMN15323452, study PRJNA562643) | freshwater metagenome | isolation source: river surface water | place: USA:Blue River Watershed | collected 2017-08-18 | reverse complement strand
TTGCTTTTATAATTGAAAATAAATTGGAAAATGAAATCAATATTGTGTCTCCAAATCCTATCAGAAACGCAGATTTTATGGCTAGATTACGAAAGGCAATAAGTATTCCTTTTGGAATTTCTCAACCAGAATGGCTATTAGAATTTGGTTCAAAACTAATTAATACTGAAACCGAATTGGTTTTAAAAAGCAGAAATGTAATTCCGAAACGCTTACAAGAAAACGGATTTACATTTAAATACGATACCGTAGAAAAAACATTTGAAAACTTATTAAATAAATAATTTTATACGCTAAATTCGAAAATTCGATAAAAAAACAATGACAACCATAAAAATCACCACACACTATTTTGCTCCTATTGAAAAAGTTTTCGATATAAATAGAAATATCGATATACATCAACAATCGGCAAGCAAAACCAAAGAAATTGCTATTGCTGGAATTACTTCTGGATTAATTAATAAAAACGAAACTGTGACTTGGAAAGGCAAACATTTCGGAGTATATCTAACGCATCAAAGTTTGATTTCAGAACTAATTTTTCCAACTTATTTTGTTGACGAACAATTAAAAGGAAAATTTAAAAGCTTCAAACACCAACATTTTTTTGAACAAAAAGAAAACTATGTAGAAGTCACAGATATTTTAAATTACGAAACACCCTATGGCATTTTTGGAAAACTTTTTGATAAATTATTTTTGAAAAAGCATTTAACTGATTTTATTATAAAACGAAATGCAGTTTTGAAAAATTTAGCTGAGAAGTAAAATTAAACACAAATTTCACAGATTTACACAAACCAATCTGTGGAATTTCTGAAAATCTGTGTTAGTGTATAATGTAAAGAACAAATCTGCGAATCTAAAGTAATTATCAACTCAAAAAAACCAATAATAACCACCAAAAAATCGGAATACTTTCCACCCAAAAACTAGCATAGTATCTGGAGCGATTGGTATTTGCTTTATATAAAAAAATCGCTATTGAACCAGAAACGATAATTTTAAAAGTGAGGGGAATATAATGTTGATTGGCTTCGTATAAAAACTCTAAAAGAAGTAATAAAACTAATAGTCCGTAACCTAACCATTTCGTTTTTGCAACACCAATTAGTTGTGGAACCGTTTGTAAATGTGGATCATCTGTATTTATATCAATAATTTCGAAAATCAAAACCAAAACAAAAATCAGTATAAACCTTTGAATACTCATCAATAAAACATCCAATGTAAACCCAACTTTTGCATTAATTAAAGGAAGTATTACCGTAACGCCCACCCAACATAAACTCACAATGTAAATTTTAATGCCTTTCCAATTTCGAGCATTTTTCTTATTCGGAAAAAAAGGCAACGTATAAAGTAGTAACAATACAAAAACACAAATACCTAAAGATTTGGTTATAAATTGCAATTTCAGAAAATAATAAAAACTGGCAAATCCACTACATATACTTAAGATGATAATGTATTTTAATTCTTTTCGAAGCGTAATTTTGTTTAACCTGGCTAACGCATCGTACTTTACAAAATTATAGCCTACAATTGTTCCGTAAAAAGCAAAAGCTTTCACTTCAAAATTTTCTGATATGTTGAAGAAGAATAACGTCATGGAAACCAATGCATAAGCCGATAAAGCCACATGCAAACTACTTTTAATGTAAAAATCTAATATTTTCTTCAATAACACCATTCAACAAAATTAATCAAACTGTTAATAAGAAGCCTTATAAGTTGATAAAAATCATAAAATTTCAAGCAAAAAGCCATTATTTTTATCAGATTAATAATTACTTTTGTAGACCAAATTTTAACACAACATATTTTTATATATAATGAGAACAGATGCTTTTGCTTTAAGACACATTGGAACTGGTGAAAACGACCTAAACCATATGTTACAAACTATTGGAGTTGATTCACTAGATCAATTAATTTTCGAAACAATTCCGGATGATATTCGTTTAAAGAATGAATTAAATTTAGAAGAACCAATGACAGAATATGAATACTTAAATCATATTCAAGAATTAGGCAAAAAAAATAAGGTTTTCAAATCATACATTGGTTTAGGTTATCATCCTGCAATTGTACCAGCTGTTATTCAAAGAAATATTTTTGAAAATCCAGGTTGGTATACCGCTTACACACCTTACCAAGCAGAAATTGCACAAGGTCGTTTAGAAGCTATTTTAAATTTCCAAACTACCGTTATCGAATTAACTGGAATGGAAATTGCCAACGCCTCTTTATTAGATGAAGGAACGGCTGCAGCTGAAGCGATGGCCTTATTATTTGATGTGCGTTCTCGTGATCAAAAGAAAAACAATGTAACTAAATTTTTCGTTTCAGAAGAAATTTTACCACAAACTTTATCGGTTTTACAAACACGTTCTACGCCAATTGGTGTTGAATTAGTTGTTGGAAACCACGAAACATTTGATTTTTCTAAAGAATTTTTCGGAGCTATCTTACAATATCCAGGAAAATATGGTCAAGTTAACGACTATACTTCATTTATTGCTAAAGCGGCTGCAAACGAAATTAAAGTAGCTGTTGCTGCGGATATTTTATCTTTAGTGAAATTAAAATCTCCAGGTGAAATGGGCGCTGCTGTTGTAGTTGGTACGACGCAACGATTTGGTATTCCGATGGGTTATGGTGGACCTCACGCTGCTTTCTTCGCTACAAAAGACGAATACAAACGTTCGATGCCAGGAAGAATCATTGGAGTTTCTATTGACGCAAACGGAAACCGTGCTTTGCGTATGGCATTAGGAACTCGTGAACAACATATTAAACGTGAAAAAGCCACATCAAACATCTGTACTGCCCAAGTTTTATTAGCAGTTATGGCTGGAATGTATGCGGTGTATCACGGACCAAAAGGATTAAAATATATTGCCAATAAAGTACATGCTTCAGCCAACACAACTGCTGAAGAATTAAATAAATTAGGGGTTTACCAAACCAATACATCTTTCTTCGATACGATTTTAGTCAAAGCGGATGCAGCTAAAGTAAAAGCCATTGCAGAAAGAAATGAAGTAAACTTCTTTTATGTTGATGCTGAAACGATTTCTATTTCATTCAACGAAACGACTTCAATTGCTGACATCAATCAAATTATCGGAATTTTTGCTGAAGCAACTGGAAAAGAATTTACACCTGTAAAAATACTTTTACCTTCTGGTAGAATTACAGATGAATTAGAAAGAACGTCAACTTTCTTACAACATGATGTTTTCAACAATCATCATTCTGAAAGTCAATTGATGCGTTATATCAAAAAATTAGAACGTAAAGATTTATCGTTAAATCATTCAATGATTTCTTTAGGTTCTTGTACGATGAAATTAAATGCTGCTGCCGAAATGTTGCCTTTATCTATGGCAAATTGGAACAACATGCACCCTTTTGCTCCTATTGAACAAGCAGAAGGATATATTACAATGCTTAAAAAATTAGAACAACAATTAAATGTAGTTACTGGTTTTACAGGTACCACTTTACAACCCAATTCTGGTGCACAAGGTGAATATGCTGGTTTAATGGCTATTCGTGCGTATCATTTATCTCGTGGAGATGATCACAGAACGGTTTGTTTAATTCCTTCTTCGGCTCACGGAACCAATCCGGCATCTGCAGCCATGGCGGGAATGGACATTATCGTAACGAAAACAACTCCAGAAGGAAATATTGATGTAGAAGATTTAAGAGAAAAAGCTATTTTGCATAAAGATAGATTATCCGCTTTAATGGTAACTTATCCTTCAACTCACGGGGTTTTTGAAAGTTCAATTATTGAAATTACAAACATCATTCACGAAAATGGTGGTTTAGTATATATGGATGGTGCCAATATGAATGCACAAGTTGGATTAACCAATCCAGCTACAATTGGTGCTGATGTTTGTCACTTAAACTTACACAAAACATTCGCTATTCCTCACGGTGGTGGTGGACCAGGTGTTGGACCAATTTGTGTAAATGATAAATTAGTACCATTTTTACCAACAAACCCAGTCATGAAAGTTGGTGGTGATCAGGCAATTACAGCAATTTCATCTGCACCTTATGGTTCAGCTTTAGTTTGCTTAATTTCTTACGGTTACATTTGCATGTTAGGTGCAGAAGGTTTAACAAATTCTACGAAACACGCTATTTTAAATGCGAATTATATGAAAGCGCGTTTAGAAGCACATTATCCAGTTTTATATTCTGGAGAAATGGGTAGAGCGGCTCACGAAATGATTTTAGATTGTCGTGCTTTTGAAGACAACGGAATTAAAGTAACGGATATCGCTAAACGTTTAATGGATTACGGTTTCCACGCACCTACGGTATCTTTCCCAGTTGCTGGAACTTTAATGATTGAACCAACAGAATCAGAAGATTTAGCAGAATTAGACCGTTTTTGTGACGCGATGATTTCAATTCGTAAAGAAATTGAAACTTCAACAAAAGATGATGCACAAAATATATTGAAAAATGCGCCACATACTTTAGCAATGGTAACAGCTAATGAATGGGTTTTCCCTTACACTAGAGAAGAAGCTGCTTTCCCTTTAGAATATATTGCTGAAAATAAATTTTGGCCAACGGTTCGTCGTGTAGATGAAGCGTATGGTGATAGAAATTTAGTTTGTTCTTGTGCACCAATTGAAGCATACATGTAAATTAAAGTACGAAGTAGGATTTACGAAGTACGAAGGAAAAACATAAATAGTAGAAATCCCAAATTCCAATTCGGTTTTTGGGATTTTTTTTGAAATATGATAAATATCAATTTCTTCAAGAACTATTATCGTAAATTTGAATTTCGAAAAATTCAATACAATGAAAGATATAGAAACACGAGAAGATATTATCCTAATCATCAGAAACTTTTACGATAGATTACTAAAAGATCAATCTATCAATTTCTTTTTTACTCAAGCTACTCATGTAGACCAACACTTAGAAGAACACTTTGAAATTTTAGCTACTTTTTGGGAACAAGGCTTGTTTTTAAAAGGCGGTTATACTAACAATATGTTCCAAATCCACAAAGACATTCACGACAAACATCCTTTCACACACGAACATTTTGAAATTTGGTTAGATCATTTTTACACTTCAATTACAGAAAGTTTCGAAGGCAATAGAGCCGATCAAATGAAAACTATGGCGCTAAATATGGCGACTGTAATGAAAATAAAGTTTACTTAAATTCGTAATTCTATAATAAAAATGAATTATTTTAACAATTCCGTAATAATTACATAATTTACGAATTGTTAAAGCAATAATGAACTTCAATTTAGTAATTTAGACTAAAATTTTCCGAAATGAACATTAAAATTACTGGCTCAGGAAGCTATATACCTACAGAAAAAGTTACGAATTTAGATTTCGCAAAACATTCGTTTTTAAATGAAGACGGTTCCGTTTTTCCTTATTCTAACGAAGTGGTTGCTGAGAAGTTTTTAGAAATTACAGGAATTGAAGAACGTCGATATGTTAGTGACAATTTAGTAACTTCAGACATCGCTTTAATTGCTGCTCAAAAAGCTATTGAAGATGCAAAAATTGATCCTGAAACTTTAGATTACATCATTTTCGCTCATAATTTTGGTAACGTAAAACATGGTGCTATTCAAGCTGATGCCGTGCCTACTTTGGCTTCTCGTGTCAAACAAAAATTACGTATAAAAAACCCTTATTGTGTAGCTTACGATATGCTTTTCGGTTGCCCGGGCTGGATTGAAGGCGTGATTCAAGCACAAGCTTATATCAAAGCGGGAATGGCTAAAAAATGTTTAGTTATTGGTGCAGAAACGCTATCAAGAGTGGTAGACATTCACGATAGAGATTCTATGATTTATTCTGATGGTGCTGGTGCCACAATTATTGAAGCAACAGAAGAAGAAGGCGGAATAATCAGTCATGCAACCGCAACTTACGCAACAGATGAAGCAGATTATTTGTTTTTCGGAAATTCATTCAATAAAGAGTTGGATGAAGATGTACGATACATCAAAATGCACGGAAGAAAAATTTATGAATTCGCACTAAACAATGTTCCAAATGCCATGAAATTATGTTTAGATAAAAGCGGATATAAAATTACCGATGTAAAAAAAGTATTGATTCATCAAGCCAATGAAAAAATGGATGAAGCCATCATCAAACGCTTCTATAAACTTTACAAGGAAAATTTACCGGAAGGAATTATGCCAATGAGCATTCATAAATTAGGAAATTCTAGCGTAGCTACTGTACCTACTTTATATGATTTAATCATGAATGGAAAAATCGAAAATCAAGAAATCAATAAGGGAGATATTATCATTTTCGCATCTGTTGGAGCTGGAATGAATATCAACGCTATTGTGTATAAAGTATAATTATTTTGTTTCAAATTTCGGGTTCAAAGTTTCAGGTTTATTTACTATTTTTACAGCCTTGTTTTAAACTTGAAACTATAAACTTGAAACCACATTATAATGTACGAAAAAACATATCCGAGTAAACGCTTTAACATCACTTTAGAATTTCTAAAAAAACATATTTCAACTTCTGAAACTATTTTCGATTTAGGCGTACCTAATCCCTTCTCGAAAATTATGGTAGAAAATAATTATACTGTAATCAATACGAAAGGTGAAGATTTAGATAACAATCAAAATGCTTTACGCGAAGAAAATTACAACGTGTTTACTGGTTTTGAAATTTTCGAACACTTATTAAATCCATACACTATTTTAGAAAACGTAAAATGCGATAAAATTTTAATTTCTATTCCGTTACGTTTGTGGTTTTCCTCTGCATACAGAAGTAAAACCGACAAATGGGATCGTCATTATCACGAATTTGAAGACTGGCAATTGGATTGGTTATTAGAAAAAACAGGTTTTAAAATTATCGATAGTGTAAAATTTACACATCCTGTTAAAAAAATAGGTTTCCGTCCGTTTTTGAGATGGTTTACCCCGAGATATTATTTGGTTTACGCGGAACGAATTAAGTAAACAGTCACAGTTTTCAGAATATGAAATATTACATTATCATTCCCGCCTATAATGAAGAAGCTTTTATGGCTATCACGTTACAATCATTAGTAACTCAAACTGTTTTACCTACAAAAATAATTGTAGTGAATGATAATTCCACCGATAGCACAGCTGAAATTGTAACTTCTTTTTCTGAAAAATTTCCATTTATTACTTTAGTCAACAAAAAATCAGATGCGATTCATCTTCCAGGAAGCAAGGTCATTCAAGCGTTTCATGAAGGTGAAAAACACATCGATGACCATTATGACATCATTGTAAAAGTAGATGCTGATTTAATTTTTCCAAAAAATTATTTCGAAACCATCATCAAACATTTCCAATCTGATGATAAAATTGGAATGGCGGGTGGTTTTTGTTATATAGAAAAAAATGGCGATTGGATTTTAGAAAATTTAACCGATAAAGACCATATTCGTGGCGCTTTAAAAGCCTATAGAAAAGAAACCTACAAACAAATTGGCGGATTAAAACCTGCTATGGGGTGGGACACGGTTGACGAATTGTTATGTAAATTTTACAATTGGAAAGTCGTTACCGATGAAAGTTTACACGTAAAACACTTAAAACCAACTGGCGCGAGTTATAATAAAGCCGCACGTTACAAACAAGGTGAAGCTTTTTACAGTTTAGGTTATGGATTTTTCATTACGGCAATTGCTTCTTTAAAATTGGCAAGTAGAAAAGGAAAACCTTTCTTATTTATCGATTACATTATGGGTTTTTGGAAAGCTAGAACTTCTGGAAAACCACTATTTGTAACTTCGGAACAAGCCAAATGGATCAGAAACTACCGTTGGAAAAAAATGAAAGAAAAATTATTCAATTAGCCAATTCAAAATTAGCCAATTCGGCAATTAAAAATATTACGCAATTTCAAATTGGCACATCAACAATTGACACATTAATTTACTATTTTAGCAGATATTTTTAAACTATGATGCTCATTAGATATTTATCGCAAATTGGTCGCTATTTCATTATGTTGAAAGATGTGTTCAATCGTCCTGTAAAATGGAGCGTGATGAAACAACTTATTTTAAAAGAAATTGACGACTTAGTTATTGATTCTCTTGGAATTGTGTGTTTCATTTCGTTTTTCGTTGGAGGAGTAGTTTCTATTCAAACTGCATTAAATTTAACGAATCCGTTAATCCCAAAATATTTAATTGGTTTTGCTACGCGTCAAAGTATCGTTTTAGAATTCGCACCAACCTTTATTTCTATCATCATGGCTGGAAAAATGGGTTCGTTCATCACGTCAAGTATAGGTTCCATGCGTGTAACTGAGCAAATTGAAGCTTTAGAAGTTATGGGTGTGAATGCTTTAAATTACTTGGTTTTTCCAAAAATGATTGCCGCTTCCTTATATCCTTTTGTGATTGGAATTGCCATGTTTTTAGGAATATTTGGAGGATATTTAGCAGGAGTTTATGGAGGATTTACTACAAGTCAAGAATTTATTACTGGAATTCAAAACGATTTTATTCCTTTTCATATCGCTTATGCTTTTATCAAAACTTTAGTTTTTGCTTTTATACTAGCTACTATCCCGTCATTTCATGGTTTCTTCATGAAAGGTGGTGCTTTAGAAGTAGGTAAAGCCAGTACCGTAGCCTTTGTTTGGACATCAGTCGTAATTATTTTAATGAACTATATTTTAACCCAATTACTTTTAAGTTAATGATTGAAGTACACGACATAAAAAAAAGCTTCGGAGACCAAATGGTTTTAAAAGGTATTTCTACTAGTTTTGAAGCTGGAAAAACCAGTTTAGTAATTGGTCAAAGTGGTTCTGGTAAAACAGTTTTTTTAAAATCTCTTTTAGGTGTTCATCAAGTTGATAGCGGACACATTTCGTTTGATGGTAGAATTTACGAAGACATGAACAAAGATGAAAAACGCGATATTCGTACCGAAATTGGTATGGTTTTTCAAGGAAGTGCTTTGTTTGATAGCATGACTGTAGAGGAAAACATAGGTTTTCCATTAAAAATGTTTACGAATAAATCTGCAGCAGAGGTTAAAGAACGTGTGAATTTTGTAATTGATCGTGTAAATTTAATTAATGCGAATCATAAAAAACCATCGGAAATTTCAGGTGGAATGCAAAAACGTGTGGCGATTGCCCGAGCGATTGTAAATAATCCGAAATATTTATTTTGTGATGAACCTAATTCTGGATTAGATCCGAAAACGGCCATTGTTATTGATAATTTGATTCAGGAAATTACTAAAGAATACAATATCACAACCGTAATTAACACCCACGACATGAACTCCGTTATGGAAATTGGTGAGAAAATTGTTTTCTTAAAAAATGGGTTACTAGAATGGGAAGGCACAAATAAAGAAATATTTAAAACCGATAATGCAGCCGTTACTGACTTCGTGTATTCAAGTGAATTATTCAAGCGTGTTCGAAAAATGTATTTAGAAGAAGATGTATAATTAAATTACCTTCAAATCAAACCCAAATTTCTCTAAATCTTCCCAAAAAGTAGGATATGATTTTGAAACTACTTCTGCGTTTTCAATTTTTATAGAAGTTTTCAGCGCTAAAGGAGCAAAAGCCATTGCCATTCTGTGATCTTGGTAAGTAGCGATACTTAATTTATCATTGATTTTTTCAGAAGGTTCAAGAGTTAAACTATCATTGGTCACAAAAATATTCGCACCTAATTTTGTCAATTCATTTTTTAACGCCTCTAACCTATCTGTTTCTTTAATTTTTAAAGTGTGTAATCCTGTTAAATGACAACCAATCCCTAAACCAAAACAAGTTACGGCGATAGTTTGCGCGATATCAGGACAATTGTTAAGACTAAATTGGAAGTTGGAAGTTGGAAGTTGGAAGTTGGAAATCTTTGCAAGAAAAATTGTATTTTCTTTAAAAACTGTTTCCACTCCAAAATTTCTATAAATTTCAGCTAAAACTGCGTCACCTTGCAAGCTACTTTCTTTATAACTTGACAGTTGTATTTTTGTTCCAATTTCTGATAAAGCAAGAATAGAATACCAATAAGAAGCAGAACTCCAATCGCTCTCAACAGTAATGAGTTTAGAGGTTATCGTTGAAAGGTTATTTACTTTAATTACATTTTTTTCAAACGAAGTGACTACTCCAATTTCATTTAATAAAGCCAATGTCATTTGGATATAAGGTATGGAAGTAATTTCACCTTCTAGGGTTAATTCTAATCCATTTTCTAGCTTTGGAGCAATTAATAATAAAGCAGAAATATACTGACTACTTACGTTTGCAGGTAAGGCAACTTTATTTTTAATTATTTTTTTTCCTATAATTTTAATCGGTGGAAAACCATCTTTTTCTTCATAAGAAATTTCTGCACCAAGCTGATTCAAAGCTGCTACTAAAATTTGAATTGGACGTTCTTTCATCCGAGAAGAGCCCGTTAAAACAACTTCTTTTCCTTCTTGAATCGCAAAAAAGGCCGTCAAAAATCGCATGGCAGTTCCTGCGTGATGAATATCGAAATGGAAACTGGAAACTGGAAGCTGGAAATTTCTCAACACCTTCAACATCACTTCAGAATCGTCTGAATTGGATGTGTTTTCTATGACCAAATTTGGAAATAATGCTTGAAGTAATAACAACCGATTCGTTTCTGATTTAGAACCTGTAATTGATATGTCAGGTTTCAGATTTAAGATTTCAGATTTTTTGAGTAACAATTCCATCAGTTCGAAACAAATTTTAAACCTATAATTGAGGCAATTAATGTGAACATAAAGAAAATTCTCCAAAAAGTAGCGGGTTCATTGAATACTATAATTCCAACAATTACGCTTCCGATTGCCCCAATTCCTGTCCAAACTGCGTAAGCTGTTCCGATTGGTAGTTCTTTGGTGGCTTTCACTAATAACAGCATACTGATAGTTAAGCAGATTAAAAATCCCCCATACCAAAGTAGCGAAATGTTACCTGAAGTTTCTTTTGCTTTACCTAAACAAGTTGCGAAACCGACTTCAAATAAACCTGCGATTATTAGTAAAATCCAGTTCAAAATTATTTCAATTTTTCGTTATTTTGATGACGATCGTGATCGCGATTAGTTTTTAAATCTAATTTTTTATCGAAAGCTTCTTGCAAATTTATTCCAGTTTGATTGGCCAAACATAAAACCACAAAAACCACATCGGCTAATTCTTCGCCAAGATCTTTGTTTTTATCTGATTCTTTTTCAGATTGTTCGCCATAACGTCGGGCAATAATTCGGGCCACTTCCCCAACTTCTTCTGTAAGTTGCGCCATATTTGTTAATTCGTTAAAATAACGAACTCCGTGATTTTTAATCCAATTATCAACTTCAAGTTGAGCGTTTTGTATGTCCATTTTCTTGCGGATTTATAAAGTAATTATTTTACTTCTTGTTTTTGAATTTCGGTAAGATAAAAGTATAAAAAATTGCCATTACTACACCGAAAACCAAACCAAATTTTAATGCTTTTATCCAATCGTGAAATTGCAAAAAGTAAATTAATACGGTACAAATTGTTCCGTTTAATAAAAACTCTAAAAATGGTTTTTTAAACTTATTCATAAAAAAATTATTGTTTCTTCAATACAATTTTTTCATTCATTTTTAAATACACTTCATTAAAGAAACCTTTTAACGAATCATAATATTCCGCAGGAACTAGAGAAGAATTGATATAAAAATTACATACAATTTGAACTTTATTTCCAACAACACCTGATAAAAATGAAAAGGTAGCAAGATTATTCTCCGTAGCAATATTTGTTTTTGCTGGCATAGATTCTACCACATAACCAGGAGGCAAATTATATGTAATCGTATAATTATCATGCATTGGATATTTAAAATCAACTGGATAATCTCTTTTATTTTGTTTAAATGGATTTTCGTCTAGAGCAAAAAACAATAACGGTTTAAAAAATAATTTATCGTTAATTACTTCAATTTCATTTGTAGAAGTGAAGTAATAATCTTCTTTAACAGGCTCATCTGAATTTGTTTTGTTTTCAATTTTATACTCTGAAATTTCAAATCCAGGCATGTTTTTTTCAATATTTTCTAAATAAGTATCCTCAGAAATTCCCCCATTTTTATCTCTAAAATTGTAGGCTCTATTTTCTGTCATGGTTTCCTTAATATTTCCTTTAATTATTTGATTTTCAATAGATGCGAAAATCATCACTGCATTTTTAGAATGAACAGTTGGAGATAAATCAACAGAAATTGAAGTTCCATTTTGTCTTACCAACCTTCCAACATAATTTAATGCTCTGGTTGGTAAAACATCTTGTTTTAAGTTTTTATCTGTAGCATCTAAGAAGATGGTTTTATCACCAATTTCAACACCACAAATTACATAATTAAAAGCCGTATTAGTTGGGTATAAATTTATTGGTTGACTACGAGTGGTTAACAAAATTGGATTGGCGTTAAATCCTGCTTTTCGTAGCATAGCTATCAACGTGAAATTAATTTCAGCCACGTTACCAACTTTTTCTTTGTATGCTTTATTTACACCATCATCTGTATAAATTCCGAACGTTTCATTCCATTTATAATGGTTTTTCACATGATTATAAATGGCTGCAATTTTACCATCATTATTTAATTCTTTTCCGCTGATTAATTTAATGTAATCACTTTCGAAATAATTATCTTTTTTCAACTCTACTCCAAAATTTGGATTTTCATTAATATGTTTCGCCACATCTTCCCAAGTTTCTGAAAAAATTTTAATCATCTCATTAGGATATTGTATGGAAGATAGTTGATATTGAATACTCGAAAGGTAGTTTTCAATATTATTCGTATAATCTTCTTCAATTAGTGCAGGAACATTTTTAGCAGTAATCGTGGTGACATTTTCAGATAAACTCACTCTGTCAGAACCTCTTGAAGCATTTTGCCTTTGTTGTAAAGCTGTAGAATCTAAAATATCAATTGTTCTATATTTTGTTTCTGATTTAGGTGTTAAGGTTACACTTCCTCTACTGAAAAAATTATAACTATAATATTCTGGTATAATTGTCTTATATTCTGAATACTCAACCGGAATTATCTGCTGAAACTTCCAATCTTGCAAGTTGGAAAAATAAGGCGATTTTATGGTGTATTTGTATTCAATAATAGAACCTTCTTTTACATTTGGCATGGTAAATTTCTTCGTTGCCCAAAACTTGTTTAAGTTCTCTTTAAATTCACCTTCACTGTCTAATTTCGTTTTTTCAATTTTTCCATTAACTAAATTGTAAGTTGTGGCTTTATTGATAATTACACTTTCGTCGTTAGTTCCTCCAATGTAATAGTTAACTTCTTTGTTTGCCCAATCTAGACCTTCTTTTTTATACACTTTAATTTTCATTTCAACTTCTGTGACTAAGACGAAATGACTGTTTTCAATAAAATCAAAATACGTTTTTCCTCTACTAAACAAAATAGCTGCTACTGCTGATGTGTCTGTTGGATGTTGTTTTTGATTCAATTCTTGAATGGTTACTTTACCCAATTCATAATCTTGGGCAAAAACTAAAACAGGAAAGATTAAGGCTAAAATTAATTTTTTCATAGTTGCGAAGTTATTATTTTTGATCTACTATTATTTTGATATTGTCTGATTTGCTAATTTGTTCATAAAATTTTCTGTAAGTTTCATAATCTTCTTTGGCATAAATCCCTTCATTAATGATTAACTTTCTTTTATAAATTAATTTATTTTTTTCAAACGTTACACTTGCTGTATACTCACCAAATTTATCTTTTAGACTAATTTTTTCAGGTAATTGTGTAATCGAAAAGTTGGCTGGTAAGGTAATTTCAATTTCATCAGCATCGGTAAATCCGTATTCAATTTCAAATGAAAACTTCTTATTTCTATATTTAGAAGGAATCGTTGTAAATCTATTAAGTACATTTAATGGAAATATTATAGAATTTAAACTTTTCTCATAATAATTTTCCGCTTTAAAACTAAATGTTTCTGCAAATGAAAAATGTTCTCTATCGTTATTCAATTTTAGATTTGAAATTTCAAAATTATTTAAATGATCAAAATGGTTTTTATAATAATCCATTTGTTCTTTTAAGCTTTTAGTTTCAAGATGAGATACATTTTTATATTGTATGTTTTTTGAAATAATTTCTGCATTTCCTGTAATACTTCCGTTTTCTAATACAGTAACTTTAGAAGTTGTGAATTGCGTATTATTCTCTGTTTTATATTCTGACGTTTTTACAATTTCTGAACCCGTAGGTTTAATAATTAATGCATTTCTATTCGAAGTAAAATCGCTCAAATATGAAAATGGGTTAGTTTGACTCGTACATTCTAAAAAGATATAATTATCCTCATTAGGTACTGATAAAATGGCATGATTTCCTTGCATAGAAATAATTTCTTCATCAAATTTCTTTTTATCACCACCATAAATAACCGTAAAATAGGAATCAATACCATAGGCTTTTAGTAAAGAACGCGTAAAATTACTAAGCGCTTTACAATCGCCATAGCCATATTTTTCTACATCAGACACTTCCATAGGTTTCCAGCCACCTACACCAACTTGAACACTTACGTATCTTGTATTATCTTGTACGTATTTGTAAATTTTTTTGATTTTATCAAGTTTAGAATCGTTAGCTGAAATAATATTATCTAATTTCAATTTTGTTTTTTCAGAAATGGTGCTGTTATCCTTTATGAAATAATCGTAATACATTTTACCAAATTCATTCCAAGAATTCATGTTCAATTCATAACCTTCTAAAGAAGCTTTCTTTAAATACATTTTAACCATTGGAAATTCCTTAGAATAATCAGAGTTAGCTTCTGGTTTAATTGCCATTATGTTTTTAACTGAATAAACAGTTTTACTAGCAGACTCAACTTTTTCAACCTTAAACTCTTCCAATTTTTGAACTTTAACATTCACTGGACATTCTGGATTTTTGATAATTTCTAAGGTAGCTTCCAATACCGTTTCATGTAAATTTGAAATGGGCGACCAAGCTTTTAGAAACGCCGTGTTTACTGATTCTGTGACACATTCATATTCTAAAATAAAAGGATAAGTTACCGGTGTGTAATCTAAATATAATATTCTACTGTCCGAAAACATAGTAGAATCGTCTAACAAACTTCTATCTTTAAAATCGGCTTTTACAAATTGTTTTGTTTTCCCACCAAAGGAATTATAAATAGTAACATTTAAATTCTTAATTCGGTTTGATTTATTATAATTTTCAGATAAATCTATACTATTAAAGCCAACTTCGTTTAATACTAAAACCACATATTTGTTAGAAATTGTAACTTTATTATAGCTTTTATATTCTACTGTTTGAAAATCGGAAATTTTAATTGTATTGGCATTTTCTTTGTACTCAGGAGCGATTACTGGAATTTTTATATTTTGACTAAAAGCCAAATTGATTCCAAAAATAATTAAAAAAATGATTCTCATACTATTCTTTATTTTTACTATCTATAATTATGGTAACTGGTCCGTTATTCACCAAACGTACTTTCATATCAGCGCCAAATTGACCTGTTTGAACTTTTTTATTGAATTCGGTTTCCAATAGTTGCACGAATTTTTCATACATCGGAATAGCAATATCTGGTTTTGCTGCTTTGATATAACTAGGTCTGTTTCCTTTTTTAGTTAAGGCATGAAGTGTGAATTGACTCACCACAATAATTTCCCCATCAATATCTTTTACAGAAAGATTCATTACCTCATTTTCATCCGCAAAAATGCGAAGATTTACAATTTTTGAAACCAACCAATTACAGTCATCTAAAGTATCTTCTTCTTCGATTCCTACTAAAACCAATAAACCTTGATGTATTTGCGCGACTATATTTTGTTCAATTTCAACTGAAGCTTCAGAAACACGTTGAATAACTATTCTCATTTAATTTAACTTATCTTTATTTAAAGGCGAAATGCTGAATTATAAACTGTGAAGTATTAAAAAAATTAAACAGCAAGAAATTTAAAACGCTAAAAGTAGTAAATATCAGACAAAAAGACGAAATATATTATTAATTATATGTTAAATTTTAAAAAAGACGTAAATGTATTTTTAAAACTTATTCAATTAATAACTAATTTACAGGTATAATCGCGTTTCTAAGATTTTCGGGTTTCATCGCTGGCAATTCGGTCTTCGCCGTAAATATCGTTGCGATAATGTTCCTCGTCGCCTTCTAATATTTTCAAATAACTTTGATATCTACTCCAAGCGATTTTGTCTTCCTCTAATGCCTTTTTAATAGCGCAATGCGGTTCTTCTTTGTGCAAACAATTATTGAATTTACAATCTGCTTTTAACTCAAAAAATTCAGGAAAATAATCCGAAACTTCTTGTTTTTCCATATCCACCATACCGAAACCTCTAATTCCAGGTGTATCGATAATTCGAATATTATTAGACAAATCGAACATTTCTGCAAAAGTTGTAGTATGTTGACCTTGCGCGTGCGAATTAGAAATTTCCTTTGTTTTTAAATTTAATGTGGGTTCAATTGCGTTGACTAATGTTGACTTTCCTACACCTGAATGTCCGGAAAACATCGAAACTTTCCCTTTCATCAAATCCATTAATTCTGCAATACCTTTATTATCTGTAGCTGAAACTCGCAAACATTTATAACCAATTTGCTCATAAGTATGTTGCAAATACAATTGTTCATCTAAAGTCGCGTCGTCAAAAGTATCAATTTTATTAAAAATAAGGATAGCTTCAATTCCGTATGCTTTTGCAGTAACCAAAAACCTATCTATAAAACTTGTAGTTGTAATTGGATTATTGATGGTTACGATTAAGAACCCAATATCAATATTGGAAGCAATAATATGAGTTTGTTTCGATAAATTTACCGATTTACGAACGATATAATTCTTTCTGTCGTGAATGTTGGTAATGATTCCGTTTACTTCATCCACTGTTTCATCCAAATCAAAATCCACCACATCTCCTACCGCAATTGGATTGGTACTTTTGATACCTTTCATACGGAATTTACCTTTGATACGACAATTGTAAAATTTGTTATCTTCAGATTTTACGTAATACCAACTTCCGGTAGATTTATAAACGGTTCCTGTCATTCTAAGTTTGAAACTAGAAGTTTGAAGCTAGAAGTTTGATTCTAAGTTACCACTCCAATTGTTAATTAAGGCAAAGATAGTATTTCTTCTTTTATTTGTTAATTATTTTTTCTTGATGTGCGATACTTTCTTGATGAATGGCTTTATAAATTTTAAGTACAAATTCTTCATTCAGACCTTTTTCTTCACCATCTAAAATCATTCGACCTAAAATTTCATTCCAGCGTTTATTTTGTAAAATAGCTACGTTTTTCTCTTTTTTAAGCTGTCCGATTTTTTCGGCTAATTTCATACGTTTGCCTAAAATCTCAATTAGTTTTGTATCTAATTCGTCAATATAAGCACGTTGCATCGCCATAGCTTTGTTCCATTCTGCATTTTCATCGGTTTCTTTTCTCATTTTCAAATCGATAAAAATTTGTTTCAATGCAGCGGGCGTAACTTGTTGAGAAGCATCACTCCAAGCGTTATCTGGATCAATATGTGTTTCGATAATTAATCCATCGTAATTTAAATCTAACGCTTGTTGCGAAACTTCCTGAATCATATCACGTTTACCTGTAATGTGCGAAGGATCACAAATTAGCGGTAAATTTGGGAATTTATTTTGCAAATCAATCGCAATTTGCCATTCTGGATTATTTCTGAACTTAGTTTTCTCATAAGTTGAAAATCCTCTATGAATGACTCCTAATTTTTTAATTCCAGCGTTATATAATCGTTCTACGCCACCAATCCACAATGACAAATCAGGGTTTACAGGATTTTTTATCAAAACAATTTTATCTGTATTTTTTAAAGCATCCGCAATTTCTTGCACCGCAAAAGGATTTACAGTAGTTCTTGCTCCAATCCATAACACATCAATATCGTGTTCCAAAGCTAATTTCACATGATTGGCATTGGCTACTTCGGTTGCCATTAATAAACCCGTTTCCGCTTTTGCTTTTTGCAGCCATTTTAGTCCTATTTCGCCTACACCTTCAAATCCCCCCGGACGCGTTCTTGGTTTCCAAATTCCAGCACGAAAGATCGACACATCTGAATTTTTCAATTCGTGTGCAATTTTCAATACTTGTTCTTCGGTTTCTGCACTACACGGACCAGCTATAACTAATGGATGATTCAAATTAAAATCAACCAACCATTGTTTATGTTCTTTTGTAATTTCCATTTTATTTCAAATAAAAAAATCCCGAAAAATTCGGGATTTACTAATTTATGTATAAAACACAGTAATCCCTAGCGAAAAGAATTCCACCAAGTTGCTACCGTATTTAATTTGTTTTCTAACATTAGTACAAATATATAAAATATTTAATAACTTAAACTCACTAAACCATTATCTTGAACAATTATTTGTCCTGTTATTCCGTTTGAATCTTCAGAAAGTAAAAAACAAGCTGTTTTGGAAACATCAGTTGGATTTAAAATTCTTTTTAACGGATGTTTTGCAATCATATTTTCTCTAATTTGGTCCGAACGAAGAATTCCAGCTGCTAATGGCGTGTCAATTAATGATGGCGCTATGGCGTTGACTCTAATTTTCGGAGCAAATTCGGCCGCTAAACTTTTCACTAAACCTTCTACGGCACCTTTTGCAGCGGCAATACTTGCGTGATATGGCATTCCTGATTGCACGGCAACCGTACTAAATAGCACCACACTTGCTTGTTCTGTTTTTTTTAAGGTTGGTAAATAATATTGAAACACTTTTAAAGCTCCGAAAAAATTCACGTTTAAATCGGCATTAAAATCTTCTAAACTTAAGCGATTAAATGGTTTCAAATTGATACTTCCTAAACAATACACCAAACCATCAATCGCTTCGATTGTAGGCAATTCATCTTTTAATGCATCTAATTGATACCAACTCCCGTTAAATGAATATGTTGGTTCGGAACGAGAAATGACATGACAAAAATTCCCTTTTTCGGATAATTCTTTTACAATTTGTTCTCCAACACCTTTGCTTCCGCCAATTATTAAGTAGTTTTTCATCTATTTATCTATTTTAAATATTTTTCAAAATCGTTAATTTTCACTTTTGCTTTGATTTCAAACATCAAACTGTAAAGTCCGAAAAAAGTACGATTTACATAGATGAAATGTTTAGAACCTCTGTTTCCATTCATTTTTCTTAACGTTTTATCGCTGGCAAATTTTTCACTCAAGGCTGCAATTTGAGCTTGGAATTCGGGTTGTGCGAAATCAAAAACATCTGACTGAATAGGTTGTGTGAATACACTTAATAATTCATGAAACATATTGGTAAAAAATTCTAATTCTTTTGGAGAATCAGTCTTTTTTAGAATTTCTAATTCGAATAATTTTTTGGTAAAATAATCCATATCTTTTAATGATTCTGGTGTAGAAACTTCAAAATATGGCACATAAAAATCATTTGGAATTTCTTTCATACAGCCAAAATCTATGGCAATTAAATTGTCATTTTTATCCACTAAAAAATTCCCTGGATGTGGATCGGCGTGAAATTTTTTCAATTTGTGAATTTGATACATGTAAAAATTCCACAAGGTTTGTCCCACTTTATCTCTTTGTTCTTGAGAAGCATTGCTTGAACAAAACTCAGATAAATGAATGCCGTTCATCCAATCCATGGTGATGATTTTGTCTGACGAAAATTCTGGATAATAATGAGGAAATAGTAAATTATCAATTTTCTCACAATCTTCAATCACTTTCATTGACTGCGAAATTTCCAATTTATAATCGGTTTCCTCAGTTAATTTATCTTCTACTTCCTGAAAATATTCGTCTGAAGTCCCTTTTAAATTGAACATTCTGATAGCAATGGGTTTCACTAAAGCAATATCAGAACTAATACTTTCACGAATTCCTGGATATTGAATTTTTACCGCTAATTCTTTTCCGTTTTTCTTTGCTTTATGTACTTGACCTATACTTGCAGCGTTTATCGAATCTGGAGAAAAGCTATCAAATAATTCTTCTGGATATTGTTTGAAATACGTTTTAAAGGTTTTTCGAACCAAAGGTGCAGATAATGGTGGAACAGAAAACTGCGACAAGGAAAACTTATCTACATAAGATTGTGGTAATAAGTTTTTTTCCATACTTAGCATTTGTGCTACTTTTAGTGCGCTTCCTTTTAATTCTTTTAACCCGTCATAAATATCTGAAGCATTATTTTCGTGTAATTTATCTTTTGTTAAAGACGGATTTACAACTTTTTCGCCATAATATTTTAGGTAATTTCCTCCAACTTTCACTCCAGTGGTAACCAATTTTGTTACACGCTCCATTTTTCCGGTTGGAATACTGTCTATTTTTTTCATTATTTTTTGTTGAATTTATGATTTGGAAAACATGCTATTCATTTGTTCTTTCCATAAAAATTTTCCAAAATCAACAATACTTTGAGTTGGAATATTGTAGGCTAAATCGAAACTTGCTTTTACTGATTTTTCTATGAAAACATCTGTTTTTTCAAAATTTGGAGATTCATCATTCATCCAAAAATTAAATATTGAAAGAAATTGCAACCAAGATGCTTCTTGCAACACTTTATCTTGAATTTTCACTACCGTTTCTTGCTCTATTTTAATTGGTTTTTCTAAAATAGTTAAGGCATAATCCAAATATACTTCTCGAAGTCTCGATAACTTCCCTAAGTTTTTCATTGGATTTTTGTCTTGTTTTAATAAGTAAATTACAAAACTTCTGTTTGCCGTTGCCATTTCGAAAAAAGTAAAATAAAAAGCTGATAACTTATCTGCACTTTCATACGATTGATAGGCTTCGTTTTTTTCTAATAGTTCTAAAGTGTAAGCAAACATCGAAACAAAATATTGCTTTTCTAAAAACTCAAAAGAAGCAAAAAACTGATAAAAATCGCTTTCTTCCATTGCGTTTTGCTTGACAAATTCATAAACCGAATTTGGTTTTTTCCCATGTGTTAAACAATAATCTGTGTATGCAGAAACAATTAAATCTTCTGTAATTGCTTTCTTTTTTTTTGGTGCAGCCATAATATTCAAAATTTTGTTTAACAAATATACAAAAAAAGTAAACAACAATATCAACATTAACTTAAATTTATCTATCATAGTATTACATTAATTTATTATTTTTGTGGAAAACAAGAATATGTCAATAGAAGTAAAAAATATTACCAAAACTTACGGAAGTCAAAAAGCGTTAGATAACGTAAGTTTTTCTGTAAACAAAGGCGAAATTGTAGGTTTTTTAGGTCCGAATGGCGCTGGAAAATCAACATTAATGAAAATATTGACAACTTATTTAACGGCTGATGAAGGTGAAGCCAATGTTAATGGTTTTGACATTACTACTGCACCAAAAAACGTACAACAATCGGTTGGTTATTTGCCGGAACACAATCCTTTGTATTTGGATTTATATGTTCGTGAGTATTTAGAATTTAGTGCAAATGTGCATAAAACAAACAAAACTCGTATTCAAGAAGTAATTGAATTGACTGGCTTAACTCCGGAATGTCATAAAAAAATTGGCGAACTTTCTAAAGGTTACCGTCAGCGTGTAGGTTTAGCTACTGCTTTACTTCACAATCCAGATGTATTGATTTTAGACGAACCCACAACTGGTTTAGATCCGAACCAATTAGTTGAAATTAGAGAATTAATAAAAAATATTGGTAAAGACAAAACCGTATTTTTATCTACACATATTATGCAAGAAGTGGAAGCTATTTGCGACAGAATTATCATTATTCACAAAGGAAAAATTGTAGAAGACGCTCAAATTTCAGACTTAGGAAATAATTTAGAAAAAGTTTTTAGAGAAAAAACAAAATAATGTTGATTTAAGAATTAGACCCTATGTTAATTCTTATAATCTAATTCAACATCAATCATTTGAATAGTTTGCAAAAAAAATCTCTTCATAAATTTACGAAGAGATTTAAAACAATTAACACAGTACTAGTTTAATTTCTTTCTTGATATGTTACATATCTGTTTCTTAATCTAGTGAAATCATTATATAATTCAGCAATTGTAATATCAGACAGTTTAACATCTAATACTTGACTGTAAATCAAATCTTCTTCTGTTAGTCCGTATTTTTTAATTGATGTTTTTAGGGTTTTTACGGCCATTTTTGTATCGTTATTTTTATAATAACAATTAGCAAATTCAAAATACACTTCTTTTAAATCTTCATTTTTAGCTAATTTCACATAAGCTTTATAGGATTTAATAGCGGCATCATAATCTTTATCAAGAGCAAATTGCCTCGCTTCTTTCAAAAGTAAATCTTTGTCTTTTGCAATAGTTACTTGACCTACAAATAACATAACGAATAGGAAGATAATTTTTTTCATAATGCACGAGGATTATTGGATTACATTCTTAAAGTTAAAAATATAATTCCAATTCGCCAAACATGAAACCTCTTAAAAGTCCTATTTATAGAGATTGAAGCATTGTATTTTACAACATATACTAACTATTCGTCAATATTATTAGTTATAATTTTCTGTTTTTACATAAAAATTAACATATCAAGTAAAATCACAACAATATGATAAAAATTCGGTTTAAATAAAAAAACAAAAAAGCCTCATTAAATTCTTACAAACTTAATGAGGCTTTTGAAATTAAAACAAATATTACTTTGTTTTTAACTCCACGGTGTTATTTTCCACGTAAATATCTACGTTATTTAGTCGTTTTACAAACTGTTTTCTTAAGGCAGTATATTCTGGAAAAATATCAGCCCAAGCGACTTCAAATAATTTTTTATCTAAAATAGTACTCTTTTCTAAATCTTCTTTAGTAGCGCCATATCTTGAAATAGTTTCTTTAATCACTTTAAACGCCATAAAATTATTTTTGTTTAGAAAATAACAATTGGCAACTTCAAAATAAATATCTTTTAAATTGACTGCTTCGTTTTTAAATAACTTAATATAAGAAACATATTCTTTTATAGCTTGATTATAATTTTTACTATCTTTTAATTCTCTAGCACGATTTAAAACTTCATCTCTATCATTTGAAAATCCATATTGAAACGATAAACTCAATATTAAAACTAGTATAATTTTTTTCATGATGTTGTGTTTTTAATTAACAGCCACGAAAATAACTAAATCCATAAATCAACAATAATTTAATCGTTATAAAGCTTAAAAAATCGCTAAAAAACACATCTCAACTAACTATAAATCAACATATTAAATTAAAAATAAATTGAATTATTAAAATATTTTTCCGGCAATTGCTTTAATATTTTCAGCTTTACCCATTGAATAATAATGCAAGACTGGTATTCCAGCTGCCACCAATTCTGCGCTTTGTTGAATACACCATTCAATTCCAATTTGTTTTACCGCTTCATTATCTTTTGCTTTTACCACTTCCATAATTAAATCGTCTGGTAATTCTAAACTGAATCGATGCGGAATTAAATTCAATTGTTTTTTGGTTGCAATAGGTTTCAATCCTGGAATAATTGGAACGGTAATTCCGGCTGCTCGGCATTTATCTACAAAATCGAAGAATTTTTTATTATCGAAAAACATTTGTGTGATAATATAATCAGCGCCATTTTTAATTTTTTGCTTTAAGAAATGAATGTCGCTATCTAAACTTGGTGCTTCCATGTGCTTTTCGGGATAACCCGCCACACCAATACAAAAATCCGTTTGAGATGAATTTTGCAAATCGGCATCTAAATAAATTCCGTTATTTAAATCGTTAATTTGAGAAACCAATTCGGATGCAAAAGCATGACCTTCTTTTTCTGGTTTGAAGTAAATTTCGCTTTTTACCGCATCACCACGGAGTGCTACTACATTATTAATTCCTAAGAAATCTAAGTCGATTAATAAATTCTCTGTATCTTCTTTCGTAAAGCCACCACATAAAATATGAGGAATCGCATCTACATTATATTTATTCTGAATTCCAGCACAAATTCCAACTGTTCCTGGGCGTTTTTTTACGATTTTCTTTTGTAATAAACCGCTTGGTAATTCTTTAAATTCGTATTCTTCACGATGATAAGTCACATCAATAAACGGAGGGTTGAATTCCATTAATGGATCGATACTATCAAAAATAGATTGAATATTTTGTCCTTTTAAAGGAGGAAGAATCTCGAAAGAAAACAAAGGTTTTCCGTTGGCTTTTTCTATATGTTGCGTTACTTTCATATTTTTTATTTCAGGTTTCAGGTTTAAGGTTACAGGTTGTTAACTTTCAACTTGAAACTTTAAACTTGAAACAAATTTTTAATCTGCTATATTTGGAGCTAACCATTTTTCGGCTTGTTCGATACTTATATTTCTTCTCTTGGCGTAATCTGCAATTTGATCTTTTTTAATTTTTCCTAATCCGAAATATTTACTTTTCTCGTTAGCAAAATAATATCCTGAAACCGAAGCAGCTGGCCACATGGCCATACTTTCTGTTAATTTTACTCCGATATTTTCTTCCACATTTAGTATATTCCAAATCGTTGGCTTTTCTAAATGATCTGGACAAGCTGGATAACCTGGTGCAGGACGAATTCCTTTATAATTTTCTTTGATTAATTCGTTGTTCGATAAATTTTCATCTGACGCATAACCCCAAATTTCTTTACGCACTTTTAAATGCAAATATTCGGCGAAAGCTTCTGCTAAACGGTCGCCCAATGCTTTGGTTAAAATCGAATTATAATCATCTAATTGACTTTCAAATTCAGCTGCTTTTTCGTCGACACCAAAACCTGTTGTTACACAAAAACATCCGATATAATCTTGTTTATTCGTTTCTTTCGGTGC
>JACCDZ010548455.1_pt1 | contig 24976 bp, 29 predicted proteins | sample 7449551 | NCBI WGS metagenome assembly JACCDZ01 (sample SAMN15323452, study PRJNA562643) | freshwater metagenome | isolation source: river surface water | place: USA:Blue River Watershed | collected 2017-08-18 | reverse complement strand
TTGGCTGATATCCTGGAATGAGAATTTTTGCCAAGTAGATGGTGAGATTTTCTCGATCAAACAATACGAACGTAACAGGCTGCGAAACACGAACTGTTACACTACCTACCCCTCCACGATCTACCTCATCCACGATAGCCCCTGTAATTGTTCCTCCAGGAAGGGTGACGAACGTATCAGGAGTCTGCTGTCTCACTGACAAGACAAGGTCTTCCTGGAGCTGTGTTTTCAATTGAGCGAGAGCGGCATCAATTGATGACTGAGAGACGAGAGCAGCGGTCCCCTGAAATCCACCTGCCATAGGAGTGAGAGATCGTGCTGTAAATCCTGTATATTTCGGTGAACCCTGAAATCCAGGGATGGTGAAATCATCGAGTTCTTTGTTATAGGTAGGACCAGGCTCAGCAGCATATACAATCGCATCAACAAAGCCAGGTGTCGAACCCTTTTTACCAGGAACCGTCACGCGAACACCTTTTCCTGTTTTATATATTTTCCCATCAGATGCCATGAATCGAGTCTCCTCGACAAATGTCTGAGCGCTCGCACTATGATTATTGAAAATTCGGATTTTACCAGAAGCTTTTACCTCACGATATTCTGTATCAGTTGCAGGAAGTACTAGTTCTTTGGTGATTGTTTTTGTGAGTGTTTCAAAACGGAGCTGCCCTTCTCCTGGTCGATCATAGGCCGTTGCAGCGAGCGATACAGGGACCGTTTGTTGTTTAGGTGTAATAGAAACTTCGGCGCGAGCAAATACATAAGTGAGCCCGAGACCAATACCTCCGAGGAGTATGAGCACAAAGAATATACGGAGCCATAGATTTCCTTTTTTTTCATTTATGATCTCACGCTCGATCGCTCGTGTTTCCTCATGAACCCTCGTTTCGAGCTCCTCATGAGATGGATGGTTTTTATGAGAAGGACGTTTAATACCCTCGGCCTTGTCACCTTCGAGCGCTGATCGGAGAGGAACACGACGAATACCCTGACTGCCAAGTGACGATTTTGATGCGTTTTTTGCTCGCTTTGGTTTTTCAATCATACCTACTCTCGAATACTATTTGTAAAAAGTGCCAAAATTGCCGACGTTCCATCAGACCTCCCAGCAGATGCACGTTCATGGATCACATATCCAGGCGCTACATCTCGACCGAGCGATACCACGATTGGACGTGAAGCACCGAGATCTAGATACACACTACCACCGAGCGCGTTCATGAGTTCACGTTCGAGCAGATGCGGTCCTGCATAACAGAACGTCGCAGGCAATGTTCCTCGAGCTAGTATCGCCCCGATTGCTTTTTCTACCTGACGAAGCCAGGATTTTGATAGATCACGCATGAGAGATGCAATTTTTTTCATATCTTTTTCTGAAAGGATTTCATCGTGATACATATGGAGGAGCGATGCAACCTCCTGGTATGTACGACACCCGAATACATCTCCGATAGCTTGGAAAATAGTATGAGCACCACTCGGAATACTGATTGTGTGAGCGAGTTCATGTTTTTCCATAATAGCGATTTCTGTAACGAGTCCTCCTACAGAAACGAGTGCGTACGTATGATCCTGGAGGAGCGATGAAGAAACAACAGCTCCTGCATACCCGAGCGAATGTGTTTCAATAGTTGTTCGATGAAAAACAGGAGCTAATACATCAGTAACGAGCGCATGCATACGCTTTGGTACCACTGACCAATACGTTCCTACATCAACACGCTCTACACGCTTGCCCATAAATGATTGCACCACATACCCATTGAGCGCCAGCCAGAGTGTTTTACGATCGAGCAGTGCGAGCGATTCATGATTGGCATAACGTTTTTCTAAATCTTGAACAAGGAGACGAAAATCTTTTTCCATGAGCTCATCGAGGAATTTTTTCGTAACAGGAAATGATGTTTTGCGCGAAGTAGAAACTACACGTGATTGGCCATGCACCCATGGCTCACCGAGAAAGCAGATGACTTCTTCGATAATACCCTTTTTGGCACGGAGAGCCTCGCGTGCGAGGTGTGGTAATTCTCGAGCCAACTCTTCCTCGTAATATTCTGGTGTTTGTGGATTTCCGATATGTGAGCCAAGGAGATGCCGTTTGTGCCAGAGCACTGTAGGACGCGAATTATCACGAATACGAACAAGCGATGCGCCGAGTGACCACGAACTCGCATCAATGATGAGTACTACGCGCGACGATACTTTTTTCTTCCGATCGGAGAAAAGAGAGAACATATGTTTCTAGTATACATGAATTATTTTATATCGTACTAACGCTTATACACAGAAACAATATAATTCTTTGACAAGTTATAAAAAACTGTTAGGGTAATGGAAACCTTAAAATAAAAAATAATGAACGCAAAAAACTTTACCTTTACCCACACTGGCACTGGTTATGCATTTGTATCACCAGGACTCAAAATCCCTGTTAAATCTCTCAGAACAGGAGGAATTACTATTCATGAAATGATTACTTCGGGACTCATCAACCATGCGGAAGCATTAGAGCACCTCTTTTCATTACAAAAAGTAGAAATTCCTATTGTGTCTCATAGAGATGAAATGGAAGTAATACCACGAGTGATTGATGTAAGAATTGAATCACTTCTGCAAAAAGAATGTGAAGCCCTTCTTGGTTTACAAACAATCGATGCATTAATTCATAGCAAGGCTCCATTTTTACCAAATGCAACAGAGAAACTTACTATGATAAAAACCGAAAACGGAATCCGCTTTACTGGAAAAGGATTCATTTCTGCGGAAGTTTGTTATCGTATTCATGCATTAACACTTATTACAGCCTACGAAAACAACCAAAGAGTGACAAAGAGCGAAGCCGCAGAGTTAAGAAAAAAAGCTGGACAACTTTTAAAGAAAAAAGTTCCTGGATATTGGAAGGAGTTTTTGAACTAAAAGGAAAACAGAAAATCCCTGACCACAACATATGCGTGGTCAGGGATTTTTTATTGGTCCAGAGATTTTTGATTCACCACTTTTTGAACAATATGTTTCGTAAGCCTACTTGCGCCACGAATAATTACATAAGATATCCAACCTAGGACAAAAGATGTAACGAGCACTATCCAAAATAGAACTTTAAAGAGTAGATACGGCCCACCGAGGAAATGTGAGTATCCGACAATACCGAGAAAAATGAGTATCGCAATAGTAATGAGCCCGGGAATAATGAGGACAGAAAGCACAACGTCTCGTACTTCCCCGCCTGCGAATTTCGCAGGATTTTCAGATCCCTCGCGAATCATCCGCTGTGTCTGCCATAATTTCCAAATCATATACTTATAATCTCATAGAAAAACTACTTTGACAAAGATACTTTTTGTTGTAATATGAAAGAAAATTTAAAAATAGAAAAGATGAAAACAGAAACAGGAAAAATGCCCACCAAGTTTAATCGCTGGTACGTCTACATAAAAGACGACTGGACCGAACAAATAATGAGAGGGATCAAAGAACAATCACTTAACCATGATACTAATTATGGTCTCTTGAGAAAGGTAGAAGGGTCACCAAAACCACTTAATTTATGGGATGTGGACTTCGAAGAAATTCAAAAACTGGCCTCAGGAAAGATTTTGAGAAACTTGAAATTTGAAATCTATTTAGAGCAATTTCATGGAAAAATCGTGAGGTGGGAACAGCCTACTCGCGGTAATAAAAATTTCAAAATTATTTTACCGCTCTACCCAATGGCAGGTGATATTGAAAACAGTAGAAAAGAGATTACGAGGATTTCACGTATTCATTCAAGTGATAACATCTCTCTCCTCCCTGTTTACGTTACCTTGTCTGAAATGATGGAGAACGAGGATGACATTGAACAATTAAGGAGAGGGTTTCGCACAGTTGAAGCGTTGATTACCAGAAAAACCTTTGACCAGATTTGGTTATTTGGAAACAAAATAACAAAAGGAATGGAAAAAATTATTCTCTTTTGCAACTTTCTAAATGTTCCGATAAGAATCAAGGGTCAAAGTAAATTTCTCAAACAAGATTTTGCTGGCATTATGGGAATGTAAAAAATTGTTAAATAAGTGGTGCCGGTTCGCGCAAATGCGCGAACCGGCACTTTTCTTTTATCAGAACCTATCTCAAAAATAATAGCTAAGCGAAAGATAAAAATGTTAAAACGAAAAATGAGGATGACGAAGGAAGCGATGCTGAGCATCGATGACCAAGGAAACTCATTTTGCAGCAAACATTTTTATCTTTTTAGCAGCTAAGATTTTAACGCTTATTTTTGTAGATAGGTTCTTGTGCTAGGATAGGTCCATGCCACAGAAATCTAATGAAGATCGCCTGGAACGATACCTCGCCCATGAGGGATTGTGTTCACGGCGCGAAGCCAAGGAACTGATTCGCCAGAGGGCAGTACTCGTAAATGGAAAACCAGCCCGAGACCCAGGACAATTGATTAATCCAGACCAAGACACTATCACGGTACCAGGCAGCAAGATGCCGGAAAAAGAAACGGTACTGCTCTACAAACCACGAGGCATTGAAACCAGTGCAACAAGCGCTGGTGCTGCGGATATCAAAAAGAAATTTCCGAAACTTGCCCACCTCCACCCTATTGGTCGCCTGGACAAAGAATCAGAGGGACTCATCCTTCTTTCAAACGATGGGACTTTGGCTCGCGCACTTACAAGCGAGAATTCTCATGTAGAAAAAGAATACCTCGTCACGACACGCGAACCGATTACTGACACACATTTGAATTCTATGTCACGCGGTATGATTATTGATAAAGTAAAAACAAAGCCAGCCCATGCTGAACGTCGTTCACGAACATCATTTTCGCTCACACTCCACGAAGGCCGCAAACACCAGATCCGTCGTATGTGCGACACCTGCCACCTGACCATCGAATCCCTCGTCCGCATCCGTATTGGACACCTCGAACTCGACCGCCTCCGATCAGGAAATATGCGATCTGTTTCTCCAAAAGATATTGAGTTTCTTAAACAAGAATCATTTTGATAAAAAATTCAGAAAACCGCCATCAATATATGATAGCGGTTTTTTGGGAGGGAGAACTCTCACTTGAAGTCTATGTAACCTTCATCTCTTTTGTGTTCACGTATGAACCTGGCAAGAAACTGCTTCTTCTGATACAGCTCGTCTTTGAGTGAAGCTTCAGTGAACGTTTCTCTTCCGGTAACCGGAGGAAGTTCCTCTGGTGCTTCAAACGCAACTTCTTCGATAACCATATCGAGAAGGGCGATCTCAACAATAAGAGAATCAGTGGTTGATAGTTTTTGAGCACTGGCTGAACTATATCCAACAACAGTGAGAAAGAATAAGGCAAGAATTTTTTTCATTTTTGATGATTTTAAGGATTAAGAATGATTGAAGAGTATATTATCACAGATATCTAATACTGTCAATATACCCTACTAAACCTCTCTAACCTATGAAGAGTCTGGCTATACGAATAGTTTCAAATGGGACATCAAAGCCTTCTTTTTCAAGAGCGCGTTTGAGCGGGGTCAATTTCCCTTCTGATTTTGGGAAATGTTTTTTCACGAGGTCTAGGATTTCATCATCGATATGAATATGGTCAATTGAAATATCGTGCTTTTTCTCACGTAACTCTTCCAGATGACTCACGATCGTTCCGAGGGTAAGATTTCGCTTTTCAGCAATATCTTCGAGCGACATTTTTTCATCAAGTAAAATTTTCGTTTCCATAATCGTTGGAATTTTCACCTCTTTCTGTTTTTGCTCTTCCTTGGAAAGTTTTTTCAAAGTCCCACCGGATCGTGTGATAAAATCCTCCTCGAGCTTTCTCTGCTCGGCATCAGTTAATTTCCCAAACAATTCATCATTGTCATCACTCTGAATTTGGAACGTCTCATCGAGGGCGAGGACGTTCGGATCCACAGCGAGTGCATTTTCATTGATACCAACCAGTCGAACACCCGCGAGCGTTCGCACGCGAGACAATGCTACATATCCCATGCCGTATGTAAATGATTTCGAGAGGTCGATTTCTGCAGCATCCAAACTCATTCCCTGACTCTTGTGAATCGTGATCGCCCAGGCGTGGCGAAGTGGGAGCTGGGTAATGGAAGCTTTTACCTTGCCATTTTCCTCGATGGCCCATGTTTCCTCGTATACATCAATCTCTTTTCCATCATACAGTTTTACTATCGGTGTCTGATCGCGAAACGCTATTACTCGTCCACGTGTTCCATTCACATATCCATATTCAAAATTATTTTTGATAAACATTACCTCGGCACCTACTTTGAGCTGGAGCACATCATGGGCAAGACAGCTTTTTTTCAACCCTTCGAGAAGCATTGGGGAACCAGACCCCTCCATGAGAAATGTATAGGTTTTTCCACCTAATCCTGCGAGCTCCCCCGCATTAATACCATCCACATCTACGTTATGTGTATACAATTTCGTCGGGCGAATATCTGCGGGTAATTCTGCATGCATGCGGGCATGTAGTTTTTCATATACAGAGCTTTCCTGATTTCCTGATCTAATACCGTTCAAGATATGAGTAAAGTCATCATCCTCTTGGCGGTGTTGTTCCGTGAGATAACAAATAGCTGGCTGCATTTCAGCCCATGACAGCGATCGCGTAATGATATCTGAATGATCAGGATCTTCATTTTCTGTTCGGCGAGTAATAGGTGGTAATTGGAAAAAATCTCCCGAGAGAATCACCTGTAATCCCCCAAACGGTTTTTCGCTTCGGCGGAAATGCTTGCACACACGATTGACCATATCTAATCGGTGCGCGTGGAGCATGGAAACCTCATCAATGATGAGTACGCGCGCTTTTTCAAATCGCTTATGGAGATATTGTTTCTCCTCCATCATTTCAAGATCGTAATCAGTTAATTCATCACGAATACCAATCCCCGCCCAACCATGAATCGTAATACCGCCCATATGCGTTGCTGCAATACCAGTAGACGCTGTAATAGCGACGGGAATGTCATGCTCGCGGAGGTAGTTAATGTATTGATTGAGCACGTATGTTTTCCCACTACCCGCACTTCCTGACAGGTATACATTCACGCCCGTTTTCATGATTTTCAAAGCTTGGGCTTGGGTCATAGAAAGGTATTATACCTCGTATAAGTAAAACAGCCCATTGGGCTGTTTTACAAAAGACATTATTTCTTCGCTGCTTTTTTTGGTTTCTTTGCGTCTTTTTTGTGGGACATTCCTTTTGTCATATATGTAGTGTGTGATGACCTGGTAATATTTTTATTATATCATTTCTTTTTATTTTTACTTGTGGATTTCTTTTTCTCACCAACAATTTTACCAGCCTCGCGCTCTATTTCATCTGCAAGCCGCAGTTTACCAGACCAGTTTTTTGGGAAAATATCATAATGTTTAATTGCATCTAATTCTTCATCTATCCCCCACAACTCACCATCCGCAGTTGCCCAGTCGTCTTCAAATATATTGAGATCGAGCGGTCGCGAATACCGGCGAAGTGTTTTCACACCCTTATCAGTAAAATATTCATGAAAATAAGACATAACGAGTTCGCGAATACTGCGATACACTGGCTCGCGATAACGCAGCACAGCATGATTTGTTTTTGAAAGCGCTCCCCAGAGGCCGTCCTGCTGAAAGGGTACCACTACATGATCAAAATCTTCCTGGGTTGCCTCCAAATGCATAACAAGCGGTTTAAATCCGTGAAGCGAGAGAATATAGGCACCCAGGATTGCCCCCTCGATACAGTGAGCGCAACCCTCACGCAATACCATAATGGGCGATCGCACACGATCAATGCCATCATATTCAAAATTCTGAGAGAGACTATTGAGAAAATCCTGCACTCGAGCTGGTGTATTCAGTTTTTTCATAAAAGATATCTCTCGTTTCGTAAATTCCATGAGTCTAGTGTATCAGAAATTACTTCTTTAGAATCTGAGCAATAGGATCTTGTTCAGGTTTATATCCACGAGCCCTACCCTCTTTTCGCCCATACTCTTTGATTGCATATCCGGCGCGTTTCCAATTCTTTTTTGGAATAATGGCAAGGAGATCTCGTTCGATTTTACTGGGATCTTTTTTATTTGAAAGTTTAAAACGTTTTACAAAACGAATAACATGAGTATCTACAGGAATACCAATATTTTTATTATAGGCATTTGAAATAATAGCAACGGCAGATTTACGTCCGACACCGGCAAGTTTCTGAATTTCTACCTCATCATCTGGCACAACACCACCAAATTCATCAATGAGAATTTGAGCACTTCGTTTCAAATACTTTGCCTTGCTCCGATAATAACCCAACGTTTTGATATATTTTTCTATTTCCAAAACACTGGCATCTGCAAAATCCTGCAGTGTTGGAAAACGATCAAACAGTGCCGGTGTTATCCGATTCACGCCATCATCGGTCGTCTGTGCAGACAAAATTACAGCAACGGTGAGCTCCCAAGGAGTCCGATAGTCTAAAAATGTTGCTGTGCGTTTGTATCGCCGGTTCAATACCGGCCAGATTTTATCCCAGACCTCTTTTTTCTTGGGCAAAGAAGTCTCCATAGAGAAAATTTCACTACCCTTGTCGTTCAGGAACAATTGCGCCTCGGAGAGATTTCACTGAAAAGTATGATGCAACGAGAAACAATACCGCCCCAATCTGGTTTGACAATCCAACACCACCACCGAGTCCCGCATCATAGGCATACCATCCCATATAGGCAAAGAAGATGAGAAATACAATAGAAACTCCAACGTTTAGTCGCAATGAAAACAATTGGGCAGGATTTGTAATACCAGCAGTCACAGCAAGTACCGCAATAGCGAGAATAGGAAGAATTGCTGGGATATTCAATATATCAGTTACAAACGGAATTCCGAGGAGTACAAATACTGCCCCGATAACAAAAATAATTCGAACAAGGTCTCCGTAATAATGAGGAATAGTTTTTTGATTTGTTTGTGGTTCCATAAATTTAGTATACGCCCATTCCCTATTTTTTCCAACAGAAAATCCCCTCGCCGAGCGAGGGGATTTTCTGAACCAATTTCTAGCAAGAATTTAAAAATGAAATCAAAATTTAATCAAGAACACAAAAAAGAGTCCGGGTGCGAGGCGCGGAGGGAACATGGGGCGAAACGTATATACATACAGCGAGCACTATGTTCCCGATTGCAACAAAGCAGATGGGCTTTTTCTTGTGTTCTAAGATCGTTTTTTAGCAGCTTTTCGAGCATCGAGCATTGCATGCTTGGTAGCAATACGCTTTTTAGTCTTCGTAGAACGACTGGTCTTGTTTTTTACATCCTGACTTAATCTTTTTGCCATATAGAAACACTATATATCAGTTATGTAAAAAAGTACAGCAAGATCTCATACAATAAAGCAGAAAGCCGCCCAAGGGCGGCTTTCTGCTGAAAAAGGGACGAAATTATTTCTTTTTAGCAACTTTTTTAACAGCAGCTTTTTTGGCAGGAGCTTTCGCTTTTGCAACTTTTTCTGTAACAACTACAGGAGCGGCTTTTGGTGCAGCTACTGATTCCTGTTTTCCAGATGTCATTTTTTCAATAGCAGTTGCAAGTCGGTCTAATTTTGCATTCAATTCAGCAAACTGTTTTTTCGTATCATCGTTTCCAGCTGGACGAACAAAGTCTGGTCGTGGTCGATCAAAATCTCGTTTTGGAGCACGGTCATTAAAATCTCGACGTGGCGCTCGATCACCATCATCTCGCTTGCCACCAAAGCATGCACTACAGAGAACGGGCTTGTCTCCTGATGGACGGAATGGTACCTGGCAATCCTTGCCACATTCTGTACATACAGCGTCATACATCACACGATCTCGGTCTCCACCTCGATCATTTCCCCAGCTTTTTTTCTGAAAACCACCACCATTACCTCCACGGAATCCTCCGCCTCCTCGTCGCTCTCCTCTGTCAAAATTTCCCATACAAAATGTTTAAATTAAAATCTTATTCCCTGCTATAACAAGGCATTACGCTAATATTGACATAGTACCATATGTGCTGTAAAAAAGCAAGATCGCTGAGGTAAACAAAAAACCTCTCGTGCAAGGAGAGGTTTTTTGTATGTTTCGATTCTGAGATTATGAGAGATGTGCTGAAACGAGTTTTGTCATTTCAAACATGTTCACCATATCTTTACCACCAAATACTTTCTTCAAGTTCGCATCAGCATTGATGTTTCTTTTATTTTTTGGATCCTGGAGATTATGCTTTTTAATGTAAACCCAGAGAGCCTTTACCACTTCTGAACGAGGCATAGGACCTTTTCCAACTACTGCTTCGAGATCAGCAGATAGTGTCATTGGCTTCATAAATGCAGAATTTGCTTTTGCTGGCATAGTTTTTTGTGCCCAAAAAGAGGGCTATATATTCATTACTTGATAACGTGTTCTGATATACCTATGGAGTATACCATATACAGAGAGAAAAGATAGCTAGATCCGACGAGAATCATATGCCCAATGGAGCAAGGCCTGGCGTTGCCCACGACGACAAAAAATATCCCCAGGTCTGCAATGCGCCACAATTTGCCCAATATGACGGCGCATTGCCTTCCATCGCTTGATTTGTTTATCATCCTCTCCCGCAATTCTCCGCCCCATATAGTACCTGCAATACCACTGAAACCATCCTCTCGGATCCTCCTGAAAAATCCACCCCTTTGCACGCCACACAGAAAGAGGTTGCGACGCATTCACACCAAAATAATTTAATTCTGCGAGATGTTTTTTCGTCCCACTTGGTGCAAACTTTGCACGAGTGAACCAATCTGCAGGAAATTCTTTTGTGCAGTCACGCATATATATACCACCAAATACTCCGAGCCCGAGCATCTGCTTTGGAGTGAGATCAGGTTTGAAATCGGGGTGGAATTGTTTTCCTATAGGCGCAGTACATACATACCGATACCCTTTTTGCATTTTATCTTTGACAACAACTATTCTGTTTTTATTTTTTATAGGCATATTGTCATAGTTATAGTAATTTCATCACCACTAAAAATAGCTTCTTGTTTTCGGACAGATGCTTTGATTGGGAGAATATATATCCCTGATCGCCTATCTGGGAAAATTGAAGTTTTCCATATCGTCTCTCCTATCTGAACAGATACAGGAAACGATCCCCATCCGCGTGCCTGTGACCCAAACGATTTTCGAAGTGTTTCAGAAATATCTTTTGGTATACCAGCAAAATGCCACGCGCCCTGCCCGCCTGGCCAGAGCCAGACCTTTGCTGTAAATTGAAATTTTTTCTTGTAAGCCATGTATGATGAAAAGTATACCAAAGTCAAAAGTTCGAACAAATAATAAAGTCATGGTGTTTTTATTATTCGTCTTATTCTAGTACTGCTTTGATACGTCTGACACCTGCAGATGAGGCTTCTTCTTTTTGGATTTTGAAATGCCCGAGCTCACCAGTGTTTCCAGCATGAGGACCGCCACAGAATTCGATACTAAAGGCTTGCCTCAAGTCTTTAGTATCGCCCTGAGCGGAGCCCTGCGGAGCCGAAGAGCCTGCTTCTTCTCCAATAAAGTATACAGAAACAGTATCGGGGTATTTCGCGCCAAATTCCATTTGCGCTCCAATTCGCTCGGCATCAGCAAGTGACATTTCCTGGCGAACAACAGGGAGTTTCTCCTGTATTTTTTCATTTACCAAATCTTCTACCTGCTTCAGCTCCTCTGGAGTAACCTTGCGATCAAATGAAAAATCCATACGGAGGCGTTCCTCGGTAATATTACTTCCCCGTTGTTTTATTTCTGGACTCACGACCTGCTGGAGTGCAGCAAGGAGGAGATGATGCGCAGTGTGAAGCTTGATTGTTTTTGGATCGTGATTCGCAAGACCACCTTTGAAAGTACCAGCTGAGGATGTGCGGGAAAGATTTTGGTGTTCGGTCATTTTTGTATTAAAAGTCTCAAGATCGATAGCAATTCCTTTTTCCTTTGCGAGTTCGAGTGTAAGCTCAATCGGAAATCCGTATGTCGTAGCAAGGACGAATGGATCTGCGCCCTTGTCGAATTCTTTCAAGCCATCTGAAAGAGTTTTTTCAAATTTCTGTGCTTCAGTAGAAAAGACTTGTACTTGTTCATCACCACCGACAGCATACATATCTTTGTACATTGATTGAAAAGTTTTGAATGTTTCTTCAAGATGCGAAGTCGGAAGTCCCAATGATTTTCCTTGGACCATCGCGCGGCGAATGAGCCGACGGAGGACATAGCCTCGATCTTTGTTTGCAGGGAAAACTCCATCTGAAATCAAAAACATACTAGCTTTCACATGATCCACAACGATGCGCATTGATCGTTCGTTGTAATTGGTTACATGTGCCTTTAATGTTTCAATAACTTGCGCAAAAAGATCTGTCTCATACACATTGGCTTTCCCTTGCACCACCATAGTCACGCGCTCAAGTCCTGCACCAGTATCCACATTCTTTTGTGGTAATTCTCCTACAACGACATTGTTTTCCTGGCGATATGCCATGAATACATCATTCCAGATTTCAACGATTTTTTGTGCATCTTCATGTTTTTCAAATTCTTCTTGAGAAAGATCACCGAGTGTCCCAGTTACATCATAAAACATCTCAGTAGAAGGACCTGCTGGACTGTTTGGACCGGCTGTCCACCAATTACTCTTTGAATTTTTCCAGTAGATACGGTGATCTGGTACGCCAAGTGATTTCCAGATTTCTGCCGCCTCTGAATCTTTTTCGACTGATTCACTTCCAGAAAATACAGTGAAATATAGTCGTGACGTATCAAGTCCAAGCCCTTCTTCTTTTGAAGTTAAAAATTCATAGCTCCATTTAATTGCATCAGCCTTGAAATAGTCCCCGAGTGACCAATTGCCGAGCATTTCAAAAAACGTGAGGTGCGTCGCATCACCCACTTCGTCAAGATCAATGGTGCGCACACATTTCTGTGCGTTTACGAGGCGCTTACCGAGCGGATGCGGCTCTCCCATAAGGTACGGCACAAACGGTTGCATCCCAGCAGTATTGAAAAGGGTTGCATTTGTAGCCCCTGCTTCATCAGTGGTCACAAGTGACGCTGATGACACAACCACATGTCCGCGTTTTGCAAAAAAGTCGAGAAATCGCTTTCGAATGTCAGATGAAGTTAACATCTCGTGAATATAGCAGATTTTTGGGTATAAAAAAAGCCGAAAGCCTTGTGCCTCGCAAACACAAGAATCTTTCGACCCTAAAAGAGAACTGAATTAATCGATTTTAAAAACCCAACCCTCTTTTAATTTCAGTGGGTACTTCGGTGCATCTTGAATGCAAAATGTACCGCAATACAAAATAAAACAAATGCTACAAGAAGAAATAAGGCAGCAACGGCTGGATTTCCATTATTTTCAGGTTCTGCCAAATCATTCATAACAGGAACAATAAACATAATTGAAATAGCGAGAGATACCAGTATTTTTGTCAGCTGAATCTTGAATGATTCGGGGTGTATTTTAATTTTTTTCATAGTATAAATACTTTAAAAGGTTTAAAGCCATAATAACATGAAACAAAATAAAGTCAATGACTATTCTTTTGTATTCTGATCATCAGGATGCGTACCAAAAAATGCGATACGAAATTTTCGTTCGAGAATTGATAGAACAGCGAGAATAAAGAGCGTGAGAAGTGTCGCAAACATTGCTTCAATATAAAACCCAAATCCACAAGCCATACCAATACCAGATGCTACCCATATACCCGATGTTGTTGTGAGTTCTACATGTCCTCCATTTTTCCAGGAAGCCAATCCTGCTCCGATAAATCCGATACCAATAACAATAGATCCGGCAATTTGAACTGGATTCATTCCTTGAAATTCCTTGAACAAATTCGCAGATAACACACCAACAATAACAAAGAGACATGCACCAAGAGAAACAAGTGCGTATGTACGCATCCCTGCATGTTTATGTGCGGTCATACGTTCAAATCCCAGAACGAGTCCGAGTCCTGTCGCAACAAGTAATCGAACCATCATGTCGAGCGTATCAGGTGTAAACAAAGATATTATAGATTCCATAGAAATCATTATATAGCTTTTTCTACGATTCCTCCACCAATACAGATATCCCCATCATAAACAACTATCGATTGACCAGGTGAAACGAGAACGGGTTTGGTAAAGGTTACGATATTATCCTTTATCTGAACATCCCAATATTCTCCATGATATCGAATTTGTGCTTGATATATTTTTCCAACCTCTACATCTATTCTAAAATTCATTAGAATTATGGAATAGATTGTTTTTGCATAAGAAGAAATGTCAGGTGAAATCGCTGACACAGTGATGGTGTTTTTTTCAACATCTTTTGCAACTACATATAAACGAGCATCATCGGTCCCCTTTTTCGTAATAGTAAACCCATGACGTTCACCGTGAGTAAAAAATATTGCACCATCGTGATACCCAATGACATGTCCGGCCTCATCTAGAACATCTCCCTGTTTTGTTTCAATATATCGAGAAAGAAATTCTCGTAAATCTACCTGACCGAGAAAGCAAATACCCTGGGAATCTTTTTTCCTAGCTGTTGGTAATCCATATTTTTCTGCGAGTTTACGCACTTCTATTTTTGGCAAATGTCCAATTGGAAATAAAATATGAGAAAGCTCGTCAGCACGAAGGGTCCAGAGGAAATAGGATTGGTCTTTTGAAGAGTCGATGCCAGTTTGTAGCTGGTAGTTTGTAGTTGGTAGTACTTTCAACTTTTCACTTTTCACTTTCAACTCGCCCACATTCCCAATACGAGCGTAATGACCTGTTGCAATATAATCCGCCCCACGAGATTTCGCCCAATCCCAAAATGCCCCGAATTTCACATATCGATTGCACATAACGTCCGGATTTGGCGTACGACCAGCGCGATACTCACTGATCATATAATCAGCAACGTCTTTTTTATACACATCTTCGAGATCAAGCTCGAGGAATGGCACACCGAGATGCGCACATACACGCATAGCGTCACGCCGATCATCCTTCCAATCACACGGGAGCCAGTCTGGATGCCAGGTACGAATAAATACACCTGTTACATCGTAACCAGCGTCACGTACAAGCGCCAGACTCACCGATGAATCTACTCCACCAGAAACACCAACAAAGACACGTTTACCGGCACCGACCCCTTTCTTTTTTCGAAACAAACTAAACATATAAACACTCTACACGAGAAATAAAAAAAAGCATCATGACTGACTGTTATTACACAATACAATCAAGATGCTTCTTTATAAAAACTTAACCTTTTTATTCGTTCCGAGCGACTGAGCAATATTAGCAATTTTCTCGAAATATTCGGCATTGGTCCACGCTGGATCATAATGTATCAATGGCTTATCTGGATGAGTTTTTTCATGATGGCGAGAGCTTACCCCTAGAGCTTTTATTTCGAGCTCAAAGGGTCCCCACACCGATGTACCATTCACATCAAAACCACCTAATCCATCATCACTATCAGAGCTTTTTGTAAAAGAACAGATACCATAATATCCCGGGACTGCTTTTAAAATTTCTTGAGCGCGAGCAATAGCCTCACTCTCAATCATGAGCCCTCTGTCCATCCGAATCAATCTATTGAGTAAAATTTCCCCCATTTTTTTAACCGTAGCGTCAGAGCCAACCAGGAATATCATTTCATGTTTTCCATCAACAGTACTGGAAAAATTATCAACAACGAGAAGATTCGTTGCAAAGAAAATCAAGGAGAGTGGTTCTGGTTTACATGCCAGTGTTGCCGAAAATGCAAGCTTGGACGAGTTGTGTATACCTCTCATTTCCTCATGGAAGCGGAGAATATAACCACTGTTTCTTACAAAGGCAAGTGCTTTTGTAATCTTTCTCTTGTCAGTCTGGGTAAATTCCCTAGACTTTTTTGGAGTAGTTTCTAGAGTTCCCATAATTTTTAGTTTTTTAGGTTTTGAATACTCTACTATACAAATAAAACTCAGTCAAGACCCCGTTTCAATAGGCTATTTCCCACTCATGAGCATTTTAAATACCTCGAAAGTAACCCGAGCATCAGCGAGCGCTGTATGCGCTTGAGCATTTTTAATACCATAAAAATCACAGAGTGATCGGAGTGTATAGCTCGTGAGTTTTTGATTATCTTTGTGACGCATATATGCCATAGGAATCGTATCTAGTTTTGCATAGAAAAACGGATCAGCTGTGCCTGTTGCATAGAATGCTCGTTCAATAAATGAATAATCAAATGATACGTTCTGTGCAACCATTACTGCACCATCACATTTTTTCGCTAGATGTGTCATTGCCTCGGTGAGACTACAAGCGAATAGCCAATCGCCATCATTATATCCATTGATACGGAGTGCGTCCTCCTGCGCTGTTTCAATATGTACTGGCTTTACTTTCATTTCAAACTCATCAACGAGTTTAAACCCGCCCTGTCCGTCCTCATCAACAAGCACACATGCTAATTCAATAATTTCATGTTTTCCAGGAATAACTCCTGTTGTTTCAATATCAATAAATGCGAGACGTTTTCCTTTCATACTATTTTATATACTTGTTTCTATTTCGGAGATGTTCTTCGAATGTTTTTGCATAATACACATTTCCGCTGGCATCATGCAAGTAATACCAGTATGGCGAAGACTCAGGATGGAGGGCTGCTCGTATCATATCAGCACCAGGATTTCCAATAGGTGTCGGAGAGAGCCCTTTGTGCACATAGAGATTATACGGATCTGGAGATCGTAAATCTGAAAGTGTTAATTCACTACTCTGTTTTCCGAGACGATATAAAAATGGCGCATCTACTTGGAGAGGCATACCACGCGAAATACGTTTCCAGAGAATACCAGCTACAATATGCGCCTCATCAGCGTTATAAGCCTCTTTCTCGAGAATCGATGCCATAGTGACAATATCAGATTGAGTGCGTGATACATCACCAGCATCAAAAGCAACTATCAATGCATATTGTCGATCAAATTCACGCTTCATCCGATCGATAAGTTCTGATGGGGTGATCATACGTGATACAAAATAGGTATTTGGAAAGAGATAACCTTCGAGTGGTACTGCTTTTGCAATAAAATCTGCTGTATCAAAATTGGGAATTTGCTTTTGTATAATGAGCGCCATTTCTCGGGCGGATATACCTTCGGGAAATGTGAGTTTTACCTGCGCTGTACTATACGTACCCTGTATAATACGATGAGCGATTTCTGTTACAAAAAAAGGACGACTGAACGCATAATCCCCTGCCTGGAGTCCTGATGATCCACCAAGCATCTCTACAGAAAGCATAAAAGCAGCCGCAGATCGAATAACATGATTATCGACAAGTAATCGTCCCACATCTCTCGATGTAGCCCCAATAGGTATAGATATAATTTCTCCTATCGGAAAATGACGAGGTGGTGCAAAAACAAGCATTACTATTCCTGCAAAAATGACAAGGAGTGCGAGAGCAAATTTTTGTATGTTCGAACCGAAACGAGATGGGGTCGGTAGTATCGGCTCCTGTGAAAGCTGCTGAAAATCCATATATTACGTAGGAAGGTTTGCAGGTGGTTCTGCCTTGCGAGCCTCGATACGCTCGAATGTTGGAGTCGTAGAAACACTGCCTGGGAAATGGAATATCGTAGCGAGCTCTTCTGTGGTGAGTGTTCCTGCAGGCTTTTGTCCATCTGGCCAGTAAAACCATGCACGATTCACAAATTTTTTGAATATTTTTTTACGACGAGCAATATGACGAACATTATTCCAATCTTCCCACCAATAATTAAAATCTTCTGTAATATTCTGTGGAGCAAATCCATTTAAATTAGGAGAGTTGAATTGTTTAATCACACTCAAAAATTCTGGTGGATTACGCATACCATTAAATTTTTCTTTTTGCGCGACATAGATAGCACGAATACCAAAATCAAATCCATATTTTGAGAGATTTCGCTCTGCGGCATCCACCTGCTCTTTGAGGTGAGGCGGAAGATTTTTATACCCACCAACTTTTTCTATTTTTTCTGTTCCATCATCATTTTTTGATTTGATTTCAACATTGGCATATTTTTTCATGAGATCATCCAGTTTTGCGCGACCCTCCTTTTGCCAATCAGCCTCTTCACCCTTTTTATCTTTCCACCGTTTTGCCCCTGCACGAATAATGATTTGATACCAAAATTGCTCACCTTTGCCGAGCGATCCCATAAATTCAATAAAAGGTGTGATTGGGTCAATCCGCTGTTCCTGCTCGAGCATGAGACCTTTTGAATCCAATCCGTAATCCACATATGTTTTGATCGGCACCCAATCTTCTTTTCCAAGCTTTAATTCTAATCCTCTATACTCCCACCCATTATCTGGCGCAAACGATGGAACATATTTTGTATAATCATCAACCTCCTGAACCTCAGCCTGAGGGTACTGAGCGTAAATTTGATTTTCAATTAAGTTTTTAAATCTGGCTTCCGTGCGAATAAAAAAATACACAGATCCTTCGATTGATACAATTTCCAATGAATGCCACGCAAGGAGTTTTCCATCCCAAAATTTTGCATAGGGATTTCCCACACCGCCGGATTGATAGAGCGCATTTAAAACCAATTCCATCGCCTGAGGTGTTTTGTGTACTTCACGAGGAATTTTGATTTCGAGAAGTACCCATTTCAATTTCGCGAGGTATGCCTTGTTTACATACTCTACCCACCAATCCCAGGTGAGGATAAGTGCAATGCCCGGCACCCAGAGGACTGCCGTAGAGCGCAAAAATGGCCATATCGTATCTAAAAAGAAATAGGTGTATTGTTCCACGCACATTATTGTACCATAGCTCTGATATTTCAAAACAGGAGCAAGAGATATTTTTTATACGAGGACTCATTCTCATTTTTATGAGAGCGCTTGCGTTCCGCAATATAAAAAAGTATCTCTTGCTCCTATCTAAAACAAAAAACCTCCCGAAGGAGGTTTTTTGTTTTAGATAATCATATAAAGTCCGTTTTTGTCTTTCTTGAAATATTTTGGATTCTGGAGGTTGACGAGAATCGTGTTTTTCTTCAAATATCGCTCTTTCAAAACCTTGTCGATAACCTGGTCTTTTGAGAGAGGTCCTTCACGTCGGAGAATATCTTCGATAACTTCACGAACAACGCCGCCCTTGTATCCCCATTCTTTGAGAGCGTACACACCACGACCAACGAGCACGAATCGATCATCCTTGATGAGCTCATTGTGACATGTTGCAACATGTGTTTTTTTGCCAAATGTTTTTTCAATAGCGGCAGCAACCTCTTTGAAGTGCATAGGTGAACCATGTTTGCGCATAACGAGATAAGCAAAATCACGTACTCCACGAGTGCGGACGTTTGGAGAATCTACCATACCCCATTCACCGAGCGGGTTACGAGCAAGGTTCTTTGAAATATTGAGCCATCGCTTTGCTGTTTCTGGTGTTGGTGCGTGAGTAGTGATTTCGCAAATACCATCATGACAAAGTACACGATCAATAATTTCAGTTTCCGGAACGAGATCAGTTTCGAGTAGTGCTCCGTGAATATCGCCGAGCGCCTGATGCACACGTTTTGCAATCGCTTCGTCTACAATCCATCGTTTTTTGAATGAGACATCTTCTTTTGCTTCCTTGAAATCATCACCGAGCGCGAGATAGAGCGTGACATGGTTCTGAGTAACCTTGTCTTTGGAAATGAGAGGAAGGAGTTCTTCTTCTGATACGATACCACCGAGAGATTGAATAAGTGTTTTGAGTTCAGAAAAAAGCTCCTCTGCTTCGGCAAACGTATCAGACTTTTTAATAGCCTGGAGAGCAAAATTCTCGATCTGACGAACACGCTCTCGCGTAATGCCATATTTTTGACCGATTGCCTCGAGTGTCATATGTTCGCCCGCTTCGTCTAGGCCAAATCGGCTCACGATCACGTCTTGAGCACGCTCCTGAAGGTTTTTGAGGAGTTTTTTGGTCGTTGGTTTTGGTTTAAAGTTTACCGTTGCTTTTGCCATAGAATAATGAAAAAGGGGTCGTTTGTTTGGATTAATAAATTATCTCGTGCTTTACACTACCTCCCAGAGTATCATACTCGCAGAATATGTCAAATCCCGCCTTGACACCTATGAAATAAGGGTCTAAAGTCAGGGAAACCCCCTAAAATATTAAAAATGGCAGCATTCTTCTTCACCGCAATGATCCCTTCCAGCGACTCACAAATATGTCGTTTTAAAAAAATTATTGGTCCTATTGCCGCAGAAAATGAACAAGTGGCAAAAGAGCTTCTCGAAAAGGAGATAGATCGCATAGAAAACATACATATCTTTAAAGCAGATACTTCTAAGAATAAGGCGATTTATTTTACTGATTATCCGGAAGCATCAACAAATACCGGATTTGATCCAACAAGTATATATTCTGACGAAGACAAAATACGTCTTGGTATAGAGTAAAAATGCTTATTGGGGAGAATTTAGAATCAAAAAAGTAACACATTTGTGTTACTTTTTTCTTTTATTTTCCTTCATTTTTGTTCTCTTATTCGCACGAATAGGAGGTTAAAGAAAGGCTGAGATACTTTCTTTTAAGGAGGAAGGTTATCCTTTCAAAATCTTTTTGAGGTATTTTCCAGTATGCGATTTTGAATTATTAGCAACATCTTCAGGGGTACCTTTGGCAACAATATTTCCACCACCAGTACCGCCTTCGGGACCAATATCGATAACATAATCAGCCGATTTAATGATATCTAAATTGTGCTCGATCAGAATGACCGTATTACCCTTGTTCACGAGCTTGTTCAATACTTCGAGGAGTTTTGCCACGTCATCATAGTGAAGTCCTACGGTTGGCTCGTCGAGGAGATACACCGTTTTTGCAATATGACTACGATAGAGCTCACTCGAAATTTTCACACGTTGCGCTTCCCCACCAGAGAGCGTTGTTGCAGACTGGCCGAGCTTTACATAAGACAGACCCACATCCATCAGTGTTCGAATGCGATCATAAATTGCCGGAATGTCATTGAAAAATTCGAGAGTCTCTTCGACAGACATTTGCAGCACGTCATAAATATTTTTCTTTTTATACTTCACGGTGAGCGTATCCTTGTCGAATCGTTTTCCATTACACACATCACAGGTCACATAGACCGTTGGGAGAAAGTGCATTTCAACAGCAATTTCTCCATTTCCCTCGCAGGCTTCGCAACGACCACCCTTTACATTGAATGAAAATCTGTTCGCCTTCCAGCCACGGACTTTTGCATCGGCAGTTGCCGCAAACAGTTCTCGAATATGGGTGAATGATCCTGTATAGGTTGCAACATTTGATCGCGGTGTTCGCCCAATCGGTGATTGATCGATGAGAATAACACGTGATGGACCACCATTACTCCCTGTCGGACTGGTCAAATCAAATTTCGCTGCATGATAGGTTTTTGCTGTACGATAAAATTTTTCTAATCTGCCCTGCAGGTTTTTATGCAAAATTTCATACATGAACGAAGATTTTCCTGAACCAGATACACCAGTAATACATACGAATTTCCCAAGCGGTACATCCACGTTCATGTTTTTGATATTAAATACTTGCCCACCAGCGATTGAGATAGATCCTAAATCTTTGTCACGGCGTTTTTCAGGAACGGCAATTGTTGATTCACCGCGGAGGTATGCGAGCGTACGAGATCCTGAAGTATTTTTTTTCGCAGCGAGTAGTTCAGATAACCAACCAGAGACAATCACATTTCCCCCATGCACTCCAGCACCAGGACCAATATCTACGATATAGTCGGACGCATACATCGTGTCCTCATCATGCTCGACGACGAGAATGGTGTTGCCGAGATCACGGAGGTCTTCTAATGTTTTAATCAGTCGTTCATTATCTCGCTGATGAAGCCCAATCGTCGGCTCGTCCAATACATATAATGCGCCGACGAGTCGTGAACCCAGCTGTGATGCCAATCGAATACGCTGAGCCTCACCACCAGAGAGTGTGTTTGCCTTGCGGTCGAGTGAGAGGTAATCCAATCCCACGTTTAACATGAACTGTAAACGCTCTTCGATTTCGCGAATAACAATTTTTGCAATTTCGCGCTCTTGTTCATTTAATTCCAAATCAACAAAGAAATCAGCCGCATCCGAGATAGAGAGATTCGTGAGTCCAACAATATGTGTTTTCTTTTTACCGAGATACACATGAAGCGCCTCGGTTCGTAATCGGAGCCCCTTGCAATCAGAACACGGATCATCACTTCCAATAAATGGAATACCCAGACCATTACACGTTGGGCACGCTCCATAAGGTGAATTGAATGAAAACAATCGCGGCTCTACCTCGGGGAATGAAAATCCATCAACGGGGCAAGCAAATTTTGATGACATGATAAATTCATGACTCTCATCCCAGTCACCACCTGGATCTTTGAATGCGATCGTCACCAATCCATCGGCTTCAGTGAGTGCGCGCTCGACCGATTCGGCGAGACGCATGCGTGTATTATCAGGGCTGTCTTTAAATTCATGGAGAATGATCGTGTCTACCAATACATCAATTGTATGTGCATTGTTTTTTGAAAGTTCGATACGATCACGAAGCTTGTGCACACGGCCATCCACACGCACCTGCGAAAATCCACGACCTAGAAGATCGTAGAGCATCTGATAGTATTCGCCCTTTCGTCCACGAACAACCGGTGCCATGATGTGGACCTCGACATCGCTCCAGGCTACACCCATAACGCTACGCGTCGCGGATGGTCGCGGACTAGACGCAGAAGAACGCGAAGTCTTTTCGTTCTTACTGTAATGAGTAACTTTTTCTGTAATGAAAGAAAGGATTTCATCTTGAGAAAGTCGCTTGATCTCTGTTCCACAGAGCGGACAGTGAGGTTTTCCAACACGTGCATAGAGTACACGCAGGTAATCATAAATTTCAGTAATGGTCGCTACTGTTGAGCGCGGATTATTCGATCGTGACTTCTGATCAATAGAAATAGCAGGTGAAAGTCCGGTAATTTCGTCCACGTCAGGTTTTGGCATCTGATTTAAAAATTGGCGTGCATAGGCAGAAAGTGATTCCACATAACGTCGCTGTCCCTCGGCGAAAATCGTATCGAATGCAAGTGATGATTTTCCAGAGCCAGAAAGTCCCGTAATCGCAATCATTTTATTACGCGGCATCTCCAAATCAATATTTTTCAAATTGTGCGTTCGTGCACCACGAACAATAATAGAATCCTGGTGCTTGATCTCGGATTTCTTTGCCATATCGGCGGAGTATAGCAGAAAATTGAGTTTTTATCTATACTTACCTATATGTCTATTCATACCCTTGATTTACACCTTATTCATTTCTTTCGCCGGATCAGTATTCCCACTGCGCGCATTGCACTGTTCATTGTATTTTTCTGGTTCGGGATATTAAAAGTCCTCGGCATGAGTCCTGCAGGAGCATTGGTCTACCAACTCTACGAACAGACCATTCCATTCCTCGCATTTGATCAATTCTATTTTGCATTCGCAATTTTTGAATGCCTCATTGGGATTCTGTTCCTCATTCCAAAACAGGAACGCATCGTACTTCCCCTCCTTCTCATCCACATGGTGACCACATTCCTTCCGCTCGTATTTCTCCCATCTGGCACCTGGCAATCATTCCTCGTACCAACCATGGAGGGACAATACATCATCAAAAACCTGGTTATCATTGCAGTAGCAATGGGTATAGCAGCGCATTTGCATCCTATTCCACTACAAAAGAAATAAGGTATACTGGAATAAATTAAAATTTACACAATGAAAATACCAAAAACTGCGGTAATCAGTATTGTTATTTGTCTGCTGGGTGGAATTACGGCCTACTATTTTCTAAATAGAAACCTGATCGCTGTCATTATTGCAGATTGTATAATGGTAGGCGGATTTATTGGATTTATTTATGGAATAATGGGCACACACATGAGAGGGCGATAAGATACGGAAAAGCTGAATGCGTATACGCATTCAGCTTTTTTCATACGCCTTTACTTGTACATAATTATGTGGTAATGTTGTACAAACCTTAAAACATAAGAAAACATGAAAACACCTATCGTAAACCTAGACAATGCCTACCTAACGGCTCGCAATTCATTCCTAACATCTGTAACAAAAGCGGTAGCAGCATTGACTGCTGAGTTTGAAAAACACGGAACTATTTCCAAAACAAAAGAGTTTCATTTATCAAAAACACCACCCGGGTCATATGATGTTGCTGGTTCCGTGGAATACCGAGACAAACTATCAACGCATGAGCTAAAATTAAATGCTGAGTTTCACCATGATGCAACAGCATCCATTACCATGGTACTGTTCAAAAACACAGACGGAGCATATGTGAGCACTTCTGATTTTTCCCATACAAAAATAAAGGGGAAAGCAGATGACATACTGGATGCATTCATGACACATGTACAGGATTATGTGTCACTCATTGAAACTGGAAAAATTCCCAATTCTGTAAAAAAAATGATAGAAAAATATCAGTAGAGTGCCAAGAAAGCTTGGTCATTTCCGGAGGAAATGACCAAGCTTTTATTTTTATAATAAAACTTCCCCTTTTTTCAATTTCCGCGGTTTTGGTTCGGGCGGGAGTTTATTTTTCAAAACCACAATTTCATCTCGCAAGATTGCAGCTGTTTCAAAGTCGAGCGATTTTACCGCTTGCTTCATTTCATCCTCTTTCAATTTGATCAATTTCTGGAGAGGGTTTGCTCGCTTGTGAGGTTTCTTCCAAGCCTCATCTTCCTCCATAGATTTCATAACCTCAAGATCCAGTGCGAGTTCTGCGCGCACGGTGTCGCCATGTGTATCCTCCATACCCTCAGTAATATCTCGAATTTCTTTCAAAATACTCATTGGTGTAATACCATGTTTTTCATTGTAGGCCAATTGCGTTTCGCGACGGCGCTGAGTTT
>JACCDZ010627690.1_pt1 | contig 24984 bp, 25 predicted proteins | sample 7449551 | NCBI WGS metagenome assembly JACCDZ01 (sample SAMN15323452, study PRJNA562643) | freshwater metagenome | isolation source: river surface water | place: USA:Blue River Watershed | collected 2017-08-18 | reverse complement strand
CGATTCTTTCAAGCTAGTTTTGATGAAGATGAAAAAGGAACTGTACTTTCTGTTAGTCACGATTTTTGGGGAACTTGGATCAGTTACATCGGTTATTTCTTATTATATTTAGGAATGATGGCGATTTTATTCGATAAAAATACCAGATTTAACGATTTAAAAGTAAAATTAGATAAAGTTCGTATCAAAAAAACGACTTTAACCATATTGTTATTTTTCTTCGGATTGGTAGGTTTTGCCCAGGAGGAGCATAGTAATCATGATGGGCACAATCATGGAACCGAACCACATCAGCATGAAACTTCGGTTCAAAAACCAAAAATGCCAACGGTAGAACAATCTTTAAAAGAGATTAGAAAATTTATGGTTTCAGCCGAACACGCAGAAAAATTCGGAAGGTTAGTCATCCAAGATTATAGCGGAAGAATGAAGCCCGTAAATACTTTTTCTTCTGAATTATTACGAAAAGTATCTAAAAACGATAAGTTTGAAGAATTTACTTCTGATCAGATTTTGATTTCAATGAATCAGTTTCCTGAATTTTGGTACCAAATTCCAATTATTTATTTAGAAAGAGGAAATGACAGCATTCGTAAGATTATTGGTGTGGATAAAAAAGCTAAATATGCACCATTAATTAGCTTTTTTGATGATTTTGGAAATTATAAATTACAAAAACAAACCGATGATGCTTATAAAGAAGTTGTACCAAATAAGTTTCAAAAAGATTTTATTGAAGCTGATAAAAAAGTAAACCTGTTATATTCGGCTATTAGTGGACAAATTCTAAGATTTTTTCCTTTGCCAAAAGATACGAATAACAAATGGGCTTCGTACTTAGAGTTACAACATCCTACGAAAACTAATTTAGATACCATTAAAAATATTATTCCTTTCTATTTCGGAGAAGCGGCAAGAGCTTCACAATCTAAAGATTATAAAAATGCCGAAAGTTTATTGAAAGGATTGTCAGAATTCCAAAAGAAATTTGGTGGAAAAGTAATGCTTTCTGATGATAAACTTGAAGCAGAAATTCAATACAATAAATACGATGTTTTCAAGAAGTTATATACTTACTATGCTTTAGTTGGAATATTAATGTTCATTTTTGTAATTGTTCAAATTTTCAATAAAAAGAAATGGGTGAACTATACAGTGAAGTTTTTCCACGGAGTAGTTATTTTATTGTTCATTTTACATTTAGCTGGATTAATTGTGCGTTGGTATATTTCAGGTCATGCGCCTTGGTCTGATGCATATGAAAGTATGATTTATGTTGGTTGGGCTACCATGTTTTTTGGTGTGGCTTTTGGAAGAAAATCGGAACTTACAGTTGCTTCAACAGCATTTGTAACGGCTATTATATTATGGGTTGCGCATTTGAATTGGATGGATCCAAGTATCGCTAATTTACAACCTGTTTTAAATTCATATTGGTTAATGATTCACGTAGCAGTTATTGTAGCAAGTTACGGACCATTTACTTTAGCTATGATTTTAGGTTTGGTTTCGTTGTTTTTAATGATTTTTACCAATCAAAAGAACAAAACCAAAATGGAATTGAATATCAAAGAAATTACTTATATCAACGAATTAGCTTTAACTGTTGGTTTAGTCATGTTAACCATCGGGAACTTCCTTGGCGGACAATGGGCTAACGAAAGTTGGGGGCGTTATTGGGGTTGGGATCCAAAAGAAACTTGGGCGTTAATTAGTATTATGGTTTATGCATTTGTAATCCATGCCCGATTTGTGCCAGCTTTACGCGGATTATTCGCTTATAATTTCATGTCGGTTTTAGCTTTTGCGAGTATTTTAATGACGTATTTTGGAGTGAATTTCCACCTAAGTGGCTTGCATTCTTATGCTTCCGGTGAAGAGCAAAATGTAATTTATTACGGATATGCTTTAGCAATTGTCCTAGCCATTTCAGCGGTTGCGTATTTTCAATTTAAGAAGTTTTACAAGAAAAAATAAAATAAAGGTAACTTTTTCAATTTAAACCTGACAGATTTTAAAACTTGTCAGGTTTTTTATATAATAATTCTTCTTTTTTATCGTTAATTTCTTAATAAACTATTTAATTATGAAACAAAAAGTTATAATAATTTTTTCTGTTCTAGGTATAGTGTTTTTATCTAATTTTTATTTGAAAAAGACTTCAGTTAATGTGAAAACTTCGAAAAATGATATTAATAAAACTTTAGCTAAAGCCGAAGAAATAAAATCTTATCTGAAGAAAAATTCTAAATATAATAAGGATGTTTTTTTTCTTATAGATATGAGAATTCCATCAAATAAATATCGATTTTTTGTATTTGATACGAAAGAAAATAAGATTACAGATTCGGGTTTAGTAGCACATGGTTCAGGTTCTGCAACAGCAACAGATGAATTACAATTTAGTAATACGGATGGTTCTTTAATGACATCTTTAGGGAAGTATTATATTGGAAATTCGTATCATGGAACTTTTGGTAAAGCTTATAGAATGTATGGTTTAGATGCTACAAATAGCAATGCTTTTACAAGAAATATTGTATTACACGCTCATAAAAAAATGCCTTATGAAGAGCAAATTTCTCCAATTGTTTTAAGTTGGGGTTGCCCGATGTTAAACGAAAAATTTTATTTAAGAATCCAAAGTATTTTAGATAATTCGGATAAAAATGTGCTGCTGTATATTTATTATTAATTTTTGATATTTCTACCAACGAAATAAATCGAATTATCAAAATTATTTTGTGAGATTTCTTCTTTTCAGAATGACAGAAAAATGGTTTTTTAACCCAACGTTAACTTTTGTTCTTTGTATCTTTTCTTACATTTGAGAAATAAAAATACTTGACATGAAATTATTTCACACTTTCACAGGAATTGTAATGGTTGTACTAGCTTGTAATACCAAAACAGAAGATAAAAAAGCAGAGAACTGGGAACATTTTGTAGAGAACACAAATGAAAATCCGACATCAGAAACTTCAAAAATTAACACTATGGAACAAGGTTCAATATATACTTTTAAAGTAAAAGATTTATCTGGAAACGAATTTGATTTCGCTTCTCTTAAAGGCAAAAAAATATTAATTGTAAATACGGCTTCTGAATGTGGTTTAACGCCTCAATATGAACAATTACAAGAAGTGTACGAGAAATATCAAGATAAGAATTTTGTAATTGTTGGCTTTCCAGCAAATAATTTTGGTGCCCAAGAACCAGGAACTAACGCAGAAATTGGGGCTTTTTGTAAAAAGAATTATGGTGTAACTTTCCCAATGATGGAAAAAATTTCTGTAAAAGGCAACGATATGCATGAAATTTATCAATTCTTAACGCAGAAAGCCAAAAACGGATTGGAAGACAGTACTGTAGAATGGAATTTTCAAAAATATTTAATTGACGAAAAAGGACATTTAGTTGATGTGATTTCGCCAAGAGTTTTACCAAACGACAGTTCGATTATTAATTGGATTGAAGGGAAATAGTTTAGTTTTCAGTGTTCTGTTGCTGCAAACTAAAAACGGAACACTGAATACTTTTTTAAAGCATTTTCTGCATGAAAACAGAATGTAACCAACGGTTAAATTTAAAACCAGTTTCTTTTAAAAAACCTGCTTTTTCAAACCCGAATTTTTCGTGAAAAGCAATACTACTTTCGTTCTCAGAATCAATAACGCCAATCATTGTATGTAAACCCTGCTTTTTCGCCAATGCGATTAATTCGGTTATTAGCATATTTCCAATTCCTTTTCCGATGTGGTTTTTATTGGCGTAAACAGAATGTTCTACAGTAAATTTATAAGCTTCTCTAAAACGAAATTCGCTATAATAACCAAAACCAATCACGACATTATTCAGTTCTGCTACAATAATTGGAAAACCTTTTTGCAATTTATCTTCAAATATAGCTAATTGTTGTACTAAAGTTCGCGGTTGATAATCGTATAAAGCCACACCGTTTAGAATTTGGTCGTTGATAATTTCTAAAATTGCTGGGCAATCTTCGGTTTGGTAACTACGAATTATAGGATTCATTATGAAGTATTTATTTGTGAGATAAAAGTATAAAAAATGTTGGTTATTTCGTAAATTTGTAACTGAAAATTTAATTTCATATCTCATAAATTGAAAGCCAATATCTACCCAAAAATACCATTAGCGCAAGCTGTTATTGCCATTTTTCGTCAAAAGGAAATTCAGCATATTGTAATTTCTCCAGGTTCACGAAATGCACCATTAACTATCGGATTTACTAATCAAGATAATTTCAAATGTTATAGTATTGCCGATGAACGTTGTGCAGCGTTTTTTGCTTTAGGTTTGGCACAGCAATTACAAAAACCTGTGGCAGTTGTTTGTACTTCAGGTTCGGCTTTATTAAATTATTATCCAGCTGTTGCTGAAGCGTTTTACAGTCAAATTCCTTTGTTAGTAGTTTCTGCGGACAGACCGCAAAGTAAAATCGACATTGGAGACGGACAAACCATTCGTCAAGAAAATGTATTTGCGAATCATATCGTTTTTTCTGCCAATTTAACTGAAAATGCTTCTGAGAAAAATGACAATTTAATTTTTTCGGCAATTGAAACTGCCATTTCTCAAAAAGGTCCAGCGCATATTAATGTGCCGTTTGAAGAACCTTTGTATGAAACGCTTTTGGAACCCACTTATATTCCGAAAACGTTTGTTTCGAATAATGAAAAAGCAATATTTAATTTAGATGCGAAATTCGTTTCAGATTGGCAATCGGCTAAAAAGAAATTGATTTTAGTAGGTGAGTTGTTGCCCAATTCAATCGAACAAAAATATATTGAATTATTAGCACAAGATGAAAGTGTTTTAGTTTTGTTAGAAAAAACTTCAAATTTACATCATCCCACTTTTATTGATAGAATTGATACCTTAGTTACTACATTTTCAGAAGAAGATAAACTAAATTTTCAACCAGATATTCTGTTAACTTTTGGTGGAATGGTGGTTTCTAAACGAATAAAAGCTTTGTTGAGAAGTTACAAACCGAAACAACATTGGCATGTTGATGAACTTCGAGCGTATGATACATTTGGTTGTTTATCAGAACATTTTAAAACGAATATTTCGACTTTCTTAAATCAGATATTAGTAGAAAATAATACAATAACTTCAGATTATAAATCAATTTTTCAAACCATTTGGGAGAACAGATTAGCGAAACACGATAGTTATATTTCGGAAATTCCGTTTTCAGATTTTAAGGTTTTCGATTTTTTGAGTCAGCATTTACCTGAGAATATTCAATTGCAAGTTAGTAATAGCTCGCCAATTCGTTACATTCAATTGGTAAATATCCATAAAACGATTGAAGTATTTTGCAATCGCGGTACAAGTGGAATTGATGGCAGTACATCAACAGCAATTGGAGCGGCTGTAGCGAATAAAAAACCAACCATTTTAATTACGGGCGACATTAGTTTTCTGTACGATAGCAATGCGTTATGGAACAATTATATTCCAAAGAATTTTAAAATTATTTTAATTAATAATAGTGGTGGCGGCATTTTCAGAATTTTGCCTGGTCATCAAGAAAATGAAACATTTAATACTTTTTTCGAAACTTCGCATCATTTAACGGCGGAGCATTTGGCGAAAATGTATCAGTTTAAATATACTTCAGTTAAAGATGAAAATGAGTTAGAATTGGTTTGGAATTCTTTCATTTCAGACGAAACTGCTCCAACTATTCTAGAGATTTTTACACCAGAAAAAGTGAATAATGCTATTTTGTTGGATTATTTTAAACAAATATAATTTTCACGAAAATTTTTAATGCAGAAAGCATCTCACAGAATCTTTTCTTTATTTAAGTTTTTTAAAACAAGTATGCTTAGCTAAATTTAAGTTGTGATTTTATATGTTTAGATTTTATCATTAAATGATTATGTTTTGAGTAAAATTCTTTAAATTTTAAGAAATTTATTGTACGTTTGAAAGATAACTAACTGAAAAAGTAAATAATCATGGGTAAAAGAGATGAATTAATAGTAAAATATGCTTCAGATTTAAATGATAAATGTGGTGTAACTCCTAATATGGATTTATTACATAAAGTAGTTATTGGTTGTGGACCATCGATTTTTAATAAAGATGCCGCAACGGTATCAGGAACAGATGAAAAAGAATTAGCAACAGTAAAAAATAATTTTTTGATTAAGAAATTAGGCTTAAAAGACGACGCTGAATTAGATAAAGGGATTGATGCTGTGATTGAAAAATATGGTCGTTCTAATAAAAATAAATATAGAGCAGTTGTGTATTATTTATTAGCGGTTCACTTTAAAAAAGAATCTATTTACGAATAAAAAATATAGAAAAATCCTGAATGAATGTTCAGGATTTTTTGTTTTAAATTTCATATAATTCAATAGGCAATTGATCAGGGTCTTCAAAGAAAGTAAATCTTTTTTGTGTGAACTCGTCCATTCTAATCGGTTCTGTTTTAATATGCAGTTGCGATAATTTTTTAATAGCCATTTCAATATTGTCAACTTCAAAAGCCAAATGACGTAAGCCACAAGCTTCTGGTCTGGAAGTTCTTTCTGGAGGATTTGGAAAAGAGAACAATTCGATACAATAATTACCATTTAATGATAAATCTAGTTTGTAGGATTGTCTTTCTTTACGATACACTTCTTGAGTGATTTCGAAACCTAAGATCTCCGTATAAAAGTGTTTAGATTTTTCGTAATCCGAACAAATAATAGCAATATGATGAATTTTTTTTAGCATTTCTGAAAGTTGTGATTTATTTTGAATGTCTAAATTTTAAGACTGTTGCAAACAAATATATAGATTTTGGACTAAAAAAATCCCCAATATCAATTGAGGATTTCGTTTTATTTTTTACCGTCTTTAAATTTGAATTTTTCTACTGGATTTTGCTTGGCTGGCTTTTTGTCGTTGCCAAATTTGTTTTTCCCAAAAGCAGGTTTTTTATCTAATTTTTCTCCTGTTTTCGGTTTGAATTCTTTTTTCTCACCGTCTTTTACAACAGGTTTTTTATCGCCACTTCTAGGTTTATATTGTGTTTTGCTTGGTGTTCTTTCCGTTTGTGTTTCATAATTCTTGTGAGATTTAATTACCTCACGTGGGTTTTTTGGGTTTTCCTTCGTACCACGTAAATGAATAATTAAACCGTTTAAGAAATTACGCAACACTTGATCACCACATTCCATAAAATTAGGATGGTTATCTGCACGAAAAATATCACCTAATTCTCCTTTAGACATTTTGAAATCTACTAGGTTTAAAATTTCAACTATTTGGTCGTCACGTAATTGTAATGCTACACGTAGTTTTTTGAAGATATCGTTATTGTTCATGTTTTAGATTTATAAGGTTATGAGTTTAAAAGGCTAAAAGACTTTTAGAAAAGCCAAAGATACGCTTTTGCAAACGCATTTCGCCATAATTTTTCGTTATGTTCGCCACCTTTTATAATTACAGATTTATTCAGTTTCTTGCATTCGCATCGCTTCGAATTGATTAAGGTTTCCATTTCGGTCATATCTGTCACCATGTCACCATCGTCTTCTTTATCGCCACAAAGCAAATAAACCTTGGTGTTGAAATTTGGTGTATTTTCCATTTTTTGAAATATTTCTTCTTTATTAATCCAGAAAGCAGGTGAGAAGCAACCCACTTTTCCGAAAACAGCAGGGTATTTTAAAGCGGCATAAAAAGAAACCAATCCGCCGAGTGAACTTCCCCAAATGCAAGTATTTTTGGCATTTGTTTTGGTTCTGTAAGTCGAATCAATTTGTGATTTTAACGTTTTTACAATGAAATCTAGATAAGCATCTGCATTTCCGCCACCACGTTTTTCATTTTTAAATGGAGTTAATTCTTCCAATCGTTTCTCATTTCAATGTTCGATACCAATTACAATGACTTTAGCTTTCAAACTATCTAAAGTTTCATCAATATTCCATTCTCCAGCAAAAGAAGCTTCTTTATCAAATAAATTTTGCGCATCGTGCATATAAATTACGGGATATTTTTTGTTTGATTTTTCGTAATTTAGAGGTAAATACACCCAAATTTTCTTTTTCGTTTGCAATTGTGGTGCCTCAATTTCGAAAGTAGAATATCGGTTTTGAGCTTCAGTTTGATTTATCGAAAACAAAAAAAGTACTAATAAAAGGCTTAAAAATCGGATCATTTTTTATATTTGAAGAATATATTATAAAAGTAAGAATTTTGATGGAAACTACTCAAGAAAAAATAAGTTTGTTAAAAGAAATGATTGCGTTTGCTTTAATTGACGGCGAATTGCATGACAGAGAATATGATTTTATTGAGATTGTTGCTTATGAATTAGGAGTGGATAAAGAAACATTGCATAAGCTATATGAAAATAAGGGCGAAGTGAATGTTATTAAAGATGAATTGAATAGAATTTGTCAGTTTTACCGTTTGGCTTTATTGATGCGTTGTGATGATATTTTACATGAAAGAGAAAGAATTAAAATTAACGAAATCGGAATTAATATGGGTTTAGATCCGTATGCGATGAAACGTGCCTTGCAACTTATTGAAGATTCTCCCAACCATATGATTGACGGGGAAACTTTGATAAAACTTTTTAGTGAACAGTTGAATTAGTTTTAAGAGCCAAGTAAAAGTAAAAATAGCCAAGTAAAAAGTAGAAAGAGTCAAGTAAAAAGTAAAAATAACTAATATTGGTTTACTGATTACTGAAAAGTGTTAAACTATAGGAATCCAAATTTCTTCTTCGCTTTCTGGGTTTTCGTGACCTAAATAATTATCGCCTAACACTTCAAAATGCGGTTTGTTGTCTAATTGAAAACCTGAATTTGGTAACCATTCTGTGTAAATATATTGTGCTGTTTTGGCAAACATTTCTGTATTTCCTTTGTGGAGAAAAACGGCGTATTTTCCACTAGGGATTTCTAGTTTTTCAAACCCTTCAGGAATGTTTTCAAAATTTTTAACTTCTACAGCAGCCCATTTTGTAAAAATTGTTTCTGGAGTGAAATTCGTAAAATAATCTTCAGGATAATTTTGTAAGGAAAATAAATCTGCACTTACAGCGTTTTTAATTTCTTTTAATCGAGGCATAAATAATTGCCAAATGGTTTGAGTTTGATTGTCTAATAAAGACATTTCAATGGAATATCCAATAAGTTTTTTGGCTGGTATGCTTACGATTTTTGGTGTCATAGTATAAAATAAAATTCAAATATAAAAAAATCCTTGTAAATGGGTTTTACAAGGATTCTATCAAAATAAAAAAGACGTAATTAATTATTCGTTAAAAACTGATATATTTCATCTTTTAAATGTACTCTCTTTTTTCTTAAATCATTCAATGCTTCGTCTGATGCTGGTTCTGCATCGCTTTCGATTCTGTAGATTTCGTGATCTAGTTCATCAAATTCATGAAACAATTTTTTAAAATGTGTGTTTTCCACTTTTAAATTGCTAATTTTTGTTTCGTACTCAGGAAATTCTTGGGTTAAAATGTGTTTCGTTACCATAATGATTGTTTTTATTAACTATTCAAAGTTCAGAATAATAAAGTACAATAAATATGATATTTGTCATGCGTTATTTCCCTTGAACTCTAATCCAAAGTTTATTTAAAATTTCATCGTAATTTTTTGGAGGATTTTGTAAAGCGTAATAGGAGCCATCAGGTTTAATGCACATAGGAAAGGCAAATTTTGGGCCTTTTTTATCTGTTGTCATTGGTCCGAATTTGGTCACGTAAATTTTAATCAAATCGCCTTCTTTCTTAACTAATCCATAGCCTTGAGCAAAATTGAAAAAGGGTTCTAATTCAGGTCTTTTTTCTAATTCTGGAAGTAATTGGTTTTCACTTTTTTCGAAATAAAAATGGGTATTCATTTCTTTATCGAAAATGCAGTAATCACTCAAATAAAAACCTTCTTTTGTTTTGATAATCGCTTGCCATAAAAAGGTATTGAATGGAGTAGGTGCCACATTCATTTTTTCGTAAGCGATGTTTTTTTCTTGTAAAACGGTTTCGAACTTATAATAAACTATTTCTCTTACGACCAATCCCCAAACTAAATATCCTGTAGAAAGGATCAAACTTATGTTGATGATTTTGCTTCTTTTTGGATTTTTATTTTTCATTATCCACAAAGCAATTGTAGCAATTAAAAGCGGAAGTGTAAAGCCTAAATCTACAACAAAAACATTATTTAGGGAATAATAAGATTTAGTAAGTGGATATAAAATTCGTGTGCCATAGGTGGTGCAAATATCTAATAAAGGATGCGTGAATAAGGCTACAAAACAAGCCCAAACCCAAGAAATATAACTGGAATTATACTTTTTAGAAAGTATTTTGGCGGCTAATAAACTCAGTATTATGGAGAAAAATATAGAATGTGAAAACGCTCTATGAATAGCTAATTGTTCAACGCTATCAAAAAACGGGTTTAGTAATACATCTAAATCAGGAATTGTTCCTAAAACAGCACCATAAACTAGTGATTTTTTACCTATTTCTTTATCTTTTACTAAGGCAAAAGTAATGGCACCTAAAACAACTTGAGATAATGAATCCATTGATTAGTTTTGTTTTACTGGAAGTAGAAATTGATGTGTAAATAGTTTCCCTTTTTTTCCTCTAAATGAAATTGATAAGGTGTATTCTCCGTTTTTAATTCCTTCTTTAATTATATTTAACGACCAATTTGTGATGTTTTTATCAGCTGATAATTTGCCTCTTTTTAGATTTTGTCCACTGCACATCATATTCACCGGCTCAATATTTTTAGTGACAATTTGAAATTTATTCTCTTTGTCTAATTCTAAGAAATTTTTACCGTTTTCAAGTTGAATTTCGATAGTATAAATACTTTCTTCAAAAATGAAATTACTTTTATTTTGAGCTAGTAAAACGTTTGAACACAATATTAACAAACAAATAATGTATTTTTTCATGATAGTTGAAATGACTATTTTGAAGTAACTTCTACAGGTTCTGCGTATAAATCAAATTCTGTAGCATCAATAATTTTTAAATCTACAAAATCACCTGTTTTTAAATAGAATTTGGAAGCGTCTATTAATACTTCATTATCTACATCAGGACTATCAAATTCTGTTCTTCCAATAAAATGTTCTCCTTCTTTTCTGTCAATCACACATTTGAAGGTTTGCCCGATTTTTTCTTGATTCAATTCCCAAGAAATTTGCGCTTGGATATCCATAATTTGCGCTGCTCTATCTTGTTTTACTTCTTCCGGAACATCGTCTTCTAATAAATAAGCGTGCGTATTCTCTTCGTGAGAATAAGTAAAACATCCTAAACGTTCGAAACGCATTTCTTCTACCCAATTTTTCAGGATTTGGAAATCTTCTTCTGTTTCACCAGGATAACCAACAATTAACGAGGTTCTAATATTCATTTCAGGAACTAACGCTCTAAATTCTTGGATTAATTTAGTTGTTTTTTCTTGAGAAGTTCCACGACGCATCGATTTTAAAATGTTATCTGAAATATGTTGTAAGGGAATATCTAAATAATTACAAATTTTTGGTTCGCGTTTCATTAATTCTAAAACATCCATTGGGAAACCAGTAGGGAAGGCATAATGCAAACGAATCCATTCAATTCCTTCTACTTTTACTAAATTTTCTAAAAGTTCCGCTAAGTTTCTTTTTTTGTATAAATCTAACCCGTAATAAGTTAAATCTTGTGCGATTAGAATTAATTCTTTAACGCCGTTTTTGGCTAATTTTTCTGCTTCAATTACTAAATGCTCAATTGGAGTTGATTTATGTTTTCCTCTCATTAATGGAATGGCGCAAAAACTACAAGGTCTGTCGCAACCTTCAGCAATTTTTAAGTAGGCGTAATTTTTTGGAGTTGTTGTTAAACGTTCTCCAATTAATTCGTGTTTATAATCGGCACCCAAAGCTTTTAATAATAAAGGCAATTCTGTTGTTCCGAAAAATTGATCTATATTCGGAATTTCTTTTTCTAAATCTGGTCGGTAACGTTCAGATAAACAGCCTGTAACGAAAACTTTGTCTACCAAGCCTTGTTCTTTTTTATCGGCATATTCTAAAATTGTATTTACCGATTCTTCCTTGGCATTGTCAATAAAACCACACGTGTTAATTACTATAATGTTGCCTTCGTCTTTTGTGGCTTCGTGTGTTACTTCTTTTCCGTTGGCACGAAGTTGTCCCATTAAAACTTCACTATCATATACGTTTTTTGAACAACCTAAGGTAATGACGTTGATTTTATTTTTCTTTAAAGACTTGGTTCTCATAGTGTTTGTTTTATTTCAGGGTGCAAAATTAATAAAAAAATGTCGCTAAACTTGAAGTAAAGCGACATTTGTGAAATATTTGTATTTTATTTAGAAATTTATCACATATGTTAAAGTTACGTTGTTGTTGTAATTTCTTATTCTTGCAGGATCATTTAATCCAGATGTTAATAAGGTTTCTGTTCTTGCGCGGTGTTCATTAGTATAAGAAATATCTAACTTAGAATTTCCAAAATTATAACCGAATCCACCAGAATAACCCATTAAGTCACCAAAAGCTAGGTCTACTTTGTATGGACTTTGTTCAAATCGGTAACCTCCTCTTAAGCTCCATTTTTTTATTTTGTATTCTCCACCAATGCGTAATTCGTAATTGTCTTGTAATTCGTTTTGAATTTGAGTATTTATAGTGCTAAAAATAATTTCATTATTTGGTTTAAATTTTGTTTTAGCATAGTTTTTTGCAATATAATCGATACTTAAAAGTCCTTTTTTACCAAATAACACAGTACCACTGGCGGTTAGTTTACTAGGTGTTTGAATTTTGTAAGTTGGATAAACATTTACCACGTTTGGAATAACATACGCTTCATCCATAGTTGAAACTAAAGTTGAAGGATCAGTATAATTGTAATAAGACGAAATACTTTGTGTTAATTCGTCATTTAATCTGTACCAAGTTGGTGTTTCATAAGCCAATCCTAATCGAACATTTTGAGTTGCTTTGTAGATAGCTCCTAAGTTTAGTGAAAATCCTGTACCATACGTGTAAACTTCATTATTGAAACGAGCTGAATCTATGCTATAGTAAGTTGCATAAAATGGATTTAAATTACTTTCGTATAATGAGGATGTTCTCACGTAATCTGTGAAATGAAAATTCATATTCATACCTAAATATAATTTATCTTCATAAGCACCAGAAAAGTTCATGGTGAATTTTCCGTTATACCCTTTAGCTTCAATAGTGTTTTTGTGATAATAATTTCCTCCAGTTGGAACGTTTGTATAATAACTGTCGTTAGTTGAATCGTAATCAATCATGTAAGAATCATAACCTAATAAGGCTTGTTGATCGATGAAATCTAAATCACTATAGTACGAACCGGCAATGTTTCCAGATCTTGCATTGGCAAATCTTAAGAAATAACTATCCATAGAATTGTATGGATTTGTACCTTGACTTACAATGAAATCATCAAAATTATTGGCATTTTCGTAGTTTAAGCCTAAAGCAAATTTTTTCCATCCGCTTTTTGCATTATTGTCATTAAAAACGAATACCGCTCCTAATTGATTGATGTCTAATGAGTTTTCTTTAGTTTGACTATTTGTTCCAAAATAACTCGCATTATTACTTTTGTTAAAGCTAGTTAATGAGATAGTCGCTTGATTGTAGTTAAAGATGGAAGAACCAGCAGGGTTGATATTCATAGCAGATAAATCGCCACCAATAGAACCGAAAGCCCCACCCATTGCTCTGAATCTAGCTGTTCCGTTTAGGTTGTCTACGCTATATCGTAAAGCGTCAGTCATAGTGGTTTCTTGTGCATTTGCCACAAAACAGCCACCTATTAATAGGGAAAGTAATATCTTTTTCATATTTTGATACATAAATATTTTTATAAGTCGTATGTAATTTGTCAATCAGGTTTTTTGAATGAGTTATTATTTGCTACTTATTTTATAAATTTTTTATTGAAATATAAAAAACCTGCCTGTATCTACAAACAGGTTTTTGTAATTATTTGTTATCCTCTTCCGCCGCGACCTCCGCCACCGGCAGATGATCTTCCTCCGCCCATTGAGCCACCACCACCAGATGATCTTCCTCCGCCGAAGTCTGAACTTCTTGGTGTAGAAATTGATCTTGGTGAGTCACTTCTAGGAGAATCATTTCTAGGGGTGTATATTTTTGGTCCAGAACTTTGGTTTCTTGGTGTTCCTGTGTTTGTGTTAGTTCTTGGTTGCGTTACAATTACTCTTGGTGTAGTGGTTTGACTTCTTGGTGTACCAACATTTGTGTTGGTTCTAGGAGTAGAAATAGTTCTAGGAGTTCCAATTGCGTTTCCTCTAGGTTGAGAAGTTTGATTTCTTGGAGTTCCGATAGTATTTCTACTTCTTTCAGAAGAATATCTTCCTGCGTTTCCGTTTCTATTTACATAGCCACCACGAGGTCCGTTATGGTAAGCTACATTTCTACCACCATAATATCCATTGTGCCAACCGTTACCATAGTATCCACCATAATAACCGCCGTAAAATCCGTTACCCCAGTAAGGGCCGTAATAACCACCATACCAGCCATTCCATCCCCAATTGTTCCATCCCCAGCTATTTCCGTACCAACCGTTCCAACCCCAGTTATTTCCATACCAGCCATTCCATCCCCAATTATTCCATCCGTTACCATAGTAACCTCCGTAAAATGGTCTGTTCCATCCCCAGTTGTCATAATAATTTACTGTAATATTACTGGTTTGATTTTCGCCCCAACCTGCATATCTTGAACTGTTTTCTTGAACATACACAGTATCTGGAGTAGAACTGTAATTATCTACATCAGTTAAAACTTCAAAATCACCTTCCATGTCTTTGAATTGCTGTGTATATTTATTGGTTTGTTCTACAACAACTACATTTTCATCTTGAGTTGTTGGTCGCTCATATGTAACAGTTTTATCAGGCCCGTAAACGCCGTCATTGTCATAATACGACGAATTTTGGTACGAACCACAAGCTGTCACTGTGATTGCACCAACAAATAGACTTAAAAATCTAAGTGTTTTTTGCTGAAAAGTGTAATTTGTTTTCATATATAGTAAATTTTATTGTTGGTCTTTACAAAATTAAGTAGTTTTGTAGCACTAAATTAATACAAATAAAACAAATTTTGTGCCAATATTATAAAAATGAGTAAAAATTTAACAACTAGAAGCGAAGATTATTCGGCGTGGTATAATGAATTAGTCGTAAAGGCTGATTTAGCGGAGAATTCAGGTGTAAGAGGTTGTATGGTGATTAAGCCATACGGTTATGCAATTTGGGAAAAAATGCAAGCGGAATTGGATAAAATGTTCAAGGAAACAGGTCATAGTAATGCGTATTTCCCCTTATTTGTTCCGAAAAGCATGTTTGAAGCGGAAGAAAAAAACGCGGAAGGATTTGCTAAAGAATGTGCAATTGTTACTCATTATAGATTAAAAACAGATGAAACAAAGCCTGGAAAATTAATGGTAGATCCAAATGCGAAGTTAGAGGAAGAATTAATTGTTCGTCCAACTTCTGAAGCAATTATTTGGAGTACTTATAGAGGTTGGGTGCAATCGTATAGAGATTTACCTTTGCTGATTAACCAATGGGCGAATGTAGTACGTTGGGAAATGAGAACACGTTTGTTTTTAAGAACTGCCGAGTTTTTATGGCAAGAAGGGCATACTGCTCATGCTACGAAAGCAGAAGCGATGGAAGAATCTGAAAAAATGATGAACGTTTATGCGGATTTTGCTGAAAATTTTATGGCAATCCCAGTGGTGAAAGGTTTGAAAACGGAAACTGAGCGTTTTGCTGGAGCTGATGAAACATTTTGTATTGAAGCATTAATGCAAGATGGAAAAGCATTGCAGGCAGGGACTTCCCACTTTTTAGGTCAGAATTTTGCCAAAGCTTTTGATGTGAAATTCACCAATCAAGAAGGAAAACAAGATTATGTTTGGGGAACTTCTTGGGGAGTTTCTACACGTTTAATGGGTGCGTTAGTAATGACACACTCAGATGATAATGGGTTGGTATTGCCTCCAAATGTTGCGCCAATTCAAGTAGTGATTGTACCGATTTTTAAAACGGATGAAGAATTTGCTAAAATTTCTGAAGTTGCGAATGGTTTAGTGGCTCAATTTAAGAAATTAAACATTTCTGTGAAATTTGATAACAGAACAACTCAAAAACCAGGATTCAAATTTGCAGAATGGGAATTAAAAGGTGTGCCAGTTCGTATAGCGATTGGTCCGAAGGATTTAGAGAACGGAACTTTTGAAGTGGCTCGTAGAGATACCTTGACTAAAGAAGTAAAACCTGCTGAAGGAATTGTTTCTTATATTCAGGATTTATTAGAGCAAATTCAACAAGATTTGTTTAATAAAGCGGTAGATTATAGAGCGGCTCATACAACAGAAGTGAATTCTTTTGAAGAGTTTAAAGATGTTTTAGAAAATAAAACTGGATTTGTATCGGCGCATTGGGATGGAACGGCAGAAACAGAAGAGAAAATTAAAGACTTGACTAAAGCAACTATCAGATGTATTCCTTTGAATAGAGTAGAAGAAGCTGGAGCATGTGTGTTAACAGGCGCGCCTTCAAAAGGGCGAGTGTTGTTTGCTAAAGCATATTAGTGAATTTACGAATTACGACTTGGAAATTACGATTTGAGATTTAGTCATTTTGAAAATCATTTTTTTTGAAATGGCTAAATATCTTATAAATAAGAACTTAAGTTGAGGTTCTGAAAAAAAATATAAAATTTTTACGTCAGTTCTTGCAGAAATAAAAAATTGTTGTATTTTTGCACTCGCATTACAGAAAATATGTGATGGTCCGTTCGTCTATCGGTTAGGACGCCAGGTTTTCATCCTGGTAAGAGGGGTTCGATTCCCCTACGGACTACAAAGTTTTTACTGAAACTTTAAATCAGTTAATGGTCCGTTCGTCTATCGGTTAGGACGCCAGGTTTTCATCCTGGTAAGAGGGGTTCGATTCCCCTACGGACTACAAATTAGTTTTGAAATAGTTTTATAAAACAAAAGATGGTGTCTCGTTTTTTGTTTTGTTAGTTAAAACTGAAGTGATTGATTGAAAAATTAATTGTGGGAGGTTTTTCTTGTTTTTACTAATAAGTAAATAAAGTTATTACAATTTAAAAATTAAGAAAATGGCAAATCATAAGTCAGCTTTAAAAAGAATTAGAAGCAACGAAAAAAGAAGAGTATTAAATAAATACCAACACAAAACTACACGTAATGCTATTAAAGCACTTCGTTTAGCGACAGTAAAGGCAGAAGCTGCAGCAAAATTACCGTCAGTTATTTCAATGATCGACAAGTTAGCTAAGAAAAACATTATCCATGCTAACAAAGCTTCAAACTTAAAATCTAAGTTAACAAGATTAGTTGCTAGTTTATAATTAGTAATGTAACATAAATTAAAAGTCCTGATTTTCATCAGGACTTTTTTTATTTAGATCTGATAGGTTTCAAAAACCTGTCAGGTCTTTTTTTTTAGGGTTTTTGCTTTGGGTATTTGTTCTGAAATACTACTTTTCTTCTCTAGCCGTGGGTGTAGCGGCATCCTTTTGTTTGGTGTTTTTGTGTTTTGACTTAGAGGGTTGTAAACAAAAGATATAGCGGAACACACGACTGTTAGTGTGTTGAAAATGAATTGTTTTGCTCCAAAATCAACTAAAGAAAAAACATAATAAATAGTTGTTTGATTATCAAGATAATAAACGTACCTTTGCGCTTTCAAAAAAAGAATATATGTCATCTATTAGAAACATTGCAATTATTGCCCACGTTGACCACGGTAAAACTACATTGGTTGATAAAATTATGTATCACTGTCAATTGTTCCGTGATAACGAAAATACTGGAGATTTAATCTTAGATAATAACGACTTAGAGCGTGAAAGAGGAATTACTATTACTTCTAAAAACGTTTCTGTTACTTATAAAGGAACTAAAATTAATATTATTGACACTCCTGGTCACGCCGATTTTGGTGGAGAAGTAGAGCGTGTATTAAACATGGCCGATGGTGTATGTTTGTTAGTAGATGCTTTTGAAGGACCAATGCCTCAAACTCGTTTCGTATTACAAAAAGCTATTGATTTAGGTTTAAAACCTTGCGTAGTGATTAATAAAGTAGATAAAGAAAACTGTACGCCAGAAGAAGTACATGAAAAAGTTTTCGACTTAATGTTCGAATTAGGTGCTACAGAAGCGCAGTTAGATTTTCCAGCGGTTTACGGTTCGGCTAAAAATAACTGGATGTCTGATCATTGGCAAAATCAAACAGAGAACATTGAGCCATTATTAGACATGGTTTTAGAACATGTACCTGCTCCAAAAGTTTCTGAAGGAACACCACAAATGTTAATTACTTCTTTAGACTTTTCTGCATTTACTGGTCGTATCGCGATTGGTAGATTAGAGAGAGGTGTTTTAAAAGAAAATATGCCAATTTCTTTAGTGAAAAGAGATGGTTCTATAACAAAATCAAGAATTAAAGAATTACATACTTTTGAAGGTTTAGGTCGTAAAAAAGTAGAAGAAGTTGTTGCTGGAGATATTTGTGCGATTATTGGAGTAGAAGGATTTGAAATTGGAGATACCATTGCAGATTTTGAAAATCCAGAAGCGTTACAAACTATTGCTATTGATGAGCCAACTATGAGTATGTTGTTTACAATTAACGACTCGCCATTTTTTGGTAAAGAAGGTAAATTTGTAACTTCTCGTCACATTAGAGAGCGTTTAGAAAAAGAATTAGAGAAAAACTTAGCTATGAGAATGGCTGAAACTGATTCTGCTGATAAATTTATGGTTTTTGGTCGTGGTGTACTTCACTTATCTGTTCTTATTGAAACGATGAGAAGAGAAGGGTATGAGTTACAAATTGGTCAGCCACAGGTAATCATCAAAGAAGTTGATGGTGTGAAATGTGAGCCAGTTGAGGAATTAACTATTGATTTACCAGAATCACTTTCAGGTAGAGCAGTAGAATTTGTTACTTTACGTAAAGGTGAAATGCTTTCTATGGAAACAAAAGGTGATCGTATGATTATTATCTTTAATATTCCATCTCGTGGAATTATTGGATTACGTAACCAATTGTTGACAGCTACAGCTGGTGAGGCTATTATGGCACACCGTTTCATCGGATACGAACCATACAAAGGAGAAATTTCTGGACGTAACAAAGGTTCTCTAATTTCTATGGAAAAAGGAAAAGCGATTCCTTATTCATTAGATAAATTACAAGATAGAGGTAAATTCTTCGTAGAGCCAAATGCTGAAATTTATGAAGGTCAGGTTATTGGTGAAAATTCTCGTAGTGATGATATGTGTGTGAACGTAACGAAAGAGAAAAAATTAACTAACGTTCGTTCTTCTGGAAATGATGATAAAGCAAGAATTATTCCTCCAATTATTTTCTCATTAGAAGAAGCATTGGAATACATTCAAAAAGATGAATATGTTGAGGTGACACCAAAATCTATTCGTTTAAGAAAAATTTATTTAACTGAAAACGATAGAAAACGTTTTAAAGTATAATACGTTTTATAAATATACTAAACCACGAATTTCATTTGATTTTCGTGGTTTTTTTTATTCCCCTTTTTTAGAGGGGTGCCCGAAGGGTGGGGAGTGTCTGATTGTGAGATGCGAAGCATTTTTTTCATAAAATCCTTTTAATTCTTTCAATCTGCGTGCACAAATAATTTCACTCATATTAAAAGAAAATTATCAAAATAAGCTAACTTTGTTATAACAAAACAAAAATCATGGAAATTAAATTAAAAAGCGGAATTGATAGATTAGAGTTTGGTATGACACCAAAATATGTGGAAGCTTTATGCGGAAAACCAAATAAGACTTTTACAGACGATGAAAATAATACGATTTATGTATACAACAAAGAACGTATGAAATTGACGTTTTATGTGGAAGAAGACATGAAATTAGGTTATATCACTACAACTAATCCAGAAGTTAAATTGTTTGGCTCGACCATTATTAATAAGGCTTGGGATTTGGTCAATGGGGATTTGGCAATCAATAAGATTACCAAATTTGAAAAAGATTCAGAAGAAGGAATTGATATTTATTTTAACGAAGACAATTGGTTGTTTTTCCATGTGGATTATGACGAAGTGGTTGAGGTAGAAATTGGTGCCATTATCAATGATAAAGACGAATTTGAATGGAAGTTTAGAGGATAAAAAATAAAAAAAAACGGCAAAATCTACTTTAGAGTTTGCCGTTTTTTAATTTAATTCAGAATTTATTTTAATTTGAATTTTTCTTTCAAGAATTTCACTGCCATAGCGTTAGCTTCGGTTGCTGCTTTTTCATCAAATTTTGGATTGCTTGGATTTGCAAATGCATGCTCCGCTTCAAAAATTTTGTAGTTTAGTGTTTTGTTGGCTGTTTTCATATTTACAGCAAATTCTTCAATAATTTGTTTAGAAATCCATTCTTCTGTAGCGAATAAACCTAACACCTCACAATTTAAACTTTTTAATTTTTCTACATCTTGTACCGGCATTCCGTAGTACATTACTGAACCAACGGCTTGTTTTTTAGATAAAATGGCTGATTTTAAAGACCATCCACCGCCAAAACACCAACCAATACTAGCTATTTTTGCTTTTTTACCAGCGTAGCCTAAAGCGCCATTTACGATATTTTCTAAGCGTTTTTCGTCAGCGCCTTGCATGTATTTTGCTGCGTCCTCACGAGTAGTAGCCACTTTTCCATCGTACATGTCAATGGCTAAAACATTTACGTTTCCGCCCATTTCGTTGTATAAAATATCTGCTTGTTTTTTAATGTGATCGTTCAATCCCCACCATTCTTGATACACAAAAAGCCATTTGTTAGATTTGGTTTTCGATTTTACGAAATACGCATTTCCATCTGTAACATCTTTAGTTTTGAAAGTTATCATTTCACCGCCAATTAAAGAATTGTGCGTGTATTCTAATGGAATTTGATGTGAAGCTACGAAACTTTCATCTTTAGTAAATTCCGACATATTTCCATCATTTGAAGCAAAAGCCAATTGACAACAACTTTGAGAATAAGAAAGAGTAGTGGTGAATGCAACCAATAATGTTAAAATAATTTTTTTCATTTGGAGTTGATTTTAAGATTTGATTTTCAAAATTACACATAAAAAAAACACGCTCAAGGCGTGTTTTATAATTTTTAACTATTGTTTGATTGAGTTTTCTTTTGTGAAGCATAAATGAAATAGAATCCCAAAATAATAAAAGGAATACTTAACCATTGTCCAGTTGATAAGGCATTGAACATTGGATATTCTTCAAATCCACCCTGACTGTCTTTTACAAATTCTACAAAGAATCGAACCGACCAAAGTAAAACTAAAAACGTTCCGAAAATTAATCCTGGTTTGTTTCTTGCATCTGTTCTCCAATACATGTAAAACAAGATAATGAATACTGGAATATACAATAACGCTTCAAACAATTGTGCAGGATATCTGTATGGTATTTTCTCTAAAATTTCTTTAAATTGAACATCTTTTGCTATGGCATTATAAGCTTGAGTTCCATCTGGAATATTAGTTAATTGTGAGGCTAATTGTGGTGGTAAATTATCTTCGCCTTTAATGAATTTCATTGCCATGAAACTGTCTTTTGAAGTCACTTTTCCGAAAATTTCAGAATTCATAAAGTTTCCTAAACGAATGAAAATCGCACCTGAAGCCACAGGAATCACAATTCTATCTAAAATCCATAATAACGGACGTTGTACTACTTTAGTTTTGATGTAATACATCGTGATGATGATGGCAATTGCCGCACCATGACTCGCCAAACCACTAAAACCTGTGAAATGAAATTCTGGTTTAGTGCTAAAGGGTAACAAAACGCTTAATGGATCTTGTGTGAATAATTCTGGTTGATAAAAAATCACATGCCCTAAACGTGCACCAATCATTGTTGCTACAATGGTATAAACGAATAGATTGTCTAATTTTTCAATCGATTCATTTTCTCTTTCAAAGATAAATTTTGTGATATACCAGCCTAATGCAAAGGCTACAACCCAGGTTAAGCTGTAAAAACGAATCATGAAAAAACCTAAATCGATACCTTCTGTTGGATTCCAAATCATATTTTATTTTTTAATTGTATAATGTATATTGATTCTTTATTACTTTTATCTTTTTACTTTTACCTTGGCTCTTTGTTACTTTTACCTTGGCTCTTTTCTATGGAACCGGATCATAACCGCTTCTTCCCCAAGGATGGCAACTGGCTATTCTTTTAATCGCCAACCAACTACCTTTTAAAATGCCGTGTTTTTCTAATGCTTCTTTGCTATAACTCGAGCAAGTAGGTTCAAACCTGCAAGTGGCTGGCGTTAAAGGCGAAATTACGATTTGATAAAACCGAATGATAACGATAAACGGAAAAATTAAAATCTTCTTCATAATTGTTACACAAAGCTTCACAAAGTAATCACAGAGATTCGCAAAATTAAACTTTTACCTTTTTACTTTTTACTTGGCTCTTTTTTATAAGGTAAAACTCGTTCCTTCTTTTCCGTCTTTCAACTGAATGTTTAAAGCAGCTAATTTATCTCTAATTTCGTCAGATAAAGCCCAATTTTTATTAGCTCTAGCTTCCATTCTCATTTCGATAAGCATTTCGATAACGCTTCCTAACTTATTATTATTTCCTTCTGCTTTTTTGTTGGTTAAGCCTAAAACATCAAAAACAAAAATGTTTAATGTTGCTTTTAATTCGTCTAAATCTTCAGTAGTTATACTTTCTTTTTTGTCGTTTAAAGTATTGATTATTCTAACTGCTTCAAACAATTGTGCGATTAATATTGTCGTATTGAAATCGTCATTCATCGCATCGTAACAAGCTTTCTTCCAAGTTGCAATATCAACAGTAGAAGTAGGACTTGTTTCAATTTTTGACAAAAGATCAATCGCTTCCATTAAACGGTTGTAGCCTTTTTCACTCGCCACCATTGCTTCGTTAGAAATATCTAAAACGCCACGATAATGTGCTTGCATAAAGCAAAAACGGACTACACTTGGATCAAATGCTTTTTCAAAGAAATCATTTTCACCATTGATTAATTCCATTGGTAAGATGTAGTTTCCTGTACTTTTACTCATTCGTAAGCCGTTCATCGTAAGCATGTTAGCGTGCATCCAATAATTCACCGGATTGACACCATTACAAGCTGTTCCTTGTGCGACTTCACACTCATGATGCGGGAATTTTAAATCTAAGCCACCACCATGAATATCGAAAGTTTCGCCTAAGTATTTGGTGCTCATAGCGGTACATTCTAAGTGCCAACCCGGAAATCCTGCTCCCCAAGGCGAATTCCAACGCATAATATGTGCTGGAGAAGCATTTTTCCAAAGTGCGAAATCTTGTGGGTTTTTCTTTTCCGATTGTCCGTCTAAATCTCTGGTGTTGGCAAATAATTCTTCAATATTTCTATTGCTTAATTCGCCATAATTTAAACCTTTTTTATTGTATTCTAACACATCAAAATAAACCGAACCATTGCTTTCATAAGCAAAACCAGTTTCAATTAATTTTTGAGTTAATTCAATTTGTTCTAAAATGTGACCTGTAGCTGTTGGTTCAATAGTAGGCGGTAGGAAGTTGAAAGTTTCTAAAACTCTATGAAAATCCACAGTGTATTTCTGTACAATTTCCATGGGTTCTAGTTTTTCTAAACGCGATTGTTTTACAAATCGGTCATTATTTACATCACCATCATCTGTTAAATGCCCAGCATCTGTAATATTTCGTACATATCTAACTTTGTAACCTAAATGCAATAAATAACGATAAATCATGTCAAAACTCATAAAAGTTCTCACATTTCCTAAATGCACATTGCTGTAAACCGTTGGTCCACAAACATACATACCAATTTGACCTTCGTGAATCGATTTAAAATTTTCTTTTTTTCCCGATAATGAATTATACACCTGAAGTGGATTGGTTTGGTAAAGTGACATTTTATTTAATTTATGTTTTATTATTTTTTTGAAGCTTTATCCTGCTTTCCGTTACAATCTTTTTATTTGTTGTATTCAGTTTGTGAGTAGCAACAAATAAAAAGGATTTTCACTGCAATCAGGGCTAGTTAAAATCTCGTATCTAATTTAATATAGTCTAAGAATTCTCTTTTTACTTTTTCTTCTTTAAATTTTCCACCGAATTCTGAAGTAACCGTACTACTTTCAATATCTTTAATACCACGAGAATTCACACACATGTGTTTTGCATCAATTACACAAGCCACATCTTCTGTATTCAATACTTCTTGTAATTCTTTTACAATTTGAATCGTTAAACGTTCTTGTACTTGAGGTCTTTTGGCGTAATATTCTACAATTCGGTTCATTTTTGATAAGCCTACAACAGTTCCATTTGAAATGTAAGCGATATGAGCTCTACCATATATAGGTAATAAATGGTGTTCACAAGTAGAATAAACTACAATGTTTTTTTCTACCAACATTTCACCATACTTATATTTATTATCAAAAGTAGAGGCGCTTGGTTTTTTACTTGGGTGTAATCCTCCAAAAATTTCTTTTACAAACATTTTTGCTACTCGGTTTGGAGTTCCTTTCAAACTATCGTCTGTTAAGTCCATTCCAAGGGTTAATAAAATGTTTTCAACGTCTTTTTTTATTCTTGTTATTTTTTCTTCATCAGAAATATCAAAAGCGTCTTCTCTTATTGGATTATGAGTGTTTGTAGCAATATGGTTGTTGCCTATTTCGTCGTTATGTTCTTCGTTATTATTCATCATACCTATTATTTGCAAATTACTGCAAATATATACATTTCTTAATTAATTAGTTTTATAAAGTTTTT